>Ga0180438_10001339_pt1 | contig 43914 bp, 41 predicted proteins | sample SS_ome_12_FD_132455 | JGI IMG/M metagenome (GOLD analysis project Ga0180438, IMG submission 132455) | Hypersaline lake sediment archaeal communities from the Salton Sea, California, USA - SS_3_D_2 metaG | ecosystem: Environmental > Aquatic > Non-marine Saline and Alkaline > Hypersaline >...
AAAGAAGATTTTTTTAAATTCAGTGAAAAAAAGCTGAGTCAGGAACTTGATAATGTTAAATCTTAACGCTATATGACGCCCCAAAATGCAAAAAAATGGGGTTTTCGTTCAGGCACTAATTAGAAAACTGACTAAAAACTCAGCTGCCATGGATATACGAATAAGAGACGCACGACTGTCCATAATGGGTTGTAGTTTCTGGTTGGATTTCTTCCGTTATCGCCAGTATCTTTGGAGGAGAAATGTCTGTGAACTCTGCAATAGAAAGTTAAAAGGAGACAGGCTAGTTTTTCTAATAAGCTCTCACCTTTAGGGTCTGTATACAATCTACTCACTCCTTTTCGCCCTGCCAATTCAGGTGTTATTCATCTAAAAATTGCCGCTTTTAACAGTAAATCACTATCCCCTTTTTTTACTCTTTACTCGTTTTTTGAAGTCTGAATTCCGATGTGTATCATTACTCCAAATGGAAGTTCACGGTGGTAATCGAGATATCCGATAATACGGACACAAGCTCAACGTGAATAGTATTGCACACTGCGAGTTTCGAAGACTGCTGCACCGATTTTAGGGCACCATCCCAATTCCGGCGTTTCGCGATGTGCTTGAGAAATTGTGCCCACCGCAGAAACAATCGATTCTTTCGGGATTCTATCGAAAAAGGCTGTAATAGACACCTCTTTTTTCAGAGGCATTCTTTCGGGTTCACCATTACTTTTTAAAATCGGTACCCATACAGCAAATACACCGTCACCCTGAAAAGTTGTACCCAATCTTACTCCGACGGCCCGTTAGCCAAGGGGTTCTTTTGAAAAACGCGGTACGTACCCCCTGGACCCCCACAAAACTTTTATTTAAGGCCCTTCGGGCCTATTGTTTTTTTTACTTCGCGTGTCTTGATGTCTGCACATATCTTCGCGGTTAAAATTAGAATTGCTGTGGAAATTTTTTTCTATTGACAACTGAAGACTCCTATGATATAAGTTTGGCATGAATAGAAAAAAAGGATTACGAGCTGCTTTGCCCATCATTGAATCCTTTTATTCTTTTTATTTCTGGGCGGTTTCCGCCGCCCTATAAGTCTATCCCCACAACTATTTTCCATCTTTAGAAACCCTTTCTTTACAATAATTTCTATAGGTATCAATTTATTAATTTGTTATTTTGCCATGGAATGGAGGTGTCAGAATGCAAAGCACGCAATTGTATTCTTTAGAAAACAATAAACGTAAATGCACCATCGTGACTGTTGGCAATGTCCAGGTGGGCAAGGATTTTACATTAATTGCCGGTCCTTGCAGCGTAGAAAGTGAGAAGCAGACGATCATTACGGCCCATAAGGTAAAAGAAGCAGGGGCCAATATACTCAGGGGAGGTGCTTTTAAACCCAGAACATCTCCTTATTCATTCCAAGGATTGGGAATGAAGGGTCTGAAAATACTTGAAAAAGCAAAAAAGGAAACAGGTCTCCCAATAGTGACTGAGGTTCTTGATCCCAGAGATGTTTCCTGGATCAGCGAATTTGTCGATGTACTCCAGAAATGTTTGAAAAAACAACAAAAAAAATTCTATGCCTGAGAGATTTTATAAAAAAAATCCGTGTTTATCCGTGTTTCTCGTGCTACGTAGCGAAGCTACTTCGCAGAGTAGCAATCTGCGGCTAAAAAAAAGGAGAAAGTCATGATTTATCCGAAAAAAACGCAATATAAAGAAGATGCAAAATTTTTCAAGGTTATCCCGGTTTTCAAGGAAATCCGTGCCGATTTTGAAACCCCCCTTTCCATTTTTCTAAAGATAAAGGCACATTTTTTGCTGGAATCCATTGAAAGGGGAGAAAACGTTGGCCGCTATTCAATGATTGCCAAAGGGAAAAAATGTGTTATAAAATGCAACGGTCACCTTATCGAGATCAATGAATATAACAATAATAAGAATGGGAAGACAAAAAAGCAGACCTTTGAACTGAAAAATCCATTGAATAAGGTGAAGGAATATTTTTCTGAGCTCAAATCCCCTGACTATGAAGGACTTCCTCTATTTTTCGGAGGGATCATTGGATACCTTGGATATGAAACGATTCAATATTTTGAGGATGTTCCAGTGATAGAGGGGGATACCGGGATTCCGGACAGTTTGATGGTGATTCCAGAGGTTGTTCTGGTTTATGATTCTGTAAAACGCTCGGTTTTTATCGTTGTCTCCACCATACCGGGTAAAGAAGTCGAGTCAACATATCGATATGCAGTCAAACGAATAGAAGCGATTGCAGCTTCTCTGTCTACCTCTTTGGATTATATAAAGAATCGGAAAAATAATAAAAAAATAAACATTGAACAGAATATGGAAAAGGCCTATTTCCTGGATTGTGTGAACAGGTGCAAGGAGTATATCAACGAAGGGGAAATTATCCAGGTGGTCTTTTCCCAACGATTTTCTGTAAACACATCGGTATCCCCCTTTGCGATATATCAGGACCTTCGAATCCTGAATCCATCCCCTTATTTGTTTTTCCTGGATTTTGATGATTTCTATCTCATTGGATCTTCACCTGAAGTGATGGTAAAGGTTCAAAACAGGGAAATCCTTATAAAACCCATTGCTGGAACCAAACGGCGCGGTCATTCAATTTCAGAAGATAATCAACTGGCCAACGAACTGCTGGAAGACCCCAAGGAGAGAGCAGAACATATGATGTTGGTGGACCTGGGAAGAAATGATCTGGGCCGGGTGGCTGCTGCTGGCAGCGTGGAAGTTACAGAATTTATGAATATCGAGAAGTACTCTCATGTGATGCATATTGTTTCCACCATTAAAGGAGAACTGGATGAACCCTATGATATCTTTGATGTGATCAGAGCCACTTTTCCAGCAGGAACATTAACCGGTGCTCCAAAGATTAGAGCCATGGAAATTGTTTCAGAATTGGAACCCTGTAAGCGAGGGCCTTATGGAGGCATGGTTTTTTACCTTGGTTTTAATGGAAACCTTGATTCATGCATTACCATAAGAACCATTATTCTAAAAAACGGCCTGGCACTGATACAGGCTGGGGCAGGGATTGTTGCAGATTCCATACCAGAAAATGAGTACAATGAAACATTGAATAAAGCCCAGGCATTGATCAAAGCCATAAAAAAGGCCGAATGCGGAGGTTAAATGTTAAAATGATTTTATTAATCGATAACTTTGATTCATTTACTTACAACATTTTTCAATATTTGATACAAATGAACCATGAGGTTATGGTTAAAAGAAACAACGCCATAACAATTCCTGAGATCGAGAAAATGGAACCCTCCCACATTATCATTTCACCAGGACCGGGAAGACCTGAATCAGCAGGAATATCTGTGGAAGCTATTAACCATTTCAAAGGACAAATTCCAATCCTTGGGATTTGCCTGGGCCATCAATGTATTGGAACTGCTTTTGGTGGAGAAATTGTCAGGGCTTCCAGCATCTATCATGGGAAGGGATCGGATATTTACCATGATGGGAAAGGAATTTTCAACAGTATTAAGAATCCTTTCCACGCTATTCGCTATCATTCGCTGGTGATAAAGAAATCCGAACTCCCAGATGAGCTTGAGATAACGGCATGGACTGAAGAAGGCGATATCATGGCGGTCAGACATAAACGGTATACTGTAGAAGGGCTCCAATTTCATCCTGAGTCTATTGGCACCACGGTTGGTTATGATTTGCTCGATAATTTTTTGAGTCATAAGCCAGAACCTTCTATTATCAAGTCCTCAATCTCTAAGGTTTTTTCAGGGAAAAATTTAGACGATAGTGAAGCAGAAAAGGTGATGGATGAAATCACATCAGGTGAAGCAACACCTGCCCAGATTGCCAGTATTATCACTGCATTGTGTCTGAAGGGAGAATCGATTTCAGAGCTAACCGGTTTTGCCAGGATTATGAGAAGAAAAGCAACACCCATTAAAAAGCCAGAGGGAAAAATGTTGGTTGATACCTGTGGAACCGGTGGTGACAGCAGTGGTACTTTTAATATTTCAACCACTGCAGCATTTGTCGCTGCAGGTGCCGGGGTTATGGTGGCAAAACACGGGAACCGCTCAATTACTTCCAGGTGCGGAAGTGCTGATCTACTGGAAGCACTGGGTGTCAACATAATGGCTTCACCCGAAATCATGGGAAGAGCGCTGGAAACGGTGGGTATCACTTTTTTATTTGCTCCTAAACTGCATCTATCCATGAAACATGCCGCTCATGTTCGGATTGATATGGGTGTTAAAACCATATTTAACATGTTGGGTCCCCTTTCCAATCCTGCGGGTGCCGATTACCAGATAATCGGGGTTTTTGAAGAGGCAATCATGGAAAAAGTAGCAAAAACATTGGCCAATCTCGGGACGAAACGGGCGCTGGTGGTACATGGATGTGATGGGCTGGATGAGATCACCCTGACCGGGAAAACAAACGTTTTGGAGGTTATGGATGGTTGGATTCGATGTTATCAGTTGGACCCGGGTGATTACGGATTGAACCACTGCTCACCCCAGGATTTAAAGGGAGGAGATTTGAAGACGAACTGTAAAATTGTTCTTTCTATCCTGGAGGGTTCTCGAGGCCCCCAGCGAGATGTGGTGGTGTTGAATGCGGCTGCAGCCATTCATCTTTCAGGAAAGGCAAAAAATCTCCAGGAAGCCGTCCGTATGGCTGAAGATTCCATCGATGAAGGTGCTGCCATGAAGAAAATGGATGATTTAATTGCCATTTCAAATCGTTAGATGAAAAGTATACTGAAAAAAATAACAGACTCCATTCAAAAAGATGAGGCTAGAAATTTTGCAGATTTCTCCCCGGATTCTTTTTTATTGGAAGAGAGAGAGTATCCGATTGACATTATTCCACTGATGGCCAAATCACAAAACTTTTTTGTGATTGCCGAGGTAAAAAGGGGTTCACCTTCAAAAGGAATTATCAGGCAAAATTTTGATCCCAGGGCGATCGCGTGCGCCTATGAAAAGGGAGGGGCATCTGCCATATCGGTTATTACAGAGAAAAACTTTTTCTGGGGAGAAAAAAAATATCTCAGTCAAATAAAAAAATGTACCCATTTGCCAATCTTAAGAAAGGACTTTATCATTCATCCTTATCAGGTATACGAATCTTATAACCTGGGCGCTGATGTTATTCTGCTGATTGCCGCCTGTCTATCGGAAACCCGTTTAAACGAATTATACCAGTTAACCACCACGTTGGGAATGCAGCCATTGATTGAAGTTCACGACGAAATGGAATTGAGAAAAGCCTTAAAATTAAAACCCAATGTGATCGGGATTAACAATCGGGACCTGAAGACATTTAAGGTGGAGTACAAGACATCGCTGCGGTTAAAAAAACAGATTCCCCCAGACATACATGTGATTAGTGAGTCGGGTATTCAATCTCATGACCAGTTGATGGTATTAAAGGCCGCCGGGTTTTCAGGTGCCCTGATCGGTGAATCCCTTCTAAAACAGGATAATATAACCAAAGCACTGGAGGATTTAATCAATGGTTAAAGTAAAGATTTGCGGACTGACAAATCGTGAAGATTACCAGTTGGCACAGAGCCTGGGAGCCGATTATACCGGGTTTATTTTTTATGAAAAATCACCGAGATTTATTGATAAATATGCCGCAGGTGAGATCATTGGCGATGGTAAAGGAACCCATTCTAAAGTGGGTGTTTTTGTCAATGAAAAAATAAAGACAATCCAGGAGATATATGAATGGGTGGGTCTGGATATCGTTCAACTTCACGGTGATGAAAGTCCCCAATATTGCCAATCTCTGGGATTGCCTTTTTGGAAGGTCATCCGGGTAAAAGATGCATCATCCCTTCTTAAAATGGAGGATTATCCATGTTCCTTCTTTCTACTGGATACATTTTTTTCAAGTCAGTACGGAGGCACCGGGCGTTGTTTTGATATGGAAATTGCCAGAGAAGCCATCAAATCTGGTAAGAAAATCATTGTGGCAGGAGGGATTGGGATAAACAATATAGATAAGATTATCGAATTGAAACCGTTTGCTGTGGATGTATGCAGTTCAATTGAAGACTACCCGGGGAAAAAAAGTATAAAAAAAATGGAGTCGTTTTTTGAGCGAATAAATAAATGAAGAGGTGGTTCATGAATAGAAAAAGAGGAGATGTAAATAACCGATATTTTGGAGATTATGGGGGGCGATTTGTGCCGGAAATGCTCATCCCTGCACTGGATGAACTGGAGCAAGCCTATTATTTAAATAAAGACGACCCGGAATTCTTGAAAGAATTGAATGACCTACGTACCCTTTATTCCGGTCGCCCCACCCCCCTCTACTTTGCCCAAAACCTTACACAGATAAGCAATGGCTGCAAGATCTATTTAAAACTGGAGGGGTTGGCCCATACAGGCGCTCATAAAATTAATAATGCCCTGGGACAGGTGCTGCTGGCAAAAAAAATGGGGAAAACCTGCATCATTGCCGAAACCGGCGCGGGGCAGCATGGTCTGGCTGCTGCCACTGTCGCTGCCAAATTCGGGATGTCATGCAAAATATTTATGGGGGAAAAGGATATCAAACGACAATATCCCAATGTCTTTTCCATGAAATTACTGGGGGCAGAGATTTTTCCCGTTCCTTATGGTTCCCGAACATTAAAGGATGCCGTGAATGCTGCCTTAAAATACTGGATCGAACACCTTGCTGACACCCATTACTTGTTGGGTTCTGCATTGGGTCCTTTTCCTTATCCATTGATTGTAAGGGATTTTCAATCAATCATCGGCAGAGAGGTAAAAGAACAGATCATCGATTATGAAAACCGCTTGCCCGACGTTCTGGTCGCCTGTGTGGGCGGCGGTTCCAATGCCATCGGGCTTTTTTATCCTTTCCTGGATTGTGCAAATATAGAACTTTACGGTGTAGAGGCCGGAGGACAGGGCCCCATACCTGGCAGCCATGCGGTTCGGTTTGGTAAAAATGCCAGAGTCGGTATTGTTCAAGGGTATAAATCCTATTTTATCCAGGATAAACGAGGACAGGTTTTACCCACCCATTCCATAAGTGCTGGCCTGGATTATGCTGGCATCGGACCTGAGCTTGCGTACCTTCACGATATCCGGAAGATACACTTTGACAGTGTGACCGATGCAGAGGCCCTTCATGGATTTCAGACATTAAGTAGGGAGGAGGGTATTATTCCAGCTCTGGAATCGTCCCATGCTGTGGCTTATGCGCTTAAACTGGCACCGACATTTTCAAAAAAGAAAATCATGGTGGTGAACATTTCCGGTCGAGGGGATAAAGATTTGTTTATCACCGCCAGGGAATTGGATAAAAATAACTGGCTCAATTTTTTAAAGGAAGAGGTGAATCATGAGGAATGAAATAGACAGCGTATTTCTCAAGGGAAATAGACTCAAATTAATGACCCATGTGGTGGCAGGGTATCCGGACCTTGAAACCAGTAAAAAAATAATCCAGTCAATGGCAAGATGCGGCGTTGACCTTGTGGAAATCCAGATTCCCTTTTCCGATCCGCTGGCAGATGGTCCAACCATAATGGCAGCCAACCAGCAGGCATTGGACAACGGTGTTACGCCATACGATTGTTTTAAAATGGTCAGAGAGTTAAAAGAAAAAGTTGAAATACCGCTGCTGTTTATGACCTATGCGAATATAACATTTTGTATGGGGATGGAACAATTTGTGTCAGAAAGTACTGCCTGTGGTATCAACGGCTTGATCATTCCTGATCTCCCTTTTGATGAGGATAACGAAGATTATGTTTCGGTTTTAGAAAAATACTGCCTGTATCCCATCTGGGTGGTGTCTGCAGATATAAAGACCTCCCGGCTAAAAAAAATTTTAAAAATAGCCAGAGGTTTTATCTACATCACATTAAGGGTGGGGATTACAGGTGCTGTTAATGTTAAAGTGATCGATCCGGAAAGTTTAACATTTATAAAAAAGGTCAGGCAATCCACCTCAATTCCGATTGCGGCTGGTTTTGGGATTTCCTCCCCAGCCCATGTCAGGCAGCTTCAGGATAAGGTGGATATAGCGGTAATTGGAAGCCATATTATTGATCTTCTTAATCAATATGGAACAGAGAAAGTCGAAGAATTTATCACACAATGCCGATGATTTGTGACGATCGGTTGACTTTCATAACTCCACCAGATAATATATTGTTATGAAAAAAGGTTATGTTATGCGCTATGTATTAAACCGAAACCGTTCAATTCGACGAGGTTGAAGTGGCTTATAGAAATACAACTATTTATTTTATGAGTGGAACCGGTAATTCTTATCGTGTTTCGACATGGATGAGAGAAATCGCCGAAAAAACCGGGTCAAATACAGAAGTTTTATCAGTGAAGAATAGAAAACCGGCTCAAGATATAAAAAATGGGAAAAATAACTTGATAGGCATTGTTTTCCCTGCTCATGGATTTACAATGCCGTGGCACATATTAAAATTTGTTTGGGGTTTACCCAGGAGAAAATCAACCCATGCGTTTTGTGCTGCGGCAAGAGGTTCACTGAAATTCGGACCGGTTTTTGTCCCGGGAATGAGTGGCAGCGGCACATTTATCATCGCACTGATATTGATGCTCAAAGGCTATAATGTCCGCGGTGCAATGAGTGTCGATATGCCTTCCAATTGGTTTTCATTGCATCCTATCCAGCATGCAAAGAGTCACGAAGCAATCATTGCCCGTGCCAAACACAAAGTTACAGGCTTTATTGAAACGATTTTCTTAAAGCAAAAGGTGTGGCTCACGTTAAATAATCTTTACGAGATAACAGGGGGAATTCTTCTTTCACTGATCTCGATCGGTTATTTATTCTTTGGACGCTTTTTTCTTGCTAAATTATTTTTTGCCAATAGTCATTGCAATGGGTGCGGTGTTTGTGCGCAGAATTGTTCTTTTGGAGGCATAAAGATGTGGGGCAAAAAGAATCCCAAACCGTTCTGGAAATATAGTTGTGAGAGTTGTATGAGATGTGGTGCATTATGTCCCAAAAATGCAATAGAAGCCGGGCACTCATGGGGAGTGCTCTTATATTTTATCACCGCGATACCGGTTTCATTCTACATTATTTCAACGCTCAATGTGTACATTCCCGGTATAAAAAATTTACAAGGAAGTTGGCTCAGGACTGTATTGGATATTTTGTGTTTTTATCCAGCCATTTTTATTTCCTATTATATTTTTCATTTCCTGATACGAATACCTGTCATTAACTGGATTTTTGCACATACAACAATGACACGCTTTTCCTTTTGGGGGCGTTATCGAGAGCCGAATACCAACCTCAAGCATATGGATGAAACAATTCAGTAAAACAAGGGAAAAAGGTTACCTTAAAGTAAAATCTTGCCAGAAAATGGCAAAATTTTAAAAAATTACAAATTACAAAATACAAATTACAAACAAATTCCAAATTACAATGTCCTAAATCACAAACAGCCCTATCGGGCTAGATAAAAGACACCATTTTGTGCCCCTCGCCGAAGGCGTATAAAATTTGCCCGAAGGGGTCCTCTTTATTTGTAATTTGTAATTTTGGGATTGTGGTTTGTTTGTAATTTGGGATTTGGAATTTGTAATTTCCCGGACAAGCCAGTCCCTTTTTGGTTCCGGCTCGTCCGGGTGTGGGCAGGCAAGATTACTACTCGCATATGAAACGTTTTGTGGGGGCCAGGGGGCACGTACTGCGTTTTACAAAAGAGCCCCCTGGTTGCTCCACTTATCTTTTTGTGCCCAACTTCTTATGATTAGCCGGTACTGGGAAGAGAGATTTTATACTTAACAATCGACACTTCACCCTCATCGTCTTCCAATATTACATAAAGATGATCATTGTTTATCCAGATGCCATGAGCGGAAAAATAAATATTTAACCCATCATCAGGCTTGAATTGGGTCTGGTACAAATATTGACCGTCAGGAGAAAATATATCGATGGATTGATTCTCCCAGTATACACCGAAATCCCCTGCAAATACGTAAATGAGACCATTCACAATTTGAATGCGATGAAAATAAACGATTTCATCGGGAAGACGTTTGGCGATTTTTTTAACCGGTCCTGATGGGTCCAGTGTTTTAAGCTCTTTTATTTTGGCTTTCCTGGTGATTTTTTTCTTTTCCCGCTTGACAGAAAAGGTGTTGACAAGGTTTCCACTCAAATCGACTGCATTGATCGTATACGAGTGATTTATCCCATAACAGATTCTATTATTGTCATCATCATAGCCCATGACGATGCTGGGTGATAACCCCACCAGGTTAAACTGCGGACCAGCGCGAAGTTTTCCTTTTTTTAAGACTTCAAATTCCTTTAGCAACTTCTTTTGTCCGGTTTTCAGGTTAACATGAGTCATTTCTCCTTTTCCCTCAGGCAGCCTGAGAGTCGGTGCAGCAATGAACTCATTTTCATTGAGAAAAAAATGGGGTTCCTGCTGCACGAATAGATAGGGTACTGATTTCAGGAATTCTCCATCTCTTGTAAAATAGTGGAGTCTGAACAGGTCTGCAGTGATCAATTTATCTTCGATGAAAAAGGAATTGAAATGATATCGCATTTCGCCCGGTCCTTCTCCGCGTTTTCCAAAGGCTTTTTTAAACTTCCCTTTGTTGTCGAAAATGTAGCTCAATTTATTTTTCCAATCCCACACACAAAGGGTTCCATCCGCGGCAACGACAAATTCCGGCCTGGATAGTGTATCGCTCCCAGCGGAAGTGATGGCCCAAACTTCTTTGGGTTTCAGGTGCCATTGGCCTTTTAGGGGTTTGTCAGGGTTTACTATCTTCTCAACTTCAGAAGATAACATGGCCACCATAAATATAATTATTATTAACAAAATCAGAATTTTTTTCATTTTTTCTTATCCTCCTTTTTAGTTTTTAAGCCACAAAGTGACACGAATGAAGAACGCTTAAAACAGTATCTCTTCTTCATGCACTTGTGGTGTTTTTTCGTTTCATCGTATGGATAACGATTGAGTGGTATTTAAATGTAAAGGAGAATAATTAATGGTGGGCCCCTGACGGTCGGTCGCCTAGGGATAATTTTTGAATTGAGATAAATGTTATAATGTTGATTTTTTTGTGTGCGAAGGCAAGGCAAAAAGTAAAAGGAGATGGGCAGCAAAAGAAGTAGGATAAAGGGCAGCATCAGCCCCAGCAAAAAAATCAACAAACAAAGGAAGATCAATCCCCTGGATTCCGAACCTCTTACTGTCATGTTCTAATAATAATGTATAATTTTTGATTTGTCAACTTTTGGGAAATGTAGAATTTCTGTAAATCGAAAATTATCAATGAATTTAAGAATTTTGTAAACGATTTTGAAACAGGCGGACCCGAAACCGATTTACCGGTAGTGGCTGTCGATGGAAATTGTAAGGGACACCAGGAGCGGAAAAAACAGTTGGAACGATATCTTAAATCAGCCCCTCATTTTCAGGAGATAGTAGTTTTCGCCGTGCCCGACCCTCATATTGAGCGTTGGTACATACTGGACCAGAAAGCCTTCAAAGGTGGAGTGGGAATCGATAAATCGCCATCGCTGCCGCCTTACAAATGTAAAAAGAACTATTACAAGCAGTTGTTGTACCAGGTTTTAAAGGAATCGAATGTAAGTTCACTTCTTGGGGGCGCGGAGTATGCTGAGAAGATTGTAGAGAATATTGAAAATGTAAACGTACTAGAAAAACATGATCCCGGTTTCAAGGTTTTTATCCAGGAATTGAGACGAGTTTTCAGAATAATCGGGCTTGAGGTGTAAAAATGATGTCATTCCCCCCCTCCTCAGAATTTCTTGAAAACCACTACACTTCTACGTACCGTACCCTGTTATTAATTGTGGAAGTACTGAAATCGAGATAGAAGGAATAGCAACGGGTGTACCTACATCGGAATATATTTGCAAAAAGTGCGATCATAATTGGTCAGATTGATGTGTAAGTATGACCACAGAGTACAGCATGAGCGTTACTGAATTGAATTGGAAGTAATGGAATTTCAGAGGATAGGTAGAATTACTTATTTTTTCCAAAAGGGGTTGACTTTCTTTCTCAAGGTGTGGTAAAAATATTATCTCGGCACTATTGCCGATATGCAAATGGAGAAAAACTGGGTTGGCAGGCAGGGTAAAAGGGGTCAGAAAGGAGTGAGCGTCCCCTAAGGGCGGGAGCTTACCTATAGTTTTATATGAAAACTTCTGATGTCTATTGCAGCTGGAATATCTGTGATCTCTATCGCTTTTATCAAGAATTTAGTACCAAACTACTCAACAGCATCGTTCAAATTGGGACTTGTCTGTGGATGGTTGTGTTTAGTATTTTCGCTTACGGTGGCATATTTCACATGAAATGCTGGGACCGTTTTTACATATCATATCCGCAAAGATTGGGATGACAGAGAGCGTCAAAGAAAAAGAATTAATAGAAATAGAATCGTGGTTGAAACTTGCCAAATGACATTTTTTATCCTCGGAATTAATCTTATTTTCACATTTTCTGTTATTCTACTAAAGAATACGCCAGCCTGATAAAAATATGTTTGATTGATGTTATGAAGAATTTTGTGTAATGAAAGTAATCGAAAAATACAATCATATTTTCTTCGATTTATTCCACACTCTTACTTCCGTTGACGGGGCAAAGTCACCAGAACAATCAACATCAGAAATTTTAGGAATTGGAAAGGTATCTTTGAAACAGCAATTGTTGGCTTGTTCCTCTGATAGACTTAAAGGAGTAATTGATGATCCCGTAAAAATAGTTGAAAGGATGGCCATGAATATCGACCCCAATATTCCTAAAGAAACAATAACTAAGGCAGCCGATATTCGAATTGAGTGTTTCAAAGACTTGTTGATTAACATTGACAAAGAAACATTATCAGTTATTGAGTCCCTTAAGTTAATGGGGAGGATTCTAGGAATAGTTAGTAATGCTGATGTATGTGAAATCTATGGATGGAACAAATCTCCTTTGAAACAATATTTTGACAGTGTTACATTTTCTTGTCATGTAGGATATATGAAGCCAGAAAAGGAAATTTATGAAATTGCGCTAAAGAAACATAATGTCACGGCAGATCAGTGCTTGTTTATAGGTGATGGTGGAAATAATGAACTAAAAGGTGCTAGTAATTTAGGGTTTACTACAATCCTAGCAACCCATGTAATAAAGCATCTTTTTCCTGATGAAATCGAAGGTCTAAGAGTGTATGCAAATTATGAGGTTGATGAAATATGTAAGATATTAACTATCTGATTAGTACGATACTCAGCGCATGAACGGTGAACGGGATCTAACATTTTTTTAAGCATTGGTAGGAAGGCTGAAAACTGTGAATGCCTTCATCTATAAATAATAAAGGTTAATATGTCCAATAATTCTATATTCGACTATCAACTCAATATTCTAGCCAGCGAAATAGAGAAGATTGGAAATATAATTCTTCATTTTGATCACATTTCTTTTAGAATTAAAGGCTTGGCAGCAACTGCATGGGCAATTATTATCGGTTGGGGTGCACAAGCTGGCAAGGTAAAACTCATTGTCGTAAGCATCCCAGTACTACTAGTTTTATGGTTGCTCGATGCTCAATTCAAAAGCTATCAAAAGAGATCTATGGCCCGAATGGCCTATATTGAGGAATTCATAAACAATATTGGCAAATTTAAGAATAATGGTCTAAAAGAAGCTTTCCAGAAACAAACGTTCGGCCAATTCATCATTCATGATCCAATTGGTCGATGGAGTTACCGAACAGATAAAGAGTTTATGAAAAACTACAAGAGCCTTATTAAATTCTGGCGTTGTTTCTGGACGAAGGAAATTTGTATTTTTTTTCTTACTCTATTTATTTGTTCAATATTGGCAATTGTTCTCGTCGGAAGACATATTATTTTTTAACAATCAGTCCACAAACATTGAAAATGAGTTTTAGAATCGATTAAATCCAGACAGGAAATAAGAAATACGGGTCCGGATTTTTAGAATGATATTTTGGTGACGTTCCTCCCTCATCCGCTTCTTGGTAGAGTGCTCCGCAATTAACGCTGGAGACAAAAAAGTGGGGAAAAAGAGTAAAGTCAAGTAGAAGAGTGAGCATTTGCTCTTCCTCCTCAAAGAACGTCAGTCGCGACATGAAGAATTCCCTCATCCGGCTCTTCATTATTGCACACTTTAAAGGAAAATTGTACATGTTGTGGTGAATCCTTCGTTTAGGTAAAGTGTAAGTTCCCAAATATTTTTGAAATCCTCCCCAATTGACAGACAAAGGGGGACAGGTACTCATGCTGGCAATAGCAGAACTTGAAGGATTGGCAGGCCATGCCAATTCCGTAAAAATACGAATGAAGAAAGAAGAAAAAAGAGGCACCGCTGAGACCGCGGAGATCACGGAGAAAAACATTTTATATTAAAAAGCCTCGATATTGTTCCTTTCGACGCAGTAATATTTTATATGCCCCAGCCCAGTCAGCCCAATCCATTACCCAGGATTCGTTTTCCGGCTCTTCCCCACTGGTATAAGATTCATAGAAGGTTTCTGACAGCACACCATACTTTCGCTCATATGCTTCCAGGTCTTCATTAAGCGCGTGAATATCAGATATAATCTCTTGCAGCGTCATTGCTGTCACCACCTGGCTCATTATACCAATTTAGCCATCTTTATACAAGGTTCAGCCGTTAAATTTAATCACGAATATCGTTTAAGATGCCTATTTAATACCACAAGCGACATCAACAAAGATGCCTGTGTCTATTATAATAATGTCAGACATGATGCCTTTCCCATTCCCTGGCCCGCAATTCCCGAACCCAGAAGGAGCTATCCTTCATTTCTTCCCGGTCAGCCCACATCCCAAAGAAACTGCTGGAATTTGCTGGAGTACTTTTTCCTAAAGTCTTCTCCTTCTGGGTTCCTAACCGGATTTTGAGGAATGCTATAAAGTCTGCCACCTCTTCCTGCTTATCAGGAGGAAGTGTCTTTATATCATTAAGAATTGCTTGCACGTTCATATCTTACCTCCGATTAGATCAACCTACATTTATGTTATATATTGTATTGATATCATAAATTGAAACAAATTTCAATGGGAGTAAAAAAAACAGGGCTCAATTTGTTATTCTGACTATTGCGTAAACCAGACGAGACGGGGTAAAAAGTTCATAAACCATACAAGCCGGAACGCAACCCCAAAACGGGCCTGTCTGGAAATAACAAATTACAAATCCCAAATTACAATATTACTCTGCGAAGTAGCCCTGCTACGAAGCACGAGATAAATCACAAACCTGAACTTAAAAGTCCGTCAGAGTTGTTTGTAATTTTGTATATTGGAATTTGTAATTTGCTTGTAATTTGTATTTTGTAATTTGGAATTTTCTTTATTCATCATTTCGCTTTACATGGATGTTCTTCCGCTTCTATCTTATCGAATGCATCCAGTGGAAGGTTAAATTCCTTTAATATGGCATTGAACTGTTCTTCGGGCAGTTTTTCACGAACTTCAACAATATATTGTTTTACCTGATTGGCAGAAGGGGAGTCGATTTTAGTAAAAACCAGGTATGCCTGGATAAAGAATTTCAAGGCGGTTTCAACTTGATTTTGTTTAAAACTTAATATGCCCATTTGTCCCGCGCTCTCTGCTAATCCTTTTATATCTCCTATTTTTTTCCAAATTTCCATACTTTTCTGATAATGGTTTAATGCCACCTCATAATCGCCTTTTAAATAGTGAATATTTCCAATCTGATGCAAACTCGAGGCCACGCCTTTGATATCTCCGATTTCCTTTTTTATTTCCATGGACTTTTGATAGTGGATTAATGCCGCATCATAATCGCCTTTATATTGATAGATAATACCGATATTATGCAAATTTGTTGCTATACCTCTGGAATCATCTTCTTTTTCCGATATTTCAAGTGATTTATTGTAATGAGACAAGGCATTCTCATATTCTCCAAAATCCATATATAAACTTCCCAACTTCCCGTTGGTAATATATTGATTTTCATCACTTAACTTTTTTATTTCCAACTCCTTCAGCAATTCCATGGCCCATTGGGGATATCCGCGAAGACTGAGAAAATCCTCCAGGCTAAAGGAAATTTGCGCTGCCTTATTCCACTCTCCCGCCTGGATGTAATGCCAGCGGGCTTCTATATCGTTATCGAGATATTTTTTTCCTTCCTCTGTACGAAGAGCTTCAAAATATCCGGCAGCCTTTTTATGATACCTTTTCCTTTCCACTGCCTTCATCTGCTCCAAAAGGTATAAAGCCGTCAAGCGATGAACGTAATACAAATTTTTATCTTCTACATCGATGCATTCCAAAAGAGATAAATCCCCCAGCTTCCTGCGATCCTGGCGTTCCATGCTTACGTTGTGGACAGTGATTGCTTCAATAGGTACGGGATAACGATAAATCGAAAGAACATCCAGCAATTGACGCTGAGGTGCGGAAAGGTAACTGAACAGCCTATCCAAAAACAATGGGATAAATTCATCCTCTTTCCCTTTTTTATAAATAATACGTTCCTGCATTTCCGGGAATAAGTCTTTTAATTGATCCCAGGAAAACTCACGCTGCTTGAATTCTTCATAGGCAATCCTGTCCAACAAATCCAATGCCCGCGGATTACCGCCGATCTCTTCCATAAGTGTCTTTACAGATTTGCTATCCAGGCTTTTTAATGCCTTGCTGTTCAGCAGCATCTTGCGAAATTCCACCGAAGAAAACTCCGGGATATTCCGGGTTATATCCGGGGAATCAAAGCCTGGCAGCGCATACCGAGTAGAAAACATTAAAAGCGTATCATGATGCTTTAGACTATCCCGGAAAAACCATAAAAATTCCTTTAACCGTTCCTTTTTATACTCTCCTCCCTTCTCTTCATCCTGGTTCTCTTCAAAATTATCGAGAATGAGTACTACTTTTTGCTTCAATAGAAATTGATCCAGGTACCGATTGATACTTGCCTGACACCTTAATCTTACTTTAAATTCTTTTCCGATTTCCATTAATACTCAAACCACCTGCGCCTATTATGAAGGACTTTCATTGGTTTGTCAAGTCCCTTTGACACGAACTCCAGGGCTGTGTCCCTATACCTGGGATTTCAGGCCCTTTGTTCTCATCAAACAAGGGTCGAGGACAAAACCCTCACCAAGAAATCAGAAAAATAATGTCAAAATAAAATATATTAAAAATATTGGCCTAAAATATTAACTCGTGCTTCGTAGCAAGGCTACTTCTCAGAGTAGTATTTATTTAAATTAGAAATTGATAAAATTAATTTTTTATACTATATATATTAAAAAAATTAAAAGTGACAATAACCCAGCGCCCTTGCTCCCTCTGGAACGAATCGGAAATTACAATTTCTCTATCTCTCCTTTTGATAACCCCGTCAATTTCGAAATTGATTCTAAAGTATGAGTTTGATTTATCAAACCCTTGTACAAGCTCTCCCTGTATCTCTTTACCTCTTTACTCCTTTACTTCTAAGCTCTTGTAATCTTTCAAATAATTCCAGCAGATTTTTGTATCCAATCTCTTTGGTATACAATTTTTTAATTCGCTTTAAGGATTTCTCTTTCATCTCCATCAGGCCCTTTTTATCCAATGCCAGGATTCGGGAGATTTTTTCCCACAAATCGTCCGGGTTTCCCGGTTCAAAAAGAAAACCGTTCTCCCCTTCCCGTATCAATTCCCTGGCACCACCGATAGACGAAGCAATAACCGGGACACCGCAGGCATGGCTCTCGATAATGGAGTAGCCAAAGGACTCATAACACTCCGATGGGAAAATAAGAAACCGGGCTCGGCTCAAAATCTCTCTTTTCATACTGCCGTCCACAAACCCTGTGAGCTCCACATGTTTCATTTGATGGTGGTGGACAAATTCGTTCACCTCTTTTTCCAGGGGACCTTCACCAACTATTTTCAGCGGGAGGTCCGGCAATTCCTGAAAGGACTTTAATAGGGTTAAAAGCCCTTTTTCTTCGGATAAGCGGCCGATGAAAACAGCATAGGATTCCGGTTCCCGTATGCCTTCCAGCGGCTCAAAATCCAGGAAGTTAGGCAGCACCACAATCTTTTCCCCTGGAAAACCCACCTCTTTGAATGTTTCCTTTACAAATTGACTGGGTGCCAAAAACAGGTCAACGGTTGAAAATAACATTTTTTTCCAGTTGGTGACCATTAAAGGGATGGCCATTCCCAAACTATTCAAAAAGCTGTTCTGGTAACATTTATGGATAATGCCGGAAATTAAATTTCCATTTTTGCAAACATCACATATTCCGGAATTGTTTCTAAAAAAAAGGCCATTCAGACATAAAAACCGGTAATTTTCGATCCGCTTGACAATAGGGATCCGGGATTCTTTTAAAACCTTTAAAATGGACAATGACACCAGGGGGAATAAATTATGAATCACTGCCAGGTCTGGTTTTTCTTCCAGTAACAGTTTCTCCAGTTTCTGGTTTACGGTTGATGAATGGATTATTTTTGCCGGGATCAGCAATTTATCGATGAGGTTGAAGGTTTTGATTTCTTTACTATCGTAAGAGAACCCAACCACCTGGTGTCCCCTGCGGGAAAGGGTATCTTTCAGGATTTCTACATACCTGTCCTCACCCCCCCGGTAACGGTAATAATTGTGAATCAACAGAATTTTCATTTCCCGGTTAAGCTGCAGATTCTTCCGATTCATTTTTTGGGATTTTATTTTCGTTTTTTTTCTTAAAATTAATATTGATGTAATTCAAATAGAGCACCAGTAGTACTCCCAGCAGCAAACTGGCGACTAACGCAACAAAACGCGGTGTTCCGCGAAAGTTGGAGACCAGGATGGAGAGCATAGAAAATACAGCAGTTAAAACCAGTAAAATAGAGACGGATTTTTTCTCTGAAAAGCCCTTCCGCATTAAACGGTGATGAATATGGTCATCATCCCCTCTAAAGGGATTTTTTCCTTTGAAGAGCCGTCGGAAGAAAGAAAGTACCGTATCTATTACAGGGATGGCAAGAAAAATAATGGGGATCATCAATGCAATTCCCAGGGGGGCTTTATGTGCTGTCTTTAAAGAAAGCGTTGCCAGGATGGTCCCTGCAAATAAACTTCCGCTGTCCCCCATTAAAATTTTCGAGGGATAGAAATTATAAGGTAAGAAGCCGGAAATTCCACCTAAAAGAGCACTTATAATAATAGCAGGGAATATATATTTATTTAATACACAAATAATAATAATGGTGATTGAAACAATGGCAATCACACCGCCGGCCAGCCCATCCAAACCATCGATTAAATTAATGGCATTGGTAATACCGATAATCCATAAAACGGTTAAAGGGTAAGAAAAGATTCCCACGTTGATACTGTCTTCCATAAAAGGCAGCGTCAACAATTCGATTTTAAACCCAATATAGAAGAGGATGGAGGCGATAATTAACTCAATCCCCAATTTTTGAAAGGCCTTCAAACCTTTAAAATCATCGTACAATCCCAGAAGAAAGAAAAAGATTATGGAACAGACATACAACATAATTTGAAAGAGAGTGAAGTCTATATAGATATAATAGGGACTGTCCTTCAGCAAGTAAACCACAAAAAATAAGACATAAAAAGAGGTAAAAAAACCGACAAATATCCCCACTCCACCCAGACGCGGCCGGGGGGCTTTCTGGATTTTCCTGTGGTTAAAATTATCATAAAGATCATATTTTTTGGCCAGCCCCAGTGCAGTCCTTTGCATAAAAAAGGAAACAAAAAAACCAACCACCACCACAAAAAACAAAATAGCATAAATCGTATAAAACATAATTCAATTCAAAAAATTCTTCTTTTAATGCTTTCTTGTATTATTATACCAGACAGCATAAAAATTTAAATTGTATTTAACCACGTATAGCAGTAAAAATCAAGAAAAAAGGAAAAATAAAATATATTAATGAAAAAATTCTGTTAGCCAACAAAAACAGTGACAAAAAAATCCCGACTGATTTTTTCTATTTTCACTTCCTTGCATTCAACATTTTTAAACAATGCCTTCAATTGATTCCAGTTATACAGATATAAGTCACATTTTTTTTTATATCTGATCTTTCTCTGCCAGGCCAGGAATCCAGTATCCGACGGGAAACTAAAAAAAGCCTTTAATTGTGTAATGGATAATACTTTATCGATCACGTTGATGGGATTTTCTATATAGTCCATAAATCCCATTACGATGCTGAAATCATATTTTTCTTTAATTGGATATGACAAAAAATCCCCAAGAACAAAATCGCATCTACTTTCTACACCATGCATTTTTGCATTTTTTTTTGCCAGTTGGATCATACCCCTTGCAAAGTCGATTCCCCGTACCAAACGCGCACCTTTTCGTGCCAGCGTAATTCCAAAATGACCGGGACCGCATCCAATATCTATCACACGCTTCCCTTTTATAGGAGTACAGCCTTCTATGGTCTTTAGATATCTTAACTTCATACTTTTTCTGAAAAATCGATTGATAAGGCGATTAATCATGGTATTCTTGGTTCCGTAAATGGCATTAAAGCCTTCGGCATAGGAATCAAAAAAATCCGATATTCTATTTTTTGACATTGACATTCCGAATTTCCTGGAAATCCATATGAATCGTTTTTGTATTTATCTTTTTCCGCTCACGATCAAAGAACCAGCCCCATTTGCAAAAGTATTTTATCGCAGAAGAAACATGATATTTAAGATCTTTCCATTTTTTGTAAGACCCATGACCATGTCGGTGATAAATCCGAACCTTTGGATAATAGACTGTTTTAAATTGTTGATGTATCCGCCTGGTAAAATCAACATCCTCAAGATACACAAAGAACCGTTCATCAAATAGTCCCACTCTTTTAAAAACCTCGCTCCTGATCATCATTACACATCCGGATAAATTCGGCGCTTCCATCATTTTGTCATAATCCCTGTGCCTTTGTTCAAAATTATTAAGACGATTTTTAAATAACGGTTTTAAAAAGCCGGGGATAAATCTTCTTACCACTAAATCAAAAGGGGTCGGTAAAAGACGACATGTGTACTGAATCTGATCGTCCGGGTATAATAATTTCGGCGTCACCAAACCTATGTTTTTGTCTTTTTTTATGAAATCCAGTAAATTTTCCAGGGCGTCCGCCTCGAAATAGACATCCGGGTTCATAATCAAGTGGTAATCCGATTTTCCCAATATTTTCCTGATGGCTTTATTATGACCGGCGCCAAACCCGATATTTTCAGAAGGAATCAACGTCACCCATGGAAATTCACGGGAAATAATAGCTGCGGTCTGGTCAATTGACGAATTATCCACCACGATGACTTCGCAGTCGTTTTCTTGTTTAAGTTTTAGGGTTGATTTTTCAATACTGGTCAATGTTTCTCGAATCACTGATTCATTATTAAAAGTAACAATGGAAATGGTTAACTTCATCCTACTTTCAAAAACATCCCCACAGAACACACAGAAAGACACAGAAATTTTTTATTATAGTATCACGGTATCTTTTTCTGTGTATTCTGTGTATTCTGTGGGCTCTTTGGGCCCTTCTTTTAATATCCATATTCATCCGTGGCTATTCTTTTAAAAAGTTCCAGTGTTTTTTCTGCGGTTTTTTCCCACGAGAATTTTTCGGCCTGTGTCAGGCCTTTTTGTGATAATTTCTCATACAAAGGCTGATTCGACAGCAATTTCAGCATTGCCGTGGAAATCTCCTGCCAGAGGTGGGGATTAATCAACACAGCCGCATCCCCGGCCACTTCGGGCAGTGATGAAGTATTACCAGTAATTACAGGGATTCCACTGCCCATGGCCTCCAATACAGGAATTCCAAATCCCTCATAAAAAGAGGGATACACAAATAAAAACGCCCTTAGCAGCAGCGCCTGTTTTTCTTCTTCATTGACATACCCGGTAAAGATAACGGCTTCTTCCAGCAGAAATTTTTTGACTGTCTCAAAAATTTCCTTGTAAAACCAGCCCTTTTTTCCTACAATCACCAGTTTATATTTTTTCTTATACCTATCATCCGATTGCCTGACGTGATGAAAGGCTTTTATAATATTGGCAATATTTTTCCGGGGTTCCAGGGTACCGACAAAAAGAAAATATTCTCTGGCTGTTAATCCATATTTCTCCATGATTCTTTCACACAAAGGGGCTTTTGCTTTTTCATTTTCTTTAAAGAGATCTACTCCGAGGTGAATGACCGTTATTTTATTGGTGTCTATATGTTTGAATCGTTTTATCATATCGCCTTTGGTGGATTCCGAAATAGTTATTAATCCACTACTTTTCCAGACAGTAAGAGGAATCAATGTCTTAAAATAGAAACGTTTTATTTTTTGGTGAAGCTCCGGGAAGAGATAAAAGGTCATATCGGGGAAAACCACCACCCGTTTGATGCGGGTAAAATAGGGGATGGTGTAGTGGGAGGAATAGATAAGATCGACCTTTAATTTTCTGCATTTGCGAGGTAGAAGAAACTGTTCAAAGAAAAATCGCAGAATCATTTTTCGGAAAATGGAACTTTTGATAAGAATAAGTGTGCAATTATCAGAGTCTTTTATTAACCGTATCAATTCTTCATCGTCATCCTGGACAAAGAAAAAGAAGTTGAATTTACCATCGGTTTGATTTAATCGGCACATTTCCCGTACTAAATTCAGGGCATAGATACCAATACCTGTTTTATCTGCAGGAATCTGGGTCAAATCGATTGCAATTTTCATGGTTTTATATTTTAGCATAAAAAGGGGGATGCGTCAGCTAAATATTAAAAGGAGCCCACAGAATACACAGAAAAAAAATGCCGTAGACAAAGACGTAACCCCTCCACCTGTTTAATATAAAAAGTCTCTGAGCTCCGGGGGATGTTTCGGATGGTGAGAAAGAATTCAGTAAAATTTTAAAAAAGAAATCAATATTTATTCTTGGTCATTTGACGAGATAGAATCCTGGATTGAGGATGCTGGCACGGATATCGATGAGGACAAAAAAGCCTTTGTTATTGAAAAAACAGAACAATTGAAGAAACACAAAATTTAGGGTTAAGGAATAAGGATTGCCAGAATGAATGAGCCTCAATTCAGGGTAACTTTCTAAACCTGAATCTCTCAGTATCGATTATAACAAGATGACCTTTTAAAACAGATGTTAAAGGAGCACTGAAACCTTCGTCGGCTAAAAATTTAATTTCATGCACTTCGGGCAAAAAATATCTCCTCACCGGCGAGTAAATCCGCGGCATATGCTTGAGCTTCCAGGATGTCCTGTATTTTCATTGTAGGATGTTCTTCTACTATCTCTTCAGGTGTTAAGCCCAGTGATAGTTTTCTTAGTATCAGCTCAACCGTCACCCGCGTTCCCTTTATCACCGGTTTCCCGAACATCACATTGGGATTGCTCTCAATATTTTTATACCGTATCATATTTTCCTCTTCTTGCCTCAATTATAGTATCAAAATCCAAAAAAGTCAAAATGCCGGGCTTTTTTTATTTACTTTGACTTAGGAATTGACAAATCTTTTGAAATATATTATTCAATAAGTAATCCTTTTGATGCACAGGTGGATGGTTTTAGCAATTGGGCTCTCCCGCTTGGAATCTTTATTATTTTTTTTTATTATATTATATAGTTGACAAATCTTCTAAATTATATTATATAATAAACAATCCGTTTTTTGCGGAGGCGGATGGCTTTAGCCATCGGGAATAGGCCCCCTCGTGGGGCCTTTCTTTTTTGGTAAGAGATTTTTTCCAAATCCGTATATTTCCCCATTATGCTGATCATACTTATTCTTTAGAATCCCAACAAGTTTTTCAGCAAAAATATTCTTTCGGGTATCTTCAATCTCTCCATTTTCCAATAATATTTCTCTCCGACTCGGATGAGCCAATAAATCTGCTAACTGCAACCCTGTGATATTGTTGGACTTTGGTTTGATTTTAATCTCTCTGCTTGTCAATCTATTTGCCATTTTATCAGGAGCTACATATTGAGTTCCATAGTCAAATATCATCCGGAAGGCTTCCTTAAGACGCATATTCTCTTTTCCACCTCTAGCTTCTGCATATACATCACCGAATAATTGATTTTTATCTAAATAGAGTACATAGCGTTCAAGAAGAACTGACATACAATAATGGTACGGATCATATTCCCATTCTTTATACCGTTCCCTGTACTCAAATTTATCTAATACTACGGTAATAATGGTAAAATCTGTCTCCAAAATAATACGTAACAATTCTTTGTTAAATTGCTCTCTAGTACTTTGATCTCTTAAGGATTCAAAAGGGTATTTCCCATTTATAATCTCTTTCCGATGAAATATAATCGGATCATCGGGATGCTGTTCGAAAAATTTTGATTTTATTTCTTCAAATTCAGGGTGGAGTTGATTTTTCACGTAATCAAGGGACAAAATAACACCCGTAAGACTTAAAAAACGATGATTCGGATTTTCTGCACTTCCCATGTCGGAGTTTCCCACTTCATCCACATACATTCTATATTTGGACATTTTTGTCGGCATCCCTAACGAATAAAATTTTAATTTTTAATTGAAAATATTTCGCTAGCATACTTTATTATACCAAAAAGTTTCCTTTTTCTAAAAAATAAAAGTTCTTTTTTAAATTAAATTTGAAATTACTCAAAAGATACATTATAACAGTAAAGAAAAGAGCGTGGAATTTCGATGTGTCCGAAAATGATAAAAGAAAATGATGATTATATCAGTTTAAAAACGTTGAGAAGGTGTACTTTTGCATTGGTGGATAATTACCGTTGGTCCTGACAGGGTGAAAATCCACCACCAAATTGCAATAAAACAGGTGCTGAACCTAAGCCAACAGGTTCTTTTGCTTTTTTTATGTTCGGGTAAATCGCTCCAGCTTTTTGAGCATAAGAAACATCAAAATACCGGCAGCTGCCGATGCAAACAGCAGTAGTCCATAGGACTGCCAGAGTTCCAACCTGGCGTAAGGGAAAGCAATAAAACCACACAGCAAGTTACCTATAGCAGTAGCTGCTAACCAGCTTCCCTGCATCATGCCTCTGTACTGAGGCGGGGAGACCCTGGCAACAAAGGCCAATCCCATAGGACTAATAAATAATTCAGCAATCGTAAGGGCAAAATACAAACTAATGAGCCAGTAAGGTGATACCAGGATGGACGAAACGCCCCCCGTTGCTTCCAGGGATTTTGGGCTGGCCAGACCTTGCACCGCTATTACCATGATAATCCACCCAGCCGCCATAATCATCATGCCAATGGCAATCTTCTTCGGTGAAGAAGGCTCTTTCCCTCTCTTATTTAACCATGCAAAAACACTAAGTACAACCGGCGTCAGAAAGACCACAAATATCGGATTAAACGCTTGAAATGGTTCGGGGGAAATGGGATTGGTATCTCCAAACGTACCATATCTCCAGTAAAGGACCACGGCACCCAGGACGATCAAGCCGGCACCCGCTGCCTTCATGGCACCTTTAATAGTTTTCCTCAGTAAGAATACCAGGCCGATAATGATTCCGATAACCGAGAGGAAAGCCGGTAGGTCGAAAAATATTTTTGTGAGAGCACCAACACTTCCCACCGTATAATCCCTGGCAAACCAGGTCAGCATCAAACCGTTTTGATGGAAAGCCATCCAGAAGAAAATGACAACAGCAAAAACCATAACCAGGGCAAATATCCGTTCTTTTACCTGCTTTGGTGTCAATGCCTGGACACTCTCATCGGTTCCCACTTTTTTCCTGTGCAAATAATCTGCCTTTTTGTAGTACTTCCTGAAACTTTTAAAAATAATCAAAGAGATAATTATACTAACCCCTGCCAGGGCAAAGGCAGCATTATAACCCTGGCTTAATGCGCCAAGATATTTCTCGCAAAAGTCCACTAAACCAATAAAACTCCCACCCATTTGAGATTTGGCAATGGATTCCAGTTCAGTGACATCGGCCAATTCCCCTTTCAGGAACTGGTGGGCCATTCCAGGCACACTGGCCACATAAGTAAAACCTCTGCTTGATAAAAGCCAATCTCTTAGTGTTGTGGCAGCAAAGGGGGCAAAAAAGGCGCCGATGTTGATGCCCATATAATAAATATTAAAAGCCGCATCGTGCATTTTCTTAAAGCCCTGTTCCTCATACATGTTACCCAAAATCACCACCAGGTTCCCCTTGAAAAAACCGGTTCCCGCAGCAATAATAAACAACGATACATAAACAAACAATAAGGTTTGACCTGGGATACCCATCAGTGCATAACCGAGAATCATTAAAATAATACCGATTGTGACTGTCTTACCATAACCCAACTTGTCAGCCAGCATACCACCGAAAAAGGGTATAAAATAGACCCCGAATAGGAATGCTCCATATATTGTTCCCACGGTTTCACTGGAAAGTCCGAATTGCGCCTGTAGAAAAAGGGCAAAAATCGGGATCATGGTATAGTAACCAAACCGCTCTCCCATATTGGCAAAGAACAGTACGAAAAGTCCTTTAGGATGTCCTTTAAACATTTTGTACCTAGTCCTCCTTTGTTAATTTTTAGTATAAATCCGAAAATATGACCGAATTGAATTTTTACTAATTGGTAATTATTAATTTTAAAGTGATAGCAAAGAAATGTCAATAGCACCTGACGGTCCAAATTCCTCACCTGATGAAGAAAATTAACCGGTGGATTTACTTTGCTCTTATCGCTTTAAACGTTTCTTTTATAATCGGCTTCACCCGGTTAAATTGCCTCCGGACAAGCCGCTTAATAATCATCCCTGAAACATTAAAAAACACCGGAAAAATCCAACGAACCCCCTGATGCTTTTTAAAATACCGGATGAGAGAAGCAATTTTAAAGAGGTCTGATTTCAGACTTTGTCCCTTCACAGCGGTTGAAAATTTATGATAAACTACTGCATTGGCAGCTACGCCCAATTTCCATCCGCTTTTTAATGCCCGTTGGGAAAAATCCACATCCTCCCAGTAAAAAAAGAATTTCTCATCCAGCAGTCCCACCTGCTCAAACACCTCTCTCTTTGCAAAAAGACTGGTTCCTGCGACATAATGAATCGGACCGGGTGAGTGAATAAAACGGTCACGGCCCGTGACCCGGGATAATTTCCCCCCCCCATAGGTTTGAATTTTAGCGGGTTCAGAAGCAAGATATATAACCGCACCCGACACACCGACTTTCTCTTCCGACTCCTCTCGATAGACCAGTTCTTTTAACGCATTGGTTTTGACGACCGTATCGTTATTCAGCAACCAGATATAATCAGCGTTCTTTTTCAAGGCATACCGGATCCCCACATTGTTACCCACAGAATACCCATGATTGGCGCCGTTTTGAATGAGAACCAGGGGGATATTATTACCCTTCTCATCTCCACCAGCTTCTGCTTCTACTCGTTGATATACAACATAAGGGATGGGTTTCTCAACAGCAGGAAAGACCAAGGGATTCAACTGTTCGTTTAATTTGTCATCAACCTCCAATGTTCCCTCAGCCCACGCCTTAATTCTCTCTAAAGAGTTATCCGTGGAACCGTTGTCACAAACAATAATCCGGAAATCCGGGTAATCACTTCGAAATACACTTTCAAGACAGTGAAGGGTATCCTTCCATCCATTCCAGTTTAATAAGATCACATGTACCATTTTTACTTTTGTTCAAACTTCGGAATTATTTTTATTCTCATCACCCTCGCTCTAATTCCTTCGGTCTTCTCCTCCTTTATTATAAAAATAAATTGATAATCTCCAATAAATCCGGGCCCTGGCTGCCAATAAAAGACTCCTCTTTTCGTGTCCAGGGTAGAACCAATGGGCAATTGGGAAATGTTGAATGCTCGAGGTTCAATGTTCACGGTTGAATCAAAGAGATGGATTTCCACCCGCTCCAATTCTTTTATTTCTGTTGTTATGATACCTTTGTCATTGGGATAAACCACCACCGGTCCGGTATTTGGATTAAAGCCCTTTTTAATCCTGACAGGATGAAAGTAATCAACAGGTAACTGATTTGGATTAACGTTGAACATTGAACGTTGAACGTTGAACGCCGCTGCCATCTTCCTGCTGGCTGCGGCTTCTGAATTCTGGATAGTAAAATAACGGCTGCCAATGCCGTCCGTATTTCCTGCGTTATCAACGGCAGACCAGGCAATGGTATGGACACCGTTTGTATAGGTAGTGGTATCAAAATCGAGATAGGCAACAGCACCGTCACTGTTGGCATAACCGGGAAAAAGTTCAGCTATGTCCGACCGATAAATATTGTAAGTCGGATGCCCCAGGTCAACACCGTCTATATAGACATTTATCGTTGAACCATCCTCTGGTATCTTATTAGGCAGGGGAGTCAGCACCCACCCTATGTTACTGTAATTGCTGCCGGATACGGTTTCACCGGGAGCTGGCGTATCAATGGCACCAAAGGGCTTGACAGCATTGACATTGTCACATGTGATGGTTTTGGAACCCAATGTCACCTGGTGACCACAAGCATCTGCAGCAAGCGCATAAATAACAAACGTTCCATTTCCGCTGTTGGGCAGGAAATTGGTCAGCATCATATAACCCCAGCCAGCTTTGTAATTCATCGGGTACCCCGGGTAAGCTGACTCGATATCCGTTCGTGCCCCTTCCACCAACAGTGCATCGCCAATGTAGACAAGGCCGCTCCCTTCACCGCCTACCGGGTCCCTGTATATTTTAACACTTTCCACGCCAATATCATCCAACGCCCACCCGGTCACCGGGATACTGCTGCGCACGGTAGAACCGTGAACCGGTGAATCAAAGGATCCGAAAGGAGCTGAATCTCCACCCGAGGCATATACATTCAGCGTCACTGCTACGGTCTGAGGAGAATTGGAGGCATTGGGAGATGATACTGTAACCGTACCTGTATACGTACCGGCGGAAAGTCCAGAAACAATCACTGATACGGAAATCATTGCCGAACCTGTGCCAGAAGTAGGTGCACAACTTAACCAACCGGCATCATCGCTGACATTCCAATGAAGAGTACCATATCCAGTATTACTAATAGAAAAGGTCTGGGTGCCGCTGGTTACTCCAGAAGTGGATGCACCAAAAACCAGTTCCCTGCGATTTAACGATATCACGGCTGTAATTGTACTGGAAACGATTGAGAAAACGGCGTCACTGGTATCCATGGGATCACCATCTGAAGCCTCGCTGATCCTCACCAGGCATTGGGACGAAACAGTATCCGGTCCACTCCATGAATAAATTCCGTCATTGGCTGTAGAAGATTTTATAATGGACCACGTACTGCCGTTATCAATGGAATACTCAATCTTTACATTCCCCACCGTTCCTGTGGAACTCCAGGTAATATTTTGGGTGGAACCGATCTCCCACATTTCACCTCCGTTAGGAGAGATTACGGTAATTGTGGCTGGAGCAGCCGTCACGTATTCATCTGCCCCGATATCGATTCCTGACCCCTGCGGCCTTGAATCTCCATCAAAATCCGATACCAATCCGCTAATGGATACCCCTTTATCCACCACTTGCGAAACTGCAGAAGCCAGGTGAAGGTCCCCGGAAGAAAGATTCACAAACCAACTGGATTGAGCACTGGTGGTATTATGACTTACTTGAGCTGAACCCCCATCCCGTGATGTGATGGATTTATTGCACAGATTATTTTTTATTATTCCACCAGAAGTTCCTGAAAACCGATATTCAATGGCATTGGGATAACTGTGGGCCAAAAAAACCGTATTGTTATAGACCTTTGCATTGGAAGCGTTTTCCAGCCCGATGCCCACATCTGCAAAACCGTGATCAGTGGAGCTGTGATAGATCATATTATTTCTTATAATACCGCGAATATGTCCCCGGTTCCCAAGCCCGAAACCAATGCCGCGGTCACAATTGATGATCCAATTATTTTCCACCAGCGTATCTTTCGAATCGGACCAGAAATGGACAGCATGTTCAGCCACATCGCCTGAAGGGCTGCTAATATTTTTAAATACGTTATTTCTAACAATCCAATTTTTTGTCTGGTGCCCGTCAATGCCGCCGATGTAATATTGAGGCCCAATCTCTGCGGTATACTCTAACAGACAATTTTGCATGACCCCATTCTCAGAACAGTTGGAACTGGAAGGGTCATAAGAAATTTTAACCATCTGCTCATACGTATCCACGATATGCAGGTTGGAAAGCAGTGTGTTGCTGGAATTATTATTCCCCCAGATTTGAATCGCATGGTTGGAAACCCGACCAATGGTCATATCTTTTGCCGTAAAATCCGTACCTGCCACATTAAAAATATGAGTGACACCACCATACATACCCTGACCGTAAATTTTCACATTGGCCCGGCTGCCGGATTGACTTCTAACAGTAACTCCATCTGCCCAAATGCCCAACACATCGTTTAAAGTATAGGTCCCATTTTTTAGAATAATCTCTTTATCACCACCACTGTTGGCATTACTGACCGCAGTCTCAAGCTCTCCAACGGTTGAAACCACTACAGCATGTACGTGTAAACCACTTACTAAAAGAAAAAATAAACCCCAAAATAACAAAAATTTAAATTTATTTCCCATTCTCATCAATGCTCTCCTTAAATTTAGGGATGATATTTATTTTAATATTCGTTTCTATCCCTTTGCCCTCTTGTGACCGGATAAACAAAAAATCATAGCAGCCGACAAAACCAGGCCCCGGCTGCCAATAAAAAATACCCCGTTTCGCATCCATGGTTGAACCAATGGGTAATAGGGAGATGTTCAATGTTCGAGGTTCAATGTTCACTGTTGAATCAAAAAGATGGATTTCCACCCTTTCCAATTCTTTTATTTCTATCGTTATGATACCTTTGTCATTGGGATAAACCACCACCGGTTCGGTATTTGGATTAACCCCCTTTTTAATCCTGACAGGATGAAAGTAATCAACAGGTAACTGATTTGGATTAACGTTGAACATTGAACGTTGAACATTGAACGCCGCCGCCCTATTTCCGCCGGATGCGGACTCTGAATTCTGGATAGTAAAATAACGGCTTCCAATGCCGTCCGTATTACCGGCGTTATCAGTGGCAGACCAGGCAATCGTATGAACGCCGTTGGAATAGGCTGTGGTATCAAAGTCAAAATAGGCAGCAGCACCGTTACTATTGGCATAACCAGGGAAGAGCTCCGCAATATCCGATCGATAAATATTATATGCTGGATGACCCAGGTCAACACCATCAACAATAACACTTATCGTTGATCCATCTGTGGGTATCGCATTGGGCACGGGTGTCAACACCCATCCATGATTCCTGTAAGCAGTGTCTGAAGCAGTTCCACCCTGCGCCGGTGTATCAATGGCACCAAATGGTTTAACCGCATTGGCATTGTCACAGGTAACGGTTTTGGCTCCCAAAGTCACCTGATGTCCCTCTTTATCTGCAGCAATAGCATAAATCGTAAAGGTTCCATTACCTTCATTGGGCAGGAAATTTGTTAACATCATGTAACCCCATCCGGCCCTGTAATTCATGGGGTAATCCGGGTGTGCCTGTTCTACATCCGGTCGTGCACCTTCAACAAACACCGCATCCCCAATATAAACCAGGGAGCCTCCTTCCTGGTTCCAACGGTATATTTTTACACTGTCAACACCAATATCATCCAATGCCCACCCTGTAAAAGGAACACTGCTGCTGACAGTGGCACTGTTTTCCGGCGTTGAATAGTGACCAAAAGGTCCTTCCGAAGCACCTGAACCATAACTATTCAACGTTACGGATACCGTTTGAGGTGAGTTGGAAGCATTGGCAGAGCTGACAGTTATGGTGCCGTTGTACTTACCTACGGGCAATCCCGAAATATCCACAGATACAGTTACAACCCCTGCATTCGTTCCTGTAGAAGGGGAACAGGAAAGCCAGTCGGCATTATCAGTAACAGACCAGTTCATGGTGCCGCTGCCGCTGTTTTCAATGGAAAATGTTTGAGAATCCGGCGTAGTACTGGAAACCACTCCACCAAAATTCAATTGTGAACGGTTAAGAGAAATCACACCGGTTTCCGTGGACCCGCCGCTGCTTACTTTCCAAACATGAATAATGGGTTTGTCATTATCCACATAAGGCTCGAACACATACAAAAATCCCCGGGTACGGTCGAAACACGCTGCACCCAGGTGGTACCACTGCTGGGAGGATTCGATATGATAGAGGTATTGATCCACATTTAGAGTGGCGTACGGTTGGGGTTCCCAGGGCTGCATGATACCTGCTGCCACTTTTGCCAGATCATTCGGATCGTAAAAGATAAACCGGCCTTCAAAACCTGTAGACCACCATCCTCTTTCTCCCTGGCACTCCAGGCAAGGGCCGTTCTGGTCCCCGTACCAGCAGTCACCCGTTCCCTTGGTGCCGACGAATACCACTGCGGATTTATTACCGGCTGTGATCCAGGCTGCCCCGGACCATTCATCGGAATGGTGGTAATCAGTCATGGTATGATTGGTTGATGGGTCTTCGAATTCTGGATCTGCACTGGAGGTATACAGGAGCAGTGTAACATACTGGAGACTGGTCCCTGATGGCGGTGGATTCCCCTGGTTCCAGGGGCCAATGGCAAAGATTGCAGGTCCCTGACCGGACCACCCACCATCTCTGAATCGTCCGGTAGCCAATAATTTACCCGGTGTATTGGAAGCTGCCCAGGTTCCAGGTATCTCAAAAAGATAGTCATTCGTATTGTATTCGTTATGATCGCAAGCCAGGTACCATGATCTCTTTATTTGCGGATTGGACAGGGTTAATTCACACCAACCGTGGGTCAGGTTAATGACATCTAAATGAGCCCCCCAGCAAAAATAGAGTTTATCCGTTGTCTGACTTCCTTGTTTTGGCAAATATTCCATACCGGTGCGGGGCATCTCTACATTGCTTACATTATAAATATCCCGGAAAGACTGCAATGTGGATGCTGTATTTAAATGATTTAAGTTCTTTGAGGCAGATATCACCGGTACCGGGATAGATATCTCGGACACCTGGTGTTCCCATGCATGGCCAGCACCGTATATAGAGCCTGGATAACCATCGTTTGCACCTCCGGGGTCGCCATTGGGATAATAAGTCATTGCAAAACCACCCCATGCCCAGGTTTTAACCTCAGAGCCTGGTGTTCCCTCCGGCAGCCGAAAAGCGCCCATATAAACCAGGTCAGACGGCTGCAGCCGCTGTGTGGCCTGGATTGCAGTGCCACCTTCACCGAAAAGAAACATATGTCCCACTCCAACCAACAAAAAAACAAAAAACTTAACCATCGTATTTCTTCTCCGCATCCGCACCCTCTTTCTCGTTACATGTTAAAAATTACAAGTTACACGTTACGCCTTACATTAAAAGTATAAAACATTTTTAAAAAAATCTCAACCCTTTAACAAAAAAAAATAAATATTTTACAAAAAAGCCAAATTTTCAGGTTTCGCTCCTATGTCCATAGTCATTTTCTATTTTTTTTTATAATAGTGAAGTTGGGGTAACGTCAATCTCGCCTGTCCCTAAAATTCTAAAATTGCTCCTTAGCCTTAACCTCAACCTTAACCTGTGCTTTTATAGGAACCTTTTGGTTCCGACTATACTGGTTTAGTCACTTTCACTCGGCTTCTGTTTTTTTTGTGCATTTTTGTAGAAGATAAAAACAATTTTTTTCACAATACCTTGTTGACAATATCTATTTTTTTCATATAATGAGAGTGGCGTAGAAAAGTATACATCGGCCAATGAATAAAGATGAAAAATAATAAATATAAAATACAACATAAGGTCAGGTGATGAATGTCTAAGAAAGAGATAGAAGCAAAAGAAGAAATCGGGAGTCGCTTTCGACGGTTCAGGGATCGTATTGGTAAAGCCCAGCATGAATTGGCAGCAGAATTAAAAATTTCTCAATCCACCATCGCCAATATCGAACGCGGCAAGGCGTTTCCCAATATCAACTATTTGCATTATTTTTACACTAACTATCAATTAAACATCAATTGGTTATTAATTGGCCAGGGGGATATGTTTTCCAAAGGGAAAGCCATGAATCAAAAATACCTGGAACTGATAAACTTGATGCAGGTTCCGGTGATTGAGCAGGTCATCCTGGCTAAATTAATCGAGATCAAAGCACTGCTAAAGGATGAGATAAAGGCCTTTTACGACAAAAAAATCGAAGAAAAAGGTCTATAAGTTTTTAAACGTAACCGCCCAGGGATTATCCAGAGAAGAACATGAGATGAAAAAACAGGAAATGTTCCTCAAAAGACCCAGAATCCTGGGAAAAATCATCTATTTTCCATTTTTAACGGCGTTTTAATACTAGAAAAAGCATTAAATTTATAAATATTCAAGATTACAATAGAAATTTTCTTAAAAATATTATATAATATAGTATGCAATTTTTTGTCGCAATAAAGGGTAAAAGACAAGTGAATGCTATTTTTTTTTTGTTCAGGAGCCACAAAAATTGTATAAATTTAATAAAATATTTTAATAAGGAATGTATAAATGAGGATTAAAGATAATTATGAAAAAATTATGGAAACAATCCAAAGAGCCTGTCAGCGGGCCGATAGAAATCCCTCTGAGGTAAAGATACTGGGAGTTGCCAAAGAGCATTCGTCAGATCGAATAAAAGAAGCGTATAAATGTGGCCTAAGGCTGGTGGGTGAAAACAAAACACAAGAAGCCGAAACACATCAGGCAGAATTGAAATCGTTAGATATCTCCTGGCATTTTATTGGGAAACTGCAAAAAAATAAAATAAACAGGATTTTAAAAAATTTTGATTTTATTGAATCCGTAGATGGCGTAAAGTCTTTGGAGCATATCCACAAACGAGTCAGTAAAAAAATTGAAGTATTTATCGAGATTAATATTGGCGAAGAAAAAAACAAATCAGGTTTTACGGTTGACGGTTTAATGAAGGCATTAAATTATATCTCCTTATTGGACAGGGTTAAAATCACAGGTCTAATGGTTTTACCTCCTTATTCAGATGACCCGGAGGAAGTCCGACCCTATTTTAAAAAGGTTCGCCAGTTAAAAGATGAACTCAATGGCCTAAAACTTCATAATTTTGACATTCAACATCTGTCTATGGGCATGAGTAATGACTATGAAGTAGCAGTTGAAGAAGGTGCTACGATTATCAGACTGGGAACCGCCCTTTTTGGGAGAAGGCACAAGTGATTTTAGAAAACTTTTTACGAGCCTTTGCACATGTTTTCCATATGGCTATTCAACTTTATATCCTGGTAATAGTTGTTCGGACTGTTATGTCGTGGATGGGTCATATACCTCCAAACACATTTACAATAATCTTAAGACGGCTGACAGACCCTGTATTTCGGTTTGTTCATCGCGTACTGCCCTTTACCATTATTGGGGGTATTGATATTTCACCTATTATCATAGTGATTGCCCTGTATTTTTTCGATAATTTTCTTACTGGCTTAATGCTAAGTTATGCAGCTTCTACACCTGCAACACCTACAACACCTATATATTAAAGAAGGGGGTGAGAAAAATGAAATTAACACCGCAAGAAATTCTGACACAGCAATTTAAATTAAGAGGTAAAGGATTTGATAAAGAAGAAGTCACCAGTTTTTTAATGCAAGTGTCAGAAAGACTTGAGAATGAAATTCTTGAGAAGGACCAGTTGAAAAAGAAAGTCGGAAAACTAAATGAAGTCCTTTCCAAATATGAGAAAAAGGAAAGTCTCTTAAAGGAGACCCTTATTGCCGCCCAAAAGTTTTCCCAGGAGTTAAAATCAAACGCTGAAAAAGAGGTGGAGTTGATGATTAAAGAGGCGGAGATAAAAGGGGAGGAAATAGTCAAACGGGCTGTCACCAGGGAACAGGAACTCAGGGAAGAGGTGCGGAATTTGAAGTTTAAGCGCCAGGAAATGGAAAATGATATCATCAATATGTTGGATTCCTTAAAGGAATTGATTGAATCCTATCGTAAGGGTGACGAGGAATTTGACAAAGTCGAATATCTAAGTAAATAAAGAGTGACACGGGATTGGATTTGTGGTAATATACATTATTAAAACAAGAACAGAAATGGAGTAAATTTTTCTGGAGGAAATCATGAGTGAGACAAATCAGAAAGATACAGCCATAAAAAGTGCTGTTTCTCAAATTGAGAAGCAATTTGGGAAGGGAGCCATTATGAAGTTGGGCAGCCGGGAATCCATCGATGTTCCGGTCATTTCAACCGGATGCCTTTCTCTGGATATAATCACCGGAGTTGGCGGTTTCCCACGGGGGCGGGTGATTGAGGTTTATGGACCCGAAGCATCAGGAAAAACAACCATTGCACTTCATGTCATAGCCGAAGCCCAAAAAGCAGGCGGCTATGCTGCCTTTATAGATGCCGAACATGCGCTGGACCCTACGTATGCTAGAAATTTAGGCGTAAACATAGATGAACTTTATATTGCTCAGCCCGATTTCGGAGAACAGGCACTTGAAATCGCAGAAATACTGGTGCGATCTGGAGGGGTAGACATTATCGTCATCGATAGTGTAGCTGCACTGGTTCCAAAAGCAGAATTGGATGGGGATATGGGTGACAGTCATATGGGGCTCCAGGCCCGACTCATGAGCCAGGCTTTACGAAAATTGACCGCGATTGTCTCCCGATCCAAAACCTCTTTTATTTTCCTCAACCAGATGAGAGAAAAAATCGGTGTGTATATGGGCAATCCTGAAACCACCACCGGTGGAAGAGCGCTTAAATTTTACAGCTCCCTCAGGCTGGAGGTACGAAAAATATTAACCTTAAAGAGCGGGACCGATATTGTTGGCGGACGAACCCGGATGAAAATCGTTAAAAACAAGGTCTCTCCCCCTTTTAAAGTGACTGAAGTGGACCTCTTATTCGGCAAAGGCATTTCCAAAGAGGGTGATGTCATTGATTTGGCAGTTACCCATGGGATTATTGACAAAACCGGTTCCTGGTACGCCTACGGCGAAGAAAAACTGGGACAGGGTAAAGTGGCGGTTACTCAGCTACTGGAAGAAAACACGGCCCTCTATGATGAATTGAGAAATAAAATTCTTGAAAAAATCGGCGTTAAACCCAAAAGTGAAGGAAAAGTCAAAGTAGCTGAAAAAGAGAAAAAATAATCTGGAATAATGGGGGAGAGCGTTCTAGTATTCGAATTAGAGATTGAAAAAATTTAAAGTATCACTGATTTATATCCTTTTCCTGGCAGTGATCAATGTTTTCCATTCTTATTTAAGGACATTGATTCTGAATTTATCTGCAGAGACATTTGTCCTCTATCTCATTTACGGGTTGTTCTTTTCTTTTTTCCTGCTGATTTTTATAAAATGCGTCCGTACCAGGAGGAACCTGGAGATCGCCATTGTTTTTCTGGTAATGGGTGTGATTTTTTTCTTCCTTTTTTCAAATCCCCGGCTTTTGTTTAAATTAACCATTTTGGAGTTTTTTATCCTGGGGCTCCTGGTTGCCCTGGATAATCGGAAATCAAAATCTCCTCTTCCTTATTTGTTATTGTTTGGAACAGCGTTCCTCATAGAGATCGTCACCAGTCTATTCGCAGCCCCCCATTTTTATTATCTCGATGTCTGGATTCATTCCCTTATCGGCCTCTCCGGTTATATTGCCGGTTTCCTATTAATTTGAACGGCATGTGGCTTTTGGTGCCAGACCCATTTCATACCATCAGGGTTAATCTTTTTTTTCAGCCATTTTCTGTTCCATATCTGACTTCCTGGTGCAAAAATATCCTTTACTCAATTTCATTTCTTTATATACCGGACAGGAACCGCAAATACAGCCCTTCTCTTTTTCAATAACCTTGCTCTTTCCAACAAAAGGATGACAGTAACCGATTGGTTTATCCCCTTTCACATAAGTGGGGCAGTTTTTACAGACACACATCTTTTGAACCATGGGCAGCTTTTTTTCCATTTCCGCAATCATAGCATCAGCTTCTTTTTCGGTTTTACCCATCTTCATCAACATCTTTTTAACCATTTCCTTTCTGCTCATCTCTTTCTTTTCTTCTGCCGGAAGGGGATATTTTAACCCTAAATACGTTAACATGAGTCCCAATGTCCCCTGACCACACTTTTCGAAAAAATCTCTTCGTTTCACTTTTCCTCCTTTGTAATAGATACATTCTATCATTAATGCATGCAAAATGAAAAGTCAATACTAACAAGGTTATATTTTTGATTTTTTTTTTATTTTTGGGTAAAATGTGAATAATATGTATGTTGATGAACAAAAACAATAAGTTTTGTAATTTAAAGGAGGTAATATGAATCCACAGCTAAGTTCCATCGTGTCAGTTTTGTTTATTTTAATTGGCATTATAACGGTGTTGATTATGCTTAAATTACAGGGAAATCCGAAAGACAAAGATTCTAATAAACGATTAATACTGTCACACCGGATGTTGGGGTATATTTTCTTGTTTATTTTCCTGGTCATGTTATTTCTTATGGTTAAAAAAGTAAGTGGATTGAATTACGAACCTTCCCCACGAGCTGTTATTCACTTAGTCCTGGCAAATATGTTAATCCCGATATTTTTGACGAAAATATTAATTGCACGGTTTTTCAAACGCTTGTATCCCAATCTAATACTATTGGGTCTTATGATTTTTTTCTTATCATTTACCATGGTTGCGATTACGGCAGGTTATCACTTCTTAAAAACAGCGACTGATCAACCTTCGGAATCAGCATCAGTATCAGCAATACGACCACTGACTCATCAGGAACAAAATAATGTTCAAAAACACGAAACTCTGGATTCAAGCCAGGCAGCAGTCAAAGAACTTATTCATAAAAAATGTACAACCTGCCATACACTTGAGCGAATCAAAAAAGCCAAAAAAACAAAAAGTGAGTGGCGAACCACTGTTGAAAAAATGATAAAATACTCCATGAATCCGGACTTATTAACCGAAGAAGAGATAAACATGATGATTTCCTATTTAACGTCAGGGAGTAAAGAGGATTTATAGTCATCAAATCCGCTCCTTTTCGTTCTTTTGGTATTTCTTTTGGTGCCAGGCCAATTTCAGATCCCCCTTATTTTTATTATCTCGATGTATGGATTCATTCGCTTGCCGGCCTCTCCGGTTATATTGCCGGTTTCCTATTAATTTGAAACTATAAACTATATTGAGCACTAAGGACAGGGAGATCTATTTAAAAGAGTGCCTTTTAGAACGGGTAAAAACCGCTGTTTATGAGGTTTTACGCATAGAGAGGAAATGGGCCGGTGCATTACTTTTTTGCATATAAATCACTGCATTTTTTCATTTGTTTTCTTAAAATTCTTGATTTTTTATAAACGAAATTGTAAAATCTAAGAAAACAATGTCTGCAGTATAGTAATCGTTAGCAAGTGAGAAATTTATGAGAAAAATTTCATCTAATTTGACAATTATTTCAAAGAAAACAATACCGTTCATTTTGTCCGTTTTTTTTGCGATCATTTTGATTATCTGTCTTCTGGATATGATAAATTCCGGGAAAGTAAAATTTAAAAATATTATTGAACTACTATTTACGGCAATCGGTGGATACTTAATGGGATACTTAATAATGAGAAACCTCGTCTTTGATTTGGTTGATGAAGTTTGGGATGACGGAGACTCTCTTGTTGTGAAAAACAAAAACAAAGAGCTGCGTATTCCTCTTGGCAATATAAGGGATATTAGGTATTCACCATTGTCCAGGCCAAGCAGAGTTACTTTGTCGTTAAGAGAAAAATGTGAATTTGGTTATGAAGTTACTTTTATGCCAAGGGAAATTTTTCTCCCCAATTTTAGAAAAAATAAAGAGATTGAGGATTTGATTGATAGAGTGGGTAAATCACGAAATGGCTAACAAATCAATGTAAGTGAATAGGGACGGTGCGAAAGCGCTGATTAAAACCGGTGCGAGGTAGTAAGAAAAAAGGGGCCAGATTAAAAAAGAAAAACAGAATTTTTTTTATATATCATTTTACCACCATACTATTTTAGCATTTTAGTACATTTTGTCCAAGAAAATCGTCCCAAATTCATCACCTGAAGAGGGAAAAAAGTGACAGGCGAGTAAGAAGTAAGAAATAACACGCCTTGGGGTTTCTTAAAATAAATTTGGTTTTTACTGGTATTTTCAAGGTATTAATAAAGGGAGATACCCTGTCGAGTATCGTGAATACCCTATTGGGTATGCAAGTGAGTTTCCCAAAATGTGTTGAAAAAACGAAAACCTTGATAATAAATGACTCTGGTGGATTTTGGCAGTTTGGCACGATTCCTGCATTCCAATAAATAAAAAAAATTATAATTCAACCAAGGAGGTAACGAATGAATAATTTAAAATTGTTGAAGCTAATTATTTTGGCAGTGACTGTTCTAAGCTTTATTTCATGTGGGCCGGGAATTTATCAGAGCAGCAATTGGAAGGCAACCGTTCATAAGGTGCGCTATGAAGAAGATTTTGGCGTCGGTCCCAACAAATATGACGGTCTGGTTATAGACATATCCGTTGAGTATATCGGGCCTGATGGCAAGGTGCCACCACCTGCTATTTATCTAAAAAAAGGTTCCGAACCGGAATCCAGGGCAACACTGGTCCAAACCAACAAAAGTGACCCGGCTTCTGATCTTATAATAAGAGCATGGTTAGGGGACAAAGGGACGAAATTTGATATGAAAAAGGGTGACACTCTGAGTAAGGCACCGCTCTCTTTTCTCTGGTCTATAAAAGGGAAGGGAGGCCGTTTCAAGTTATTGATTGGTGATATTCCCCCAATTACTATTTATCTATAATAGAAAGATGCTTTAAGGAAGTAGAAACCACATGCAATCCATGGAAACATCCACCGGAACTGATTCTCAATACCCCAAATCACCATTTGGAAACGGCCTACTTAAATTAATGGCATTCGTAAAAAAGTGACAAGCGAGAAAAAGAAGTCGAACAAAAATAATTGAGCAGCGGATCAAGCAAGAAGTATCGAATTTTACCCTAATTCTTTTTCGATTTCTTCAATAGGGTATTTTGTTTTACATATCATACGTTCTTCCAGGAAAGCTTGAAACTTTGGGCTATTCCGTAAAGCCTTTACTTCCCCGGCAAAATCATCGGTTTGTGCAAGGGCATTTGGTTTCATGTTTTCAGCTATTTTTGGGGGCGATTGACCCGGATAAGTTGACCTGAAAGTGGTTTTTGGGCCTCAATCCAAGAGTGGATTCGGCGAGCCTGACCTACAAAATCAGGATCAAAGGAACAGACTATAATACCTGCATGGTCCGGCTGCTCTTTGTGTAAACGGATAAAATGTTTACGATTGAGCGTTAATAATGCCCGTTTTTTTTCAATGGCAAAAGAGAGGATAGCTTCGTCAGATAGCGCTTGTTCGGCTTTCCCTGTTTGCTGGATTGTCAGGATATCATGCCCCAATTGTCGAAGTTCCTCAACTACGGGCAGGGGGAAATTTTCGTTGCTGTAAAGTTTCGCCATACTTTAAGCGTCCTCATTCTCATGAATTTGGCGGTCGATCTCTTTTTTATGCGAGCGGGCATAAGCCCAGGCATTGGTTAAATCTTCCGCACGTAAGGTGGGATAGGCCAGTAATAAATCCGCTTCGGTTTTTCCCAGGCGTTTGGCTTGTACCAGTACCCAGACCGGGATTCGGGTACGAATGATACAAGGTTCCCCCCCACAAATTCCAGGATTACTTTCAATGCCGGGGAACGCGTCTCCCAGGTCGCGGGCTACCCATTGGAGTAATTGGGCTTTTTCGGCCTGTGTCATGGTGGTTAATAGTTTTTCTACTTTTTGCAGTGTGTTTACCGACGCCATCGATATCCTCTTTTCTTTATAATTTTACTCCGTGCAATAAAGTACCATATTTCCGAAAAGAATACAAGGCAAGAAAAAAGATATAAATAATATTTCCTTTTGTTGCCGATTATAGCATAAAAAAGAAATATTTTATTGATATGCCCCTCGCAAAAATAGAGACTAAAACAGCCACTTTTTCTATCTCTTTATCTATTGACAATCTTCACGAATTCCTCTAATATTTTCTTATGATTAAAAAACAATTCATTTTGGGAGTAATATTTTTTGCCTTTTTTTTCCTGGATTTCCTTTTTACGGTAGAGCCGAAAGAAGTAATTAAGATAACAAAACTAACCGGCAATATATATAAACTTGATCACAATCCCACGTATAACTTCGTGCACCTGGCATCTATCGGAGAAGATGGGATACTTCTGATCGATACCGCTTCCCAGGAAACCGGGAAAGAATTATTAGCCAAGCTGAAAAAGCTTGGGAACGGGAATATCCGTTATATTGTGAATACACATATCCATGGAGACCATATCGGGGCCAATAAACTATTGGCGGCAGAAGCCCCGATAATTGCACATTCTAAAGCGAGAGAAAGATTTTTTCAGCAATATTATCATCTACCCCCAATAGAACCAGGCGGTGTACCTGTAATAACTTTTGAAGATAAACTAACATTGTACTTTAACAATGAAAAGATAATCTTGAAGCATGTAAGAAGCGGGCATACCGATGGCGATGTGATAGTATATTTTCCCGGTTCAAAAATAGTCTATATTGGCGATCTTATTATCCATAACCGGTTTTCGACAGTCGATATTTCCAGGGGCGGAGATATCGAAGGTTTCATTAAAAACCTGGAGTATTTAATCAGTGATTATCCTGATGACACAAGATTTTTTCCCGCTCACGGGCCTGAATACAGTAAGGATAATCTGAGGTCCTATCATGAAGCTTTCGCTAGTACAGCCCCTTTAATAGAAAATCAATTGAAAGAGGGAAAATCAATAGACGAGATTATAGATGGCAATATCTTCAAAAACTATAAGACCTGGGAAAGAAAAAAAGATTGGGTAGAGGTCATTAATGTCAAACGACATGGGAAGGGTTTACCATCGATCTGTGAACCGATAACAAAGACCCTGGTTAAGAAAGGGATAATTGAGGCCATAAACCAATATCATTTTCTTAAGAAAAAATCGCCTGATAAATATAATTTCGAGGAAAATCAATTAAATACTTTGGGTTACCAGCTACTTCAAAGGAATATGATTAAAGAATCGATAGAGATTTTCAATCTTAATGTAGACGCCTATCCCAAATCGGCAAACGTATATGACAGCCTGGGTGAGGCTTATATGAAAAACGGCGAAAATGAAAAAGCCATCAGGAATTATAAAAAATCGCTTGAATTGGATCCGTCGAATAAAAATGCAGAAGAAAAGCTTAAGGAACTCCACGGGGAGAATGAATAATCAGCCTTTAAAACAAAAGCTAAGGAAAAGCAAAAAGGGAAAGGCGTAGAGATACGGTCTTCACCTTTTTCCACTAATTCTTCTCACTCTGGCATTACCGGGCCGCTTCACGTCTGCTTTTTTCCATTTTTGTTTCTCTTTTTGCTGCCTCTCTTTTTGTCTGTCTCTTTCTGACTTCTTTTTATACTCTTTACTCATATTATACTCTTTACTCATAATATTTCTCCATCTGGTTGGATTATAACACTTATATGAGTTTTTTCCAAGAGGGAAATTTTTTTGCCTAATACATAAACCAACATCGCCGGAACCATAAATGATTGTTTCACCGGAGAGAACGCAGACTGGCGTTTGTCAAGGGTAGGTAAACAGATTCTTGTATAGGCGCATATGATCTTTGTTTTCAGGGATTGCAAAAAAATGGCGTGTACCTACACCTGTTTAGAAGTTACCTTTCGTTCCTCTA
>Ga0180438_10001340_pt1 | contig 43886 bp, 55 predicted proteins | sample SS_ome_12_FD_132455 | JGI IMG/M metagenome (GOLD analysis project Ga0180438, IMG submission 132455) | Hypersaline lake sediment archaeal communities from the Salton Sea, California, USA - SS_3_D_2 metaG | ecosystem: Environmental > Aquatic > Non-marine Saline and Alkaline > Hypersaline >...
ATGTGGTTGCTCAAAAGAAAAATAGACAGGGAAAAACGGGGCGTTGAGGGTCACAGTAAACCATGAGTGAAACAATAAGACTTGAGTTAACCGCAGAGCAATCTGCAAATTTTTATTTCTTGTTCAAGGAAGATGAAAAGGGAAAGATTGGAATGTTAAAAGCAACTGCTTTGGATTTAACTTTTTTAGAAGATGGTGGAATAGACACCAAGATTGTATGCGAGAAGAAAGGGTGACATGGAGCTATTCAAAAACGAATTGTTCAAGTTATTCAGTGTCAGAAACGAGTGTGATGCTGTTGTAATATTGGATGTAGACATGAATCACGCCAAGGTTATTACGCATGTGTATTACACGAACGAAAAGCCTTGGGGCAAGGGAACGGCTTCTAGGGTAGAACAATCGTTCAAGGGAAAGAATGCAGAAGAAGGAGCGAAAGCCTATTTCGACAGATTCTGCAAAACTGACTTGATGGAAATGATAAGGTTCAGAAAAAAATCAAAGGAAGCGCATGAAGTTTGAATTCAATGTCAAGGGAGAGGTATGGAAGTTGATTCAGTTTGATGGAAGAACTGCCATTCCTCATTCCTACAGGCATTGCAGTTTCTACATGCTGAAAACAAAAAACGGCCTGATGCGTTTGAGTGAATTGGATTGGGTTTGGTATACCCCGAATGATCGGGCCGTTATAAGCAATGAAATGAAAAATTTCATCATGGAGGCTGTTTATGCTCGTACTGACTAGAAAAGAAGGTGAGTGCCTTTTGGTTCAAAAAGACGGGAACGAAATGGTGCTTGAAATTCGCAAGGTTCGTGGCAGACATGTTTCCATGTCATTCAAGTGTGGAAAGGAATGGAAGATAAGACGAAAGGAATTGGATGAAAGACCTGAGCGAAAAAATTCTAAATGAGGACATAAACGATCTTAGAAATTCCAATTGGTTCTTGTTTGCCATGTTCATGATTAATCTTGCTATTGGGGCATACAACATGATGTCGTTGGAACAGTTTCAGGATGAAGTCAGATTGCAGGTGGCTAAGGAAGTGGAAGAAAGAGACAGGTTGGGCATGTAATGAAGAAAAGTGATGTGGAACAGCAATTGGAATACATGGATCAGGACGAAATGCTGGACATTCTCGAAGAGGTCTTGGCTCATCCTGATTATGAGAGGGATGATTACACCCAGATGATGCATGATCTGCTTGAAAAAGGCAGGGAAATGAAACTGAAGTATGTGCAAATAAAGGCAATCAAAACACACCTTAACTTTCAGAGCAAGGTGTGGTATTGAAGGGACTCAACAGATGGACAAACACGATTAATGTTTCACGGAGGAACGGAAATGAAAGTATTGGGAATAGATTTTGAAACAACCGGGTTGGATGCTGAGAAAGACAGAATAATCGAGATCGGTGCGGTGTTGTGGGATACGGAAAGCGGAATCCCACTGAAGATGCAGAGTGATTTTGTGTTTTATGTCGATTCTAAAGAGGGAAGGGCCAAACCGCCACTGCCAAATTCATCGGGCGTGTTTGCTGAAATCATTACGTCAAAGATTGAAAAGTTGACCGGCATTTCAAGTGACATGTTGTGGGATCATGGAGTCCCAGCAGATATGGCTTTGTCACGTTTGATTGGAATGGCGGGAAGGGCCGATTATCTGGTTGCACACAATGCCTCTTTCGACAAGGAGTTTTGCAGGATTGCCACAAAGGGAGTGATAGACAAGCACTGGATTTGCACCATGAAGGACATCAACTATCCAGAGGGCATGGGCAAGGGCGATCTGACATCAATTGCAGCAAGACATGGGTTTTTAAATCCGTTTGCTCACAGGGCGTTGTTTGATGTTCTGACCATGTTTAATATAGCTCAGAAGTATGACTGGAAGGAAACAATCCATCGTTCCCTTGCAGGTGAGGTGACGTTCAAGGCACAGGTGGACTACAACAACAGGGATAAGGCGAAAGAGGCTGGGTTTCACTGGGATGGCAAGAAATCCATTTGGTTCAAAACTATCAAGAATTTGCCGCAGGATGTGGAGAGGCTTGTCGGAGAGGCCGACGAAATAGGTTTCTCTGTAGTGAGGTTGAATTCAATTGAAGGACGAAGAAAAGACTGAAATCCTGCTTGAAGCTATCAATGTATATGGACTATCCAATCAACTTCTGGTTCTTTCCGAAGAATGCTCTGAAGTAATCAAAGAAATCATGAAAATCAAACGATGGCACAAGACATCGGACAAGTGGCAGTCTCTCATTGAAGAGATTGCCGATCTTGACGTTGTGCTTGATCAATTCAAGCTCATATATATCGACGATATATTAGAGGCAAAGGATAAAAAAATGGAGCGACTTAAAGGTCGTCTGCAGGAACAGAAGGGAAATTATTTATGTTGAGAAGCGAAGAACAGTTAAAGAAATCTGAATTGAAGAGTGTCGATCAAATTGAAAAAGAGAATGATGACAGAAGGTGCTCTTTGTGCGGTGATGAGAGAAAGAATTCGGCATTCATGGTCGAAAACAAGGATTTTTGCATATGTTCCAACTGCATCGGAACGATGGCAAGAAATGCATTCGAGAAATTCCCGGCATGGTCGAAGCAGGTTTTGTTTAAAAAAAAGGTCAATGGATTCACGCACCACATGATGGCTGATCTGGTTACTGGTAAAATGATGTGGGGGATGATTCCAGAAACCATTAAAGAGGGGAAACCGGATGAAAAGAAAGACAACAAGCAAGGTCGTGCCACAAAGAAAAACACCGGCCAAAAAAAACAAAAATGAGGTGCGGAACACCGCTACCATTCAGGAAATCAGAAACCAGATTGAGAATGCACCTGCAAAGATTGCGCCACATATTCTGGTCAGTGCCGTTAAATTGTGCTTGAAACATAAAACATATGATAAAATACACTTAGTCGTCAAAACAATTGAGAGATCTTTGGGCGGAAACGTGTAAGGAGCAGATCGACATGAAAATAACACTTGAGTTTAATCCATTCAACAAGAACGACCACAAGGTTATTCAATCCATCCTTCAAGCAGCGGGTTCCAGTGTGGATGTAAAGACAAAAGAGCAAGCCGCATCCTCAAAGCCGAAAAAATCCAAGGAGGAACTGTGCAAGGCGACCGAGGAACTGAATGCCACGCTTGGAGAAAAGGAAAAACTCGATGTTAAGGAAAGGTGTCGAAGGGCTGCCAAGGCAAGATGGGCCAAGTACAAGAAGGAACAGGAAGATTCCAAGGATGTGAAAAAGAAGAAAAAGAAAAGGCCGAGCCGGTCAAAAAAAAAATCTTCGCTGCAAGAGGAATTGATTTCAGGGTTGGATGAGGATTCTGTCCAAGAACCGATGGACAAATATTTGCAGGTGCCGGGGGGATTTGTCGATGAAGGCAAACCGAAAGCGCAAAGTGTCCCGAAATCGGACTACATACCGGATGGCAGGGAGATAATTGAAGGCAATTACGAAGGTGGAGACAATTGGCAGGGAAACATTACGGGGGATGAAAGTGATGACTTTGAGCGAAAGGCAAGAGAACTTGCAGACACCTACTGACAAGGATATTTCCAAATCATGCAAATATTGTCATGGTTTCGGAACGGTGCATGTATTCAACGGCGAAGATTCTGAAGAGAGGGCATGCCCGGTGTGCAGTGGCGGTTCCCAATTCAACAAGATGGTTGGAGCGCCTGAATTTGATCTAAAAAAGTAAAGGATGTGATATGGCGAGACATGGTTGCGGTCGGTTGAAAATTGATAGTTATATCGTTGTTCCGCAACGCTTTGTCTCATGCAACAAGTGTGCGACAGTCTATAGAGGCCCGAAGGAAAGAGTTATATGTCTTGGGTGTGGAAAGGATTTGAAAACTAAGAACATTCACTGCGATAAGCTTATTCCGACCGGGCAGTGGATAATTTCAAATCAGAGGAAAAAACCCGATGACAGACAGAGAGGATCTGGAAAAGCTATATCTGGCGACGATAGCAAAGCTTGACAAACAGCTCGAAAAATATCCCCGCTTGAAATACGCAATGTCTCATCACCATAATATCCGTGGCGAGAAGATGTCCTTCCATGACATGCCGTATTTGTTTGAAATATACAAAGATGATGCTCCAGAGGTCGTTTTGCAGTCATCGGTTCAGACCGGGAAATCTGAATTCCTGATCGTTGCATCATTTGCATGGGCTGAAAAGGGATTGCAGTGCATGTATGTGTTGCCTACAACCGACCTCAGGAACCTGTTTGTGGCAAACCGGATAGACAAGCTGTTTGAAACGGTGCCGCACTACAGGAATATGTTGGTGCATGGTGCAAATGTCGCTGCATCCCGGTCTTTGAAACACTTTGGAATGGGTTCTATTTTTTATGCAGGGTCGAATTCGGCCACTACTTTCATTGAGAAGCCGCTCGATCTCATTCTTGCCGACGAAATAGACAGGTTTGATCTTGCCAATTATGAAAAGGCCGACGACCGTTTGACTGCATCACCGTATAAGCTCAAATATGAAGCATCAAATCCTACTGTAGATAAATTCGGCATAAACAGACGATACATGATGTCGGACCAAAGGGAATTCTTTGTCAAATGCCATCACTGCAACACCTACCAGCCTATGGACTGGTTCAAGAACGTGGTCAGGCAGATGGACGACTATTCCTACATGCTGAGAGACAAGGAATGGGATATCGGATGCGACCGGGACATCAATGTATATTGCATAAAATGCCACAAGCCTATCAACAGGTACACCATGCAATCGTGTTGGGTTCCTGCATACGAAAACAAACAAACGCATGGTTATCTGATACATCAGATGCTGTCGAAATTCGTCAAGATATCCAAGATGTGGGAAAAGTTCCAACTTGGTTTGGACGATGACACCACCATGCAGGTCTTTTACAATTCCATGCTGGGAAAAACATTTGCAGGAAAGGGCGCAAAACTCACGGATGAAATTCTCAATGCATGCAAGGAGGATTACGTCATGCCCATTGACTGCAAAGAGCCATGTGTAATGGGTGTGGATGTCGGCAAGAAACTCAACGTGGTTGTAAGGCAGATATGCGAGGGAGAGCGTTTCAGACTGGTATTTGCTGGAATCGTGCGGGAATTTGAAGAGTTGGATGCACTGTTCAAACGGTTTAACATAGTTGGGTACGTTATCGATGCCATGCCGGAAACAAGGAATGCAAAAAAGTATGCAGACAAGCACATCGGGCGTGGATGGATATGCAGATATGTGAATGGTCTGAAGGAAGTGACCAAGGATGAAAACGAAAGAATAGTGAGTGCAGACAGGACAATGTTGATGGACAAGGTGCAAAGCAGGTTCGTGCAGAGGCGATTCATCAATCCAAGGAATGCCCAGAGCCTTGACGGAGGCGATTATTACGACCAGATGAAAACGCCTACAAGGATCTACGATGAGGAAAGGAACCGATACGACTGGCTTGGAGATCCCGATCATTATTTCCATGCAGAAGTATATTGCCTGTTGGCCTATGCATGCCGTGGAGAATTCATAGTGAGGGGCATAAGCATGGGAAGCGGAAATGCATTGCAGATCAACACCGAAAAGCCGGAAAACTTCAAAGACCTGCCCATACCGCCTAATGCATCCAAGACAATGATCGAACATTACAAGCGAATGTTTGAGAAATCTGAACAATTGATAAAGAGGGAAGATTAATGCCTGAGAACAACAAGACTCAAACAAACAAGAACGCAGAAAAGAATTCAGTGGGCTTTGCGGATGTATTGAGGGCAATGGCACTGGGCATTGCACCGACTGCACCGAGACTGCCGGAACAGGCGCTTGCAAACGGCATGTTCGGGGGGTATCCCAAAGGATATTCCAATACAAGGGCATTCCGGGGAACACTCAATTTCAGCGTTCTGAGGGAGATTGGATGGAGATCACCCGTCCTGTCTGCAATCATCAGTACAAGATTGCATCAGACCATGAGATACAGCAGACCTACCAGACTTACCAAAAAGAATCAGGTGGGTTTCAAGATCGTGCATAAGAGAGAGCATGATCCCCACTTCACTGTTCCCGAAGGTTTCAAGGAAATGTGCCGGGAAACCGAGAAGATGTTTGAGAAACCGTGGCGTGTATTTTGGGACCAAGAGGAAGGGGGAACTGTTTATCGGGATGTGGAACCAACATTCAGCAACTTTCTTTCGGCAGTCACAGAAGACTATCTGGTCATCAACAGGCCGGTGATCGAGCTTGGGCTTGATGTAAACAGGACTCCAAGGGCGTTTGGCGCAATCGACGGGGCAAATGTGCTTCCCACATTCAATGTATTGAAATTTCTCACTACAAGAGAGAAGGACATGCCCAAGGACTGGGGAACGAACTGGTCTGCATACAGGCGGGTGCTCCAGATGGCGAGTGACAGGTACAAGTTGGACATCGACGAAAAGACCGAATACATCTATCTCTTGTACGGAAGACCAGCCGCTGCATTCAGGCACGATGAGTTGTTGATAGGCAGTTTCGGGAAACAAACGGATGTCAGACAGGCGGGGTATCCAAGGTCGCTCACTGAGAGGGCCATATTCATCATCCTTTCAGAGATAATGGCCATGAGTGCCAACAGCCGCTATTTTGAATTCGGTTCAATGGCGGAGTCAATGGTGGCCCTGAAGGGCAATTATGACGACCAGCATGTGAAGGACATAGAACAGATCTTCCAGGGTAATCTCACAGGTGTTCCCGGAATGTACCGACTGCCTCTGATTGCTCTTCCCGGAGGCGCAGATGATGTAAATGTAATCAATCTGAAGCAAAATCACCGGGACATGCTGTTTGACATATACATCCAGAAACTGACCAATCTCGGCTGTGCGGTGTTCAGAATGCATCCATCAGAAATAAACGAAGCGCCGAGAGCCGGAGACAATGCCGGTGGACTGCAACAGGCCAGTCAGACCAAACAGATCAACATGGCCCAAGAACAAGGGCATGAATGCCTATTGCTGCATCTGAAGACTTCCATGTTCGATCCGATCTTGGAACGTATTGATGAAAACATGATGTTTGAATGGGACAATGGGGAAAACGAGCTTGAACAGCTTGAGATCATGGAAAAGTATGCATCCATTACCAAAGTCGATGAAAGAAGGCAGATGATGGCTCTTGATCCCATTGGAGGAGAAGAGGGAGAGGTCATCGACAATACATTCATCATGCAGACAAAACAGATGGAGCAACAGCAGCAGATGCAGGAACAACAGATGCAGATGCAACAACAACAGATGCAGCAGCAACCGATGCAGGGTGACGAACAACCGCCTTCACAGGACGAAGAACCGCCAGAGGATGAAAACAGAGGCGACGACGAAGATCAAAATGTAAAATCAAACGAGCAATCCAAGATAAGGAAAGTGAAAAAGAAGAAGAAAAAGAAAACCTCCAAGGAGAAGGCCGGTCGTGAAGGATTTATCAGAAACCCGCCGTGGTCAGAACAAGATGAAAAGGAAACAAGGCGAAATGCGAGATAGCCGAAATCAACCTAGATATACAGGAAGGGTCATGTGGTTTGATCCCAAAAAGGGAATAGGTTTTGTCAAGCCGGATGACGATTCCGTTGCTGAAGGGAAGGAATTGTTTGTCCATTTCCATTATATAGTCCACAGGGGGTACAAGACGCTTGCCAAGGGCGATCTCGTTGAGTTTTCCATCGGCAAGAACCACAAGGGCGTTTGTACCAAGGAAGTGAAAATAATCGAAGCATGCGAGGACAGTGAATAATGTTTGTAAGCAATTTTCAAATCAGGGTTGGTTCGACAGTGCCATATCTTGAAGTGCAGATAACCAAGGACGGGACCATACCAAGAAATGTTAGCATCGATCAGGGGTATTCCTGCGAGGATTCAAACAACGTCAATCAGGCGAATGTATTGGATTTGACCGATGCATACAAGGTTGAATTCGAGCTTAAAAAGTGCGGTCGTGAGCCGATTGAGGCTTCCGTCAACGGAGAGGTGGAAATAGTCGATGAGGAAAACGGCATAGTCCGTTACAAGTGGGCATCGACGGATACCGCTGAAAAGGGTTTGTTTTATGGAACATTCGTAATCACCTTTGACGACAACGGTGTATACAGATGGCCCATGAATCTTGAAAGTCTTGCCATAGAGATAGTGAATTAGGAGGTCGCTTTGAAATTAAATTGGTTCAAGAAGAAAAAAAAGGCCAAGTCTCCGGAGGAAATGGAAAGTGACAGGGACGATCAGGTCAATGCCTCCATACAGGGAAGCAACACGGACCACCATCAAGATCCCTTGATTGTAAGGCATCAACTGTCTCCAATGAGCATGGTAGAGGCCGAGGCGTTTGTATATGTGATCGACAAGATGCATGAAGACTATGATGCAGAAAGCTTTCGTGATGCAGTAGACATGGGCCTCGACCAGCAGTGGTTTTACATTGGCTCTCAAGGAGAACTGCGGGTGTCAACGGAGGTGCCGGAATGATATTTACATATGCTTCAAGGCGTTCGAGAAAAAAGAAACTCGAATCGATCAAAAAGGCAAGGATGGTCAAGCCTCATTACCGAAAGCTTCCCAACGGTTCCATAATCTATATAGATCAACATTGGGACAAGAGGGATGCGGCAAAGAGAGAACCGGAAAAATGGAGCGGAAAGGTCGTACATGTTGATGAAAAATCAACGACGATAAACAAAAAGAACAATAAAGTTAAGAGCCGTTTTGAACATGTAAAACACGATCATGACAAAAAGGTCCATGAGTTGAGCAAGGAACAAATCCATGCACACTTGAACCAGAATGTTGATACTTATGAGATGGCTAGAAAAATGGCCATGAAACATTTCGGCATAAAAAAACATGATGAAGAATTCAGGAAAAAACACATAAAACCGTTGGCCAAGCATCTTGAAAAGACATATGGCAAATCATCCAGTCTTGCTGCAATGTCAGGACACAGGCAAGTCAACGACTATCTGCATCATGTGGTGGACACGCATGATCCGAAGAGCGAGGATGCAGACCATCACGACCACGCAATGGCGAAGATGGCCATTGAACATTCGGATGACGCATTGGATTCTCTTGCTCAGGAAAGAGAAGAAGTGCATGTTGCGAAGGCCAAGGGACCAAAAGACTGTCCAGTAATAAATGCCATATCAAACGACATTAGTTTTTTCGGTCATCAGGCAGAGGTGCTGGCCAAACTGGATGTTCTGTCCAAGGCGGTCATCGATGTGGACATGGGCGGTGGAAAGGGATTGCTTTTACCGGCAGACGCATTGAACCTCATGCAGAAGGGCAGTGTCAAGAAGCCCTTGATAGTGGTTCCCGCTGCGACACTCGATCAGAATGCATCTAAAGTAATAAACGAATACACCGATGCAAAAGTGAACGTATTCAAGATAACCAACCAGACACTTAAGGACCATTACAACGGTGACGCTCAAAAGATGGTCGAAGACATCCACAAGGCACCTGAAAACACTATTTTCATGGCTTCGTATGATGTTTTTTCCTATCAGTCCAAAGATCCGACAACAAAAAAAGCTTATGAGGATGAAGAAAAAAGATTTGAACGTGGCAGGACGCTTTCATCGGCTGGTTTTGATTATTGCGCCTTGGATGAGGCTCACAACATCAAGAACACAAAGACAAACCGATTCAAGGCCATGAAGTATTTGACTACTGCAAAATACAGGCGTGTCGCATCGGGAACGTTTCTGAGCAACAATCCGATGGATGTATTGGGACAGATGAAATGGCTGCATCCTTCGTGGGACATGACAGAAGATCAATTCAAAAAAGAGTATGGCCATACCGAAACCAAGGGCGGTGTTCATTGGGACGAGCAGGGACTGAAAAATTTGAGAGATGACCTTGACGACATGGGAATGATATCTCTCAGGCGTTCCGCATGGCTTCACAATCTGCCCAAACGTGACGAAAGATTGAGTTTTGTTGAAATGGACAAGGAACTCAAGTCTGTAAACGAATTGGCTATAACTAATTTTGTGGAACAGTTGAGGGAAGAGGCAGAAAAAAATCCCAAGTTGAAAAAGGCGCTGGCGGAGGATGATGCAGACGAATTGTTGCAGGGCAATCCAAAGATAGTCGGTGGTCTGGACACCTTGGGGGGCATCACGGACTATCCAGACATGATGGCTGATCTTGTTGAGGAAAGTTTCAAGACCTTGAGACAAGGCAAAAAGGCCGGTGGTTCAATCGAAACCGATGATGACATGGCCCAAGCAAAACAATATCTTGATCGTTTCAAACCACATGTAAGAAAGGCGATCAGGGCATTGAAGGGCGTTGTTTCGCCAAAGGCCAAGGATGTTTACAAAAAGCTGGATGAGCACTTTGCCGACAAGAAAAACGGAAAATACATAGTGTTTTGCCAAAGGCGCATGTCTGCCGCACACATCATGAAGCACATGCCTGAAGAACACAAGAAAAACGCCATGTATTTTGACGCCTCGCAAATGGGAAAACTGGATTCGTTTGCAAAAGATCCTGACGGGCCAAAAATTATTGTCGCTGTAGATGCATCAATCAAAGAGGGCATGAACCTGCAAATTGCCAACGGCATGTATAGGTATGACCACCATTTCAGTCCCGGAAACCAAGAGCAGTCATATGCAAGGATATGGCGCTTCGGTCAAGACAAACCGGCAAAGATTCATTTGGGCATAGTCGATCAGGGCGTGGATGTTACAAAGTATTGCCGGATGATGAGCAAGTATCATCAAAACATGCATGTGATATCGGATTTTCCTGAAGATCCGACATTGGTTGCGTTCAAGTTGTCCCTTTCTAATATTGAAAGCAACAGGGGTTCCGACATCGTTCCCAAGTACCATCAAAAGGGTTTGGACATTCTCAACTTCCAAGCGGAAGAAAACAGGGAACTGAGAAAACACTATGGCGACAAACCTTTCAAGAGGTCTGGGGGAAAGGGTTTCGGCAAGGGCGCTGAAATGAAACACGGCATCGGCCCATACCATACCGAATTCACAGGCAAAGAGGAAAAGGGGAAACTGACGGACGATGAAAAGAATTCCCTTGCAGGTCATATGCGGGATGCGCTGCGAAAGCACTTTGGAGATGAAATGACCTATGACGACGACCACTGGGATGCATATCTGCCGGAGGCTGTGGAGCTCGCCGGAAGGCACAAGTTGAAGGGCCATATGGGTAAAAATGTGCATAAGGATACTTGGGAGTCATATCACAACGAGTATCAGCACGAAGCTGAAGAGAAACACGATGACGACGAAAAGAAATTCCTGCATGATGTGGTCAACAGATGGTCAAGCGGCAAGAAACACACGCCTCACAGCAAGCTCGATCACCACGATGCGCTGATGTCTTCTTGGGACGAAGTTGGGGTTCCCTACAAAGAACAGGCCATGCCCATACTGCAGGGAGACACCGAGGAATTGCTTTCCCTTCTCAAAAAGAAGAAAACACGATTTGAGAGAGATCACAACAACAGGCCGTTGACGCATCCTGTTGTCGAAGCTTTCTGGAAGAAGTGGGCCGAAGAGGATGGCGGGGCTCCATCAAGGAATTACAAGAACATGGTCAACCATGCCGTTTCAAAAATGATGGAACATGAAGGTGGTTGGGAGACAATGAAAAATCGACACCAGCACAAGTTGAAGGAGAAGTGATGAAGTTTGTTGCCAAGTCTTTAAAAAACGTGTTGGCATCGAAACAGGCCGACGAAAGCGCAGCCGAAAAGATGGTCAGTATAGGCAAACGAAGACGGGCAAAGGTCAAGAAAGTAGTCTCTGAATCTATCAAACAGGGCAAGACGACCAAGCAGATAGAGCGCAAGCTGAAGAAAGAGGCCAAGGTCAAGAGAGAACCTTGGCGTGACTGGGGAATGGTTGCCACGACAGAGGTAACAGACAGCAATGCCAAGGCATCTTTGGATTTAATTGAAGACATGTATGGCCAAAATGCAGCCGTATACCGGGACACCAGAGACTGTTGCCCTGAGTGTTGCCTTGCTTTCGGCATGCCGGGAAAACCGAAACATTATGTCTTGCGAATGATTCCAGACAATCTCAAGGGTGCGGTACATCCACGCTGCAAGTGTTCTCCTTGGAAACCAGTCAGTTCCCCGGACATATTCAAGGCGGCCTTGTATCCTATTGGACTGGTCAGCCGGTCAATGAAGGATGATGCGCCGGAATACATGATATCAACGGGAAACAACAAATGGGTCGGGCTTGGAAGTGTGACCGCTCGTTATATTGTGAGATATGTATTGAGGTGCATTCCGTATGTTTTGGTAGACGAGATCAACGGGTATAAGGTGGCGAGACACGGTCATGGCAAGCCTAGGGACCGGATAATAACTCTTTTGAATCCAAATGCAATTGGAAATTCGTCTTTTTACAACATAAATCCTTTTGAGTTTTCCGGGCAGGACAGGAAACTGAGGATGATGCAGCGAAAATCGTTTGACGAATACTTGGCGGTTGTCGCAAACATCATGCCTTCCGTGGTCGCCATGCCTGAGTATTGGGAGAGGCCCACCGGCATGAAGCATCTTTCTGACTTCATGGGGTACAAGACCATGACTGACTGGAAAGTGGTCATACCCGGAGACATTCCAAAGAATGCTGTAATATTCCGACAAAAGATCGGTCTTAACAGTGTGAGAAGTGCAGTCAGGACGGAAACAAAAAAGATGCTGTTTGAAGGTGATTTGAAAAAGGAAGGATGACATGTTCAGGTATATTATAAATTTGCTCAAAGGTTCCAGACAAAAGAAGCTTGAATTCAATCCGAAAGGGTATAGGGGAAGATCAAAGATAGAAAAATGGACACTTGGAGCAGAAGGTTCAACGAGAGATGTTCCAAGAATAAAAGGTCATGCGAGAACTAGGGCGTTGATGAAACTGGCTAAAAAGACAAAAGTAAAGACAAACGAAGATGGAACAAAAAGTTATCTGCTTCATAGGGGCATGAGTGAAAACGAACATGGAAATTCGGTGAAAAAAAACAGTGTAGAGCATGACAAGAATACATCATGGTCGCCTCATCCACATGTTGCACATACTTGGGGTTACAAATACAAGGGGCATGCAACTTCAGCATGGGTTCACGAAAACGATATACATCATGTCCCGCAACAGATAGGGCTGAAAGGAAAAGGAAATAAAATAGGCGAATCAAAATACAAGAACGAACATGAGGTGATAGTCAATCCGCATAAAAGCGTAATCAACGATACATATAAGGTTGAATCACACTACCATCCAAAAAAACAATTTTCCTTGAATGAATCTATAAGCAGAAAACAAACTACAAAAAAAAGAATGGATATAGCCAAAGCCAAGAACTTCCCGATTGGAACGATAAGAAAACGCAAGGATGGAACATATGTAAAAGAGAGTTCCGGGCAGTGGCGCAAGATGGGCAAGCCCAAGCCGGTTTCAAGGTGGGAATCTCAAATCGCAAAAATACATGCCTCTGAAAAAACGGAAATGGAAAAGGATGCTTGGGTTGCGGGTCAATTTGCGAAGGCCGGGAAACCTATTGGGCATTTGTTGTATGCATCCAGAGAGATCATCGGCAGGGGCGCAAACCTTAATGCAATCGACAACAAGGGCTTCAAGGGATTGTGCAAGGCCATCATTGAAAAGGCGTATGAATCAGGGCCGAAGGGCTTTGAGATGGAAACCATAAAAAGGTTCGAGAAGGCATTCAATACATGGTTTGAGAAGGTTGCACAACCAAAGATTACAAGACACGTTCCATTATACAAAGCACTTGGAAAAATTAATGATGACGACTTCTACAAAAAACATCCAAAGTGGTTCTTGTATTGTTGTTCAAGGTTGGCAATGCACAACGAAGGTATGGTTGATATGAGTGCTGTTAAACCATACATGAAAAATGCCATAAGGAAATACAATGGCAAGGTGCCTGAAACCATAAGGAAAAGCCGTTACATCTATAAAGCCGAAAAGACAATAAAACACATAAAATTGCATAAGGATATGATCGAAAAACCTGATCACAAGCATTTGATACATGAAACATCTGAAGAAAATAAAAAACAAATATTAAAAAATGGTTTTAAGGCGAGTAAAAACAAACATGTAATGCCGGGTGTTTATACTCAGCCGAATCATTCCTATCGATCTACTGGAGAAGAGTCTAAAATAAAAATAAAGACTCATGAAAAGACAAAGGTAGCAAATTTAGGAACGGAGAGGCCGATGGACCACTTACGAGGTTTCGGCTCCAATGAATATCATCATGCTTATCACCATATTTTGAAAAACATGGGTTATAAGGTGAATGACAGGCACGCAGGGAAAAATCCATCGAAATATTATGACGACAACAAGGAACACATAGAGCATGTTGTGAAAAAAAACAGACAGGCATTTCATAAACATCTTGTTGACACCATGAAGCATAATGGAGTTGATGTTGTCAAGAATGCTGGAGAACATATCATAGTAAACAAGAAATGCATCAAAGGTATGGAATAATGAGAAAATTTACACAAGCCGATGTAAACATAGCGTCATGGAATGAGTTTTTCAGAGAAGGCGGTGAGTTGAATTACCCGGTTTTCGATACAAGCAGAATAAAAGAACTGAAAAACGTATACAAGAAAATTGCTAACTTTCAAAATAGATTGATAAACAAATCAGAGGGCAACTGAAATGATGTTTATATACAAAGCTAAAGCAGAGTTGGTTGGTACAAGGAAAAAATGGAAAGACGGAGTATACATCAAGGGCGCAGACCACAAGTGGCACAGGGAAATGATCCACCAACATGCCGTTGACCATTTGAAGGCAATGGGTAAACATGACCACAAGGAACTGGTCAGTAATTTCAAAGAGGCCGTGAGCGGGTACGTAGACCATCTTCACAAGAATGATATTCATCCGAGTTCAGCGCATCACATAAGGACAGACAAGAAATATTGGGACAAATATTTCGAGGCTGACGATTGGCATGAGGATAAATCATGTCTAAAATTTTCAAAAGAGGCTATCAAGGTCGCAAAGAAGTTTCACAAGGAATTGACTGCAAAGAAAAAGGCCGAGGCCAAAGAGAAACCCGTAAGGGAAAAGAAGCCTCTGAAGAAAAAGATTCCGGCCAAGAAAGAGGTCAAGAAAGAGGTCAAGAAGGAATCGAAAAAGAAGGAAGCCAAGGAAAAGGTTGCAGTCAAACGCAAGGAAAGGTCCAGTTCTTTCTCTTTCGAGCACGAAATCGACTACCAGAAGGCATTGAGGAGTATAGCCTCTCGCAAATATACATATGAAAAAGCTAAATTCTTTTTTGACGGCATGACAGTCAAAGATAGAAAAGAAGCAAAAAAGCTGTTTGGAGTGACCATTGAAATGGGAGGTGTCCAGGGAATTGTAACCGGCTTGCGAGTTGTCCGAACAATTTATGACAAACGAGGCGAAGGCAGTGTTGTGGAATACGAGCTGTTGACCGAATCTGGATTGGAAAAAATGGTTGATGTTGGAAAAATCAAGGTTATACCTGATCCTACCGGGCCTGAGAGTCAAACAGCAAGGTCATTGCCTGAAAGCCTTAAAAAGATTGGCATGCAAGACATCATATATGACAAGAAAATTTCCAAAAACAACCAAGAACATTGGGATAGAATTCTTGACAGCGCCTTCGCCGATTTTAACGAAAAAATAAAACTTGATTTGCATGGCAAGGTTAAAATTCAAGTGCATGATTCAAGAGGACCGAAGAGGGGAGCAAGGGCGGATTATTTATGCGACTTGAAGACCATAAGACTGTCAACAAAGAAACAGGGAAGCCAAGAGTCATTGGCGCATGAATTGGGACATGCTCTTGATGATAAAATAAGTAACTGGAAGGGTGTCGGCAAGGCCGACAGGGACGAAAAAGCGGGAAACTTGTGGGACAGGATTGTCAGGGAATACAGAAAAAGTCCACAGGGCAGAAAGGAGAGAGAGCAAAAGCTTCAAGTTTCCACAAGATCAGGTAGACGTTCTGGAATGAAATATTTAAATTGGTTGACAAAAGACACAGAAATATTTGCCAGATGTTTTGAAACCTACATAGCAACAAAAGTTCCGTCGTGGAATACAGTATGGGGTAAAAAAGTGATAGACAATGAAAGCATGAAAAACATCACTCCATTGTTTGACAAGCTCATGGCACTGGATGAGGTGAAGAAGGCGTTCAAATTCATATTGTTCGGAGGCAGCCGTGGTTCAGGTAAGGTAGATTAAACAATACTGTGTTTAACTGAAAAATGAAAGGATACCATTATGAGAATCTTGAGAACCTTGATAATTTTAATAGCATTTTTATTTGTATCTTGTGCTACCAAAATAGCTTCGTATCAACCTTGTTGTTGTTCTGATTGCGTTGATTGTAGCGAGACTCCAACAGATCCTGTTGATCCTGTTGATCCAACAAATCCTCCTTCCTTTGATTGCCCTGCCAACCTTTCTTGGTGTGTTAACTCCAACAAGCAGGTTATAAAGAAAAGTGATATCCGCTACGGGTCAGCAACTAACTTTGGTTCTGGCAAAGAAGAAACACTTCTGCTTGATACCTACAGTCTTCCTTACGCAGGTAAAAAGCGCCCTGTTATGGTTGTTATTCATGGTGGAGGATACAGCATAACAAGCACAAAGACCACTGGTTGGGCACCTTGGGTTTCGGAACTGTTTGCAAAACGAGGTTTTTTTGTAGCGAGTATTGAGTATCGTAGGAATCGTGAGGTATGTAAGCAAAAGAAATGCTGGTCGCTTAAACCAAGTCCGCTTTTCCAACATCCCGTACACGACACTAAATCTGCGATACGTTATATAAGAAAGAATGCAACAGCTTTAAAAATCGATTCCAATAAGATTGGTTTGTTCGGTTGTTCTGCTGGCGGGAGAACAACCATAGATACACTAGCCCAAAATTGGGGAGAAGGTAGTTCTGGCAATAGTGGGTACTCATCAAAAGCCTCGGCAGGAATAGGCTTGTCAGGTACTATTTCTGACTTCAGCCAATTGAAAACAAGAGGCATTGCTCCCTACATTGACTTTCATAACACAATAGATAATTTAGTTCCTTATAAAGGAGCCTTAGATACTAAGAAGTACTTGGATTCTATAGGGTCCGTAAATTACTTACACACAATTGCTGGAAAAGGTCATTGTCCTAATATTTTTGGACTGCCACAAGGTCAGACTGCGGAATTCAAAAAGATGATGGGATTTTTGATCCATTACATGAACCTATAACCTAAAACCCGCTACCCCGCTAGCGGGTTAACTAAGATAGACAATGAAAGCATGAAAAACATCACTCCATTGTTTGACAAGCTCATGGCACTGGATGAGGTGAAGAAGGCGTTCAAATTCATATTGTTCGGAGGCAGACGTGGTTCAGGTAAAGTTGAATAATTCATATCATGGAACTTCCGTTTATGTGAGAACCAAAAACATGCCTCTCACACCCGCTCAGGTCAACAGGGTGTGGGAGACTCTTTGCGGGGATCATGAGTGCAAACACTGCTGTCCGAAATTGGGTGTTTTTGGAGATCAGGATTACGATATTGTCCCGGCAAGAAATTCCTTTGAAATCGGCCCCAAGAAAGCTTAACGTTCGATGCAGTTGATCGGAGCATAAACCCCGAATAAAATTAATGCATGATGCAAATCCGTATGCACAGGAGCAAGCATGCATGAAGAATTAAACGAATATGGGTTCTATGTCCGGTCAGACGGGAGTTTCTATGCATTCGTGGATGCATCCGACATCGGTTTTGGAGAACCTGTTTTAAAAGCGGAAAAGAAGGGACAAACCAAGGTCTATCCCTTCATTGGAACTGCATCTACGCCTGACAAGGACAGGGAAGGCGACATTGTAATACAAAAAGGACTAAACTTCGCTCCATTCAAGGAATTTGGAGAATTCAACTGGAATCACATTCCCCATGCCATGACAGGCGTTCCCACCGGGAAAAAAGCTTGGTTTGAAGAGCCGGGCTGGCGTTGTCAGGGCGAAATCATATCAAATCTTCCTATCTTTGACGGTTATACAACCGACATGGTGGTCCAGCAGCACAACCAGTTGAAAAAGGCCGGTTTCAACCGTGGCCTTTGCCTTTCCATCGAAGGCAAGATTCAAAAGCGATCAGGAGATGGCCGATTTGTAGCAAAAGCAGACATATATAACATTGCACACTCATTCAGACCGCAAAACATCAATTGCACAGTCACAATGTTGGCTAAAAGCATGATGGGCAAAACGCCTCTTCTCATGCGTGACAGATATTACGAAAAGTTGGACAAGGCACTTGCCGTACCAGCCGTAAAGGATTTCACGAAAGAGGATTTAGAGGGTGGCGACGACAGAACAGTCAGTAAGGAAAAACTTGTAAAACACCTTATTAAAAAGGGTTACAGCAAGTCCGTGGCAGAAAAATATTCACAGAAGTATTTATCCGGGAAATTCAATCTCGATAAATAATAGTTATTTTAACTTTGGAGGCGAGCATGGGAGATAATATCTTCAAGGCGGCAACCGACGAGCTTGATCAGATGATTGCAACTGAGGAAAACAATGAATCTCAGGGAAAAGTCGAAGAGCAAGATCTAGGCAAGGCCATTATCAAGGGAATCACTGATGCAGTCGCACCGTTGTTGAATAAGGCCCAGAAAGGCGCTCCAACATCGGACCTCAGTGCAGAGAAAGACAAAAGGGGAACATTGACGGATTCTGGAAAAGATCCGGCTGAGACACCCAAGAAGTCAGGCGGTCAGTATCCTGACAGCAAGCAGTACACATCGATGAAGGCGGATGACGACTACAACGATGACGATGACGATGACGATACCCCGCCAAAATTCTTCAAGAAGAAGAAAAAGAACATGAAGAAAATGTGCAAGAAGTCGGAATTGCTTGAAGACGAAGAAGACGACATGGAAGAATATGATGCGTCTGAATTCATCGATGGCATGGGTGACGCTGTTGAAGAGATCGGAAAGTCCTGCCAGAGATTGGAAGAGGGCGTTGCGGTTTTCGGTGAATTGCTCGCTGAAAATGCCGATCCCAACAGGGACAAGCTTCTTGTTTCGTTGGCGAAGTCCATGCAGTTTGTCATCGACAAGGTGACAAAGATCGAAAAGGCATACGTCCAGCATTCCGATTTGATGAAGTCAATCGCACAAATGCCGGGAATGCCGAAGGTCGCTGGAATGGCTTTGGCGAAATCTGAAGATTCGCAGACTGAAAACAAGAGGATTTCTGCCGAAGACAGGAATCGTTTGTTCAAGGCTGCTGTATCAGGTCAGATTTCTCAGGCCGAAATGAAACACGCAAAAGAGACAGGCGATTTGTCCTGCCTCAAAAAAGCTTAAAGCGGAGGTGAACCATGATGAACGCAACTGAAAATCAGGTTTTGGAAATGATCCGCAAGGCGTTGTCTGTGGACAGTTCCACAGGTGTAAGCATTGAGCCTTACATAAAGGAAGACTTAGAGGATGAGGCGTATGTCCAGCTTTACAGCGAGACAGATCCCGCCGAAATGTCACTTTTGAAGGATATTCCAAGACAGAAGGCTGAACAGGTAAACCATGAGTTTTCAATCGTTGACCGATATGGAAACCACAAGACAAAGGCTTCCTTTGCACCCAACAGTCTTCCTCCAGAATCAAACATCGAAGGTTCAAGGCGAGTAGTCACCTTGAAGCCATACGGAAAGACAAGCGCCGTCCAGGGTCTGACTGTATTGCAAAATACAATCAGGGCTATGGGACAGCCTGACATTGCATCTGCAAACGACATGGCAGTGAAACTGCTTCTCCAATACCAGATCAATGCAAGTCTTTATTCAGAAGACACAAGAGACACTTTGGACGGGAACGTTTTCAAGGGCGTATTCCAAGGAATCGACGAATACACCAAGTCTCCATTGGCTACAACTCCATTCTCAAACACAGACATTTTTGTCGATTTGAGAGGCCAGCCTTTATTGCCTGACGGACCAAAAGGCATCCGTACAGCGGCAACAGGTTTCGGCAAAAGGCATGGTTCCATGAAGAGAATCTACATGGCACCTGAAGTATTGGAAATCATCGAGTCAAACCTTGATCCCGCTGCACGTTTCCAGATTCAGCCTCAAGGAAACACCAAGGGAATGATTATCGGCAACAGTGTTGACGGTATGAGGGTACAGGGCAATGTAGTTCATTTCAGAAGAGATGCTGCACTTTCCTCTGTAGTCAAGACAGGCGATCCAAATGGAGTTGCAATTCCTGGTGCTCCAGCAGGTTTCACATTCGGCGGTGCGGGCGCAGGTTCAATCACCCAACCGGCAGTCAATGCAGGTGGAACAGGCAAATTCGCAGCCAATGGCGAACGTCTGACAGGCATGGTCTACATTGTATGTGCCGTGAATGAAGTCGGCGAATCAATTGGTTCAAATGTCTCCAACGCTGTCAACGCAGTTGCCGGTCAGACAATTGAATTCGATATCACTCCAAGGGGTGATGAATTGAGCTTCAGGATTTACAGGGGCTACATTTCCGATCCTTCACAGGTAGGAACATTCATGGAGCCGGTTGTAAGAGATCCCAAATTCATCATGGAAATCCCGAACGGAGCGGCAATTGGCAACACTACACCAATCACAGTCATCGATGACGATTCCTACATACCCGGAACATCTTGGGCATGGGGAACAGATCTTTGGTCGCCAAACGCAGCAGCCATCGATCAGGGAAGTGCTCCAACAAGTGCGACAAACGAATATACAGTCGGCAAGTCTGCTGTAGCCTTGGCTCAGTTGACCGGACTGTTTGAATTTGATCTTGCCAAACTTGGTTGGTTGTATTCCAACAAGTTGTTTGCTCACGTTCTAGCGCCTCAAGTGCCTAGACCTTGGGTAAATGTTGTCTGGATGAATGTCGGCGGTATCGAACATAAGAAACCGTTGCTTGATCGACCATATTGATAAGATAAATGGCCGGGCTAGTCCCGGCATTTTAACGACAGAGGTAATGACATGGGATGGAAGATAGACAAGTTAGGCATCAGCTCAAGGGATTTGCATGCGAGAGAACAAAACCCTGTGAAGTCTAATTACGGAAGCAAGTGGAAATTCGCCAAAAAGAAGGACCATGATGCAATGACCGGAGAAAAGGCATCAGCTCCAAAGCCGGTCCCTGAATTGAATCATGATGAGATCAAACCTTTGAGTGAAGAAGATTTGGGCAAATTGACAAAAGCGCAATTGGCGGAAATCGGTGCATCTTTGGGAGTCACTGACCTTAGTGGAACCAGAGACAAGATGATTAATGCCATATTAAGCAAACAGAAGTAATATTGGAAATTTCAGGCGGGCCATTGTATGCAGTGGCCTGTTTTTTTTAGGCGGCGTCATGGCAGTTGGCAGAAAACTAAGAACACCTGTTTTTTTCGATGATCCCAGCGGGAACAAGGATTGCATAAACGACACTTATGCAACAACGCATAAATTTGAATCAGGTACGTTGAGAGTTTATCTTGATTCCATATCCTTGCTTAAAGATATTGATTTTGAAGAGCTGGCAGGAAACAATGGTTTTAGAATACTGACAGATCAGACAGACAGGGACAGGCTTCATGAGCTGCCACGATGTAACGATAAAATGTGGGCGCATTACATCAGGGCATAGTTTTTTGGTATAATGAAATAAAAAAAGGAGTGTGCTATGCCTCAAGTCGATCTAACAAGAACAGATTTCATGGCTCGACAGATTATTACGTCTTCTTTGGATTCTGTACGTCAAGAAATGGCTTTTACTGGTTATTTTCGTGCAAATGACACCGTTGACATAATCGCATTGGATGCATGCGGTTGTCAGGTGGGTTCAGCTCTTGCAACAGGGTTGAATGTTGATGGAATCGAAAAGGACGCCGCCTTGACATTCGATTCCTCAGTAGACACATCAACCGCACTGCCAGCAGGTGCTGTAGGTTGGTATGCAGTCGTAAGAGACATATGGGACGGACAAAATGCGGTTGACCGCCTGTATCGCAGCGCACCGGACACAAACACGCCGGGTTCATTGCAGATATGCACCAACATTGACAGTGGAACGCTGAACTCTCCGGGTGCTGGCCAAACAGCGTTTTTGACACCAGATGTCTTTTTGTTCAGGGTTAACGATGAGGTTGATGTCTTTTCCGACAACGGATTGATCGGAACAGGAAATATCGATTCCATCAGCATCAATGCCGATGAGGCAAACGACAAGTCCGAAATAGTGATCGATGCGCTTGTCGATATCAGTGCAGAAACAAACGTCAAAATATGCAGTAAAAATTTATCCGTTTTAGATGTTGTGACACGACTGCAGGAAAACATTGATGCAATCGATGAGCCTGTTGAAAACGAACCAATGGATGCATCTGATGGTTGCATGACCGTTTTTGAAGCAAACGATTTGTTTTTGCAGAACAGTTCCAAGGTATTTTTGGATGGCGTAAGGAAGTTCCCCGGAAACGCAGGAACAAGAGCGTCATTGTCAAATGACACCGGCAACGCACAGCTCGATATTACGAGCATGATCTTGAATTCTAATGGAAACAACACCGAATTTGAGATGCTAGATCCTGCTGCTCCAACAAGTGCATTGGCGGTGACAGTGACCGGAAATTTCAATTCAGGATACAAGGTCAGCGTGTCTCTTGAAACAGATGGCGTTTCGGCCATAATTTCCACGGCACAGGAAGTTGCAGATGCTGTAAACGCAGATGCAGACGCAAAGAGAATCATGCAATTGATTTATGGCGGTGACGGAACAGGAGTTCAGTCAGCATTGGTTGCAACAAACCTAACAGGTGGACTTGACGATGCGACAGGCTGGTATGCCGAACTTCCTCCAGTGAAAGACAACAACAATACAAGCACAGGTTATAAGTTTATTGCATTCAACATTGATCCTTCAGACCGGAACAAGATGCAATCGCCTCCAAGATGCACTGAAGCCGTGTATATTGACTACAGAAAGGCGCTTGTAAACGCATAAGGACAGACTGACAGATGGCCATTGACAGCAACAGGGTATACCATGATGAAACTGGTAATACCTTTACAAGTGAAAAACTAGACAAGATCTTGGGCGAGATTGATTCTCGCTTGAGTTCTGCAAATTGTTTTCCTACCATAACAAGAACATCCGGCTTGATTTCAAAAATAGAATATTTTTCAGATGTCGCAAGGTCGATCAAGAAAGCGGAAGTGACGTTCACCAGATACAACGGCAACGATGGAGTCAAGTATATTGGCGGATATACTTTCATATACTACAACGACGACACGACCGAAGACAGCAGGGTGACAGGAACACTTGTCAGAGATGTCAATGAAAATTACATAACATCCTGCAACAATGTATTTTCAACGGGAGAAACTTCGCCATGTTGAGTTGCGACAAGCTTGCTTTGGTTGAGGAACTGGTGCAACAGGCCGTTGCGAATTCAGGGAAACCTACCTACGATTTCGGAAAGGGCGGTGCGAATCCAGCGTGGACATGGTTGGAACATCATGGTCGTCCGACAAATAAAGTGGGGATTCCCTTTGGTTTGAACAACGGCAAGCTAACTGAGATATGGGTTGGGAATGAAGATTTAGTCGCCTATAGCTTTGGAGTTTATTATCACTTTGGAAATGAAATTGGTTTAACCCTTTTGAAACAGGTATCAATACCAGCGGCAAACAGGACTAAAACTTTTGCCGTAGGGGATATAGGTGACATCAGTGTTCCGAAAGACTGCCAGATAGCAACTAGAGTTATGACCGTAACAACAAGCCCGAAAAATATAGGTGCTCACCTGACGATTAGGGGAACAAATTAATGGCCCAGAGAATACTTAAAAACAATACTGCAAGTGCAGTGGTCATCAGCGACACTGGATATACCGTTCCCGCATCCGGGCAACTTGTCATACCTCCTCAGATATACGGTCTGTTCGAGGGTTCAGCGGATGTTCTCACTTATGTAACAGACAAGGCGGTCAGTCCAGACCCCAATCCTGTAAGCACTCTTACTGTAAACGATGGAACATACGATCTTCAAATAAATGAGGGAGTTCGGCTGATTCAGGGTGGTTTTTCGAGGACGATTGCAGACAAGGACGATCCTACGGTAAAGGCTGCTGTGACTTCAGGCCAGTCATCCTCCGAGTTCAACAACAGGTTGACGGTTGAGACAATCATGGCCGGTCTGGATTCGCTTGCCGTGTTGAGAAGAATCAATTCTGTTGTTCGATCAGATGGGTTGACAGCAATGGCTGTTGACAGTCGGACGGTGGTGGAGTCCACGTTCGGCTTCGATCAGAATCCAGATTCTTTTTTCAGAATAGTAAATACCGGAAGTGCGGGTTGCACATGGACAATCTACATAGCGGGAACGTCCAATGATCCGTCAACTCCAGATCGAGATTTACCTCCATATACAAAAATATTCACCATTCAAGCGGGTGAGGTTGGAGATGAAATTGCGCTTCGTGACAGAATCATTCAGGAGCTGAACGCAGATTCAACTTTCAAACAAACACTTGGAATGAAGGCGCAAAAGGCTACCGACAGGTCTATAGTCCACATATTAAGTGATTCATTCAGTTTATCCGGTGAGTTTTACGAAAGGCCGAATGCAGGGGATTTCAGCGTAACAATAGGTGGAACACCGTCTGATGGTGTGGTGGTTGTCGGTTTCGACAATCTCATATCAAGATCAAAGCCGGTTTCGATTTCACGGGATTTCGATTCACCCCACCGGCTCGGTTTGTTCGGCATCACCGGACAGGTGCAGGTCACTGCGAAAGATTTAGACGATTTATTTATAGAAAATGCGACACTGAACGCTGATAACGTGACAACCTCCATGTTGGTCAACGGTTCTCTTGCCTCACCGAAAATATTTGAGGTTCCAGCTCAGACGACAACGGATGTTTTCATCGAGGAAATAAGGTTTTACGGCAGGGGAAACGGTATAAAATACAACAATTTTCTCAGTCAGAACTCTCCCCTGACCAATGGCTTGGAGGTTCACATAAAATCTGACAACACGATCACCTCCCTTCCGGTTATAAAAAACACAGCGGATTTCAAAAACAAATTTTCTTTCGGTCAGGGCGCATCCGGTTTCAGTCTGGACATTACGGTCGGAGAGGATGAGTTTCTAGCGGTTTTCGATTTCAACAATCCTTTTATTTTGCGTGTAGAGGGAACGTTTTCAATCGATGACTACATCCAAATACACGTTCATGACAATTTGACTTCAGGTATCAGCGAATTTGAGTTTATAGCAAAAGGTTTTGAAAAGGAGCCATAATGAGTGCAAGTTTTATTCCTCCTGTGGATGAGAACAAAAGGCCGGTATACAAAATGGAGCTGGCTGGACCGGACATGCTTTATGAACCGAGGGCGTTTAACTGGACTACCGCAAAGAACGGTAGTCTATACAACAGGGGACCGACTGGTTCCGGTGCTACACCGGCAACGGTTGAAGGCATGGACGATATCGGTGATGCGGCCATGAAGTTTTACAATTCATCTGGAACGGAGCTTACGCAAGGCGACAGTGAAACCGACGAAGACTTTCAAACAAGGCTTTACGCAAATTGCACCATGACCGATGTGGTTTGGACGCCAACGTATGATAGAAAGTGTCTCGGTGCGGTGATTTCGTGCCACAACAGACCGACAAGCGCAGCGTATTTTTGGGCCTATGTTGACCTGACATCTGTTGGCGGAGGTTTGATCGGATATACACCGGGAGGCATTCCTCTTCATATGATGGGCGAGGACTACATGTTAAAGATAGATGGAAGAGTTGTTCCTGAAACTGCTTTGCCTTCAGGAATACCATTGGTTTTCAAGGTGGTTCATGACATTCTCGTGGAGGCCGACCATCCGAGCATGTTGGTTTTTTTAGAACAGTTTAGGGCGTGATATGCATATATATTTCGTGACCAATGACAAGTGGTGGTCTAAACTTCACAGGTGGGGGCTGAATGAAAAATCAACTCACTTGGGCCTTTGTTTTTTCAAAGACGAACTGGACATCATAGTTGACTGCACCAAGCCTCACGGCAAGGTCTATCATGCAGACTACTGGTTCACCAAATACAGGATGGTTTATCATCTTGAAGTGGAGTGTCCGAGGTCGATAGAGCATCATCTTTTGAGGGATGCAATTGAAATGTCATCCATGACACCCTATGACTGGGGAGCTTATTTCTACTATATCATGATGGTTTTTCGTTTGAAGTTGTGCGGCAAGCCGCTGCCTGAGAGAAACATGTGGGGCGGGCATGGCAGGTGGTGCACCGAGATCATAGATTCAATGTTTTTCTATTTTCAAGCAAAGGGAATAAGGTTGGATTGGGGAACCTATGACATGAAGACACCAGAAGACCTCTACGATGAATTGAAACAGTTTAATGATGTTATAGAGCATAAAGTATGAGTATGAACAGATTGACATTTGCGGAACGCGACAAGTTTGCCAAAGGGTTTGCTGAAACCATTGGATACGAAATACCAAGATATTATTTCTCCTTTCAAAATGTCTGGGTTGACTATTGCCCGATGTGCAACGAATATCATGCTGGTTTTGCCTTGATAAAAAATAATTGTCCAAGAACCTTGAAACAGATTCCCATACCTTCCATCATTAGGAAATATGAAGGAAAGGTCACAGAGCTGACGGGTTTTTTCATTAAAAAGAAAGACAATTACATTCGTTTCATGTTGAGGTTTGCATTTGAGGTCATCAAGGACAGGAACTGGCTTTACATATATGCATATGATAAAGAAAACAAGAGCCTTGAAAAATACTACTCGGTTGCAAAACCGTACCGCATTTACAGCGGAAAGCCGGATGCACTACCCGGACATCCGACTGATCTTTCAGATGAGAATATAGAGGTGGCAACAAAGATAGGAATTCTGCGAATAATTGCCCAAAGGTGCTGGAAACATGCAACTAGAAAATACCTGTTTAGAAAAAGATGGAAATAGTAAACTAAGAATTTAGAAAGCTGAAGCAAATCATGATGGGCGCATGTAATGGCAGCAGGAATAAGAATAAAATCGGGAGATCCGCTACAGCTCGGATACCTGTTCGAGGATGGAAATGCCTCTTTATATGTCAGGGCGCATGTTTATAATTCGTCCGATGTTGAGGTGTCAGGCAGTCCCTTCAATCTCGCACACATAGCAAACGGATATTTTACTAATACGGCCTACAGTCCGTCTGACGGATATTACAAGGCGGTATACATTCCATATGAGGATGCAGGGTACACGATTCAGGCATCATACAGCCAAGAAGAGGATGTTTACTCGGTCCTCTCAACCGATGTTGATGAAGAGGCGATAGCTCAAGCAGTATGGAATGCACCTGATATATGCACAAACAACAATATTGCAGATTCTGCCGGGTGGTTGTTGTGCAATATACATGCCATTGTGGCCGACACGAACAACAAGATAAATACATATCTGTTGCCGCTTCTGGCTCTGTTGCAACAAGTGAATGACCGTGTAGAGGCCGGGGAAATCGCCAAGGCGGTATGGAATGCGGCAAGGGCTGTCCATCAGGTCACAGGGTCGTTTGGAGAGGCGTTGCAGGGAGTTCTATCGGTTTCAAGGGCGACACTTTTAGACAACTTATCGCGACTTGATGTTGTTGTAAGCACAAGGGCCGATCAGATCACTGTTGACCAAATATACATCAATACAGACCAATTAGAGTCGAGATTGACTGCAGCAAGAGCGGATAATCTTGATTTGTTGGATATTGCAGTTTCCTCCAGATCATCACAAGCCAGTGTTGACGGAAAACCAAACCTTTCCCAGATCGCTGATGGCGTATGGGATGAGAATCTTGCGGGGCATCTGACAGCCGGGTCTACGGGCAAGGCGCTGTCGGATGCTTCAGTTCTCTCCATCGATTATGCGGCCATTGCAGATGCAGTCTGGGATGAATTGAAATCGGGACACAATATTGCAGGTTCATTCGGTTCGCTTCTTGATGTTGCAGTATCGTCAAGGTGCGCCTCGACTGACTGCGCCTCGGTCCTGTCTTCGCTCAATGCGCTGCACTTGAAGGTGGACACGTTGCCGACTGCATGCGGAGATGCAACACTGACCATGCAGAATTCAATTCTTTCAGCGATTGGAACGAAAGCTTCACAAACCAGTCTTGATTCTGCCATTGCAGGAATAAATGCAATTCCGACCAATCCCCTGTTGGCCAACGATTCTCGAATCGACCGCTTGGATGCAGATGTTTCTACAAGACTGTCTACATCAGACTTCAATGTCATAAAGGGTGCGGGTTTCAATGCATCCACAGACACGCTGGAAGCGATCAGGGATGCAATCGGCGCACCCGTTGATCTCAGTCCTGTATTGAACGACTTGAGCGACATCAAGGGAGCAGGTTTCAATACGGGAACGGATTCACTTAAAGAAATCCGAATCCAAGTTGATTCGACCAAGGCGAGCGCCGACAATGCAGCGGCAAATGCACTGGATGCATACAATGCCACTGCATCAAGGTCTTCACAGGCATCAGTTGATGCAATCGCCACCGATGTTTCAGCGATTCCGACCAATCCTCTGTTGGACAATGATTCAAGAATAAACAGACTGGATGCAGATATCTCTACAAGGGCTACACAGGTGTCCGTCGATGAAATCAAGGGTTCAGGTTTCAATGCATCGACCGATACCTTGGAGGCGATCAGAAATGCAATTGATGCATCAAACTGTTGTTCTTTGGTACTTGCCAATCAGGCAGACATATTGAACAAGCTTGCAGGAACCGCATTGGAGTCAACACTGATAGGTATCATTACCGATATAGCGGCCATTCCTACAAACCCATTGTTGGACAATGATGCAAGGCTCGATCATCTGGATGCAGATATTTCCTCAAGACTTTCAACACCAGACTTTAATATAATCAAGGGCGGGGGATTCGACCAAAGCACAGACACATTGGAATCAATCAGTGATAAATTGAACGACATGTGCATTGCGTCCGACCTGAATGCCATATTGTCCGAACTGGACTTGATAAAGGGAACCGGCTTCCAGACGATAGCTGATTCTCTGAAGGCATTGAATGACAAGGCGATTGCCGACAGGAACGTGTTAAAGGCCGACCTGACAGCACTCATGTCAACTGGAGAGGGGTTTTAATGGGAACAAGAGCAGAAACACTGGTAGGCGACGATGTGACATTGGGTTTCAGGCATTTCTACAATGGAATCCTGATGAATGTCGATCATTTCAACCATGTGACCATACTTGACAGGATGGGCCAGCCGGTACACACAATTCCCGCATCCGAGATCGTCCAGCTTGATGTGGGAACCTATCAGGTGTTGGCACCGGGGTCCGTATTCACTGAAGCGGGGTATTATTCGGATGTATGGAGTTTTGTTCCATCAGCAGGAGCATCCACAAGAAACCTGAAGTTTCAGATCAATGTGGTGACAGTTTACAGGTCGCAAGATCCCAATTTGCCCAATGCCTTGAGTTGCAATATTGCAGACCTGACCTCATGCATGCTCAAGACGAGATATCTCTGGCCGGTATGGTCGGTTCTTCAAAACGGGTATTATCTTGCGGATGATGTGCTCTAACACTTCATCGATGTGGGCATCACCTACATGGAACGAAGGATAAACCAGAAACTAAGGCATACAAGGGTATTAACAAAACCGTATGCCGATTATCAGACACCGCCTAATCCACAGCTTGGCACCGATTATGATGAGGATGGCGACTTGATACAGTGGAGCGCCATTGAAAGCCACCATTGGTCAACCATAAGACTTCCACGCACCAATATAATCAAAGTGACTGGAGTAAGGGGCGTCTATCAGGGACGGACTGTTTACAGGATTCCGCTTGACTGGATAGAAGGAAATTACCTCAGAAATGGTTTTATAAGAATAAGGCCGACAACAACAGGAACGATAAACACACTGGTTGACAATTCGGGCCAGTTTTTGGATGTAACGCTTCTTGAATCGATAGGCAATCAATTCGTACCGGGTTTTTGGGCCGTTGACTATGAATACGGTTTCAAGAACGGCTATCTTGCAAAGGAAATATGTGATGCAATAATGAAGAAGGCCGCAATCGGATTGCTTGACCAGATAGGAATGTCAATCACCAAGGGGCTTGCAAGCAAATCTGCGAGTGCTGACGGACTGAGCAGCAGCATTGGTCTGGTCGCAAATGCCGAAAAATCGTTGTTCGGTTCTCTTGTCACCAGATATGAATCCGATTTGCAGGATTTGAATCTGGATGACATGAAGCGAAAATATAAGGGTCCATCTGTTTTCATACTTTAAGCTTTAAGGGAGATATCATGACTGCATATGACAAATTCGCAAATTTGACAGACGAGCAAAGAAGAAGACTGGACATCATTGAAGGCGAGGGATACGGACAGCCTGTTCTTGCCAGACTGATGAATGATGCACTCACACCTTCCGATGAAGCTGCAGCCGTTGCCGACATTGCAACACCTGCAACTGCAACCGCAGAAGATTGTGCAAACAAGATCAATGAACTGTTGGCCTCTTTGAGAGCCGCTGGAATTTTGGCGAGTTGATATGAGTTTTGGAAACAGACCTACATCAAGGGGTTCTTTCGACGGTTCATTCAGCCAATATCCGCAAATGGACCGGCGGGAGATTCATGCTTTCATCGATCAGCATTCGGTCGGCGTCAAGTATTGGAAGGCAATCGAGTGTCCCTGTACGGGAACATGGTCGGGACAGCCTAACCTTGCATGCCATTCGTGTCGTGGATTGGGTTGGTTTTACACCAACAGAGAAAACGATCCCAAGTACAACAGAGCGCAGGTAGTTTCCAGACGTTCAAAAGAGGAACAGGCCACTGGCGGTCGGGTAACGACTGGTTATGCATCAATCACATTCAAGCCGGGAGTTGTTCCCGGTGACGGTGATCTTATTCAGGTCTGCAAGGACAGGGAAGTGGTCAACAACGAATATCACATAGTAGGCGAAAAGCTTACGGACGGGAGCACAGCCGAGACATTGAGGTTTCGTGATGTGATATGTGTTGAAAAAGTTGTCATGTGGGACAAGACATCAAAGGAAGCGGAAGAGATTGACAGGAACAGGTGGAATCTGAATCGAAGCGACAGAAAAATAGACTTTCTTTATCCGGTCGATGTGGGTTCCAAATACAGCGTTAGATATTTGGCCGTTCCTGAATATATCGTTCGTGCGGATACCGCAAAACCGCTTCTCAGGGTTGCCCATGACGAAAACCTGCCAGATCCGCAAAGGACTAACACGGATGTCATCTATCCCTATAATGTCCAAGCGGTTCGGCTCGACAGGGCCATACTCATGAGGCAGAGGGGCCAGTTTGATTATGACAACAAATCCACCTTCAACAACAAAGATGGCAGGGGGCCGTTCAAGTGAATGAAAGATTGCTGAAGGCCAAAAAAAAGGCCAAAAAACACATCGACCGATTGAAAGGCGGGGTTGCGGATAAGTATCATCCAGCAAATTTTGATTCTGTTGCACTGAAAGAGGGTATAAAGGTTGAATTGGAACATACTTCCAATGTGAAAATTGCAAGAGAGATTGCTATGGACCATCTTGTTGAGGACAAAAACTATTACAAAAAATTGAAGCTAATTCACAAGGCAAGGGGATACGGTTTCAATCCTGCCGAAAGGGCGAAAGAATACAAATCCAAAAAGGCCAAGGCAGATGTGATAGGCACCACATCCAGCGGAAAGTCCATCAATATAAATCCGGGCCATGAAACCCATGCAAAATTCACCAAGGAAGACCACAGGGATGCTTACAAGGCCCATGCAAAGGCAATTACCACGCACAATCCCTACAAGTCAACATCAGCCGCACTGGACCAGCACAAGACTGCACTCAACCATCATTTCAAAATGATGAATGCAGACATGACCAAGGCGAGAAAGAGGAAAAAGAAACATCATATAGCTGGAAAGACATCATCCGGCAAGACAGTCCATGTCTCGCATCATGGCGCAAACCATCCTTCATATTCCGACTGGAGCAAGCAGGACCACAAGGACGCCATGCACCTGCACCACAAGAGAGTAATGGAATTGGCCGGTAGAATGGGCAAAAAGAAAAAAAACAGCTTGACAAAAAGACTTTTGGCGCATCACAGCAATTCCGTCCACGGACACCACAAGTTAGGGGGTTAAATGGGAGACATACTTGTTCGGCAGAGCATGGAATTCATGGCTGCCAAAAATCCTTCTTCGGGACAATCCATCTCGATCAAGGATTTTGAATTAAAAAGATCTTTTGAAATCACAGACTACAATGAAACCGTTGGAGTGACCTTCGTTGTCGCTGACGGGACAACAGACCAGTCTTTGGGAATGGGAACGATTGCGCTTGGCAAGGCAATGGTGATCGAACCTGAATCCGATATAAACATTAAGGTTGTCAATGCGAACGGGACCAGTCAAGATATGGTTTTCAAGGCTGGATACCCAAGTATTTTGAACATGGAATTTACTGATGTTCTTGTGTCGAACAATTCAGGACAGGACATCAAGGGTAGATTCTTTGCAGTTGGAGACTGACAATGGCAGCAAGATCAAAAGTGACGGAGATAACAGAAGAGGCCCGGTGCATTGCAAAGAAATTTGGAATATCGGTCATATCAGGCGACCATGCTGGTGAAGCAGGATGTGTTCCGGTGTCTGGAGAGGATGTGACAATGACATGGCAGAGCGGAATAATGCGCCTGTTGTTATTGCAGATTGAACTATTAAGCAACATTCGTGAAGGCGAATCTCAACCATAAGGAGGCTACAATGGCCGTTAGAATGAGAATTAAATCACCATTTCCAACAGGATATAAAAACATAGTCCTAAGCGGCAAAGGCAGGTCGAGAGTAGCCGGAGCCAATGGAGTTTTGTTTGACAGGGTTCCATTTGAAGATCCGCATGAACTGACCGTCACCAAGGGATATGTTGACGTTCTGGTTGGCGAACCTTCAGATCCCAAGCCTGAACTAGATCTGGGCGGTGTATGGCAGTTGGCTGAAAATTCTGTTTCAGAGACATTCAATGGAAACACACTGGTCATATTGGAAAAAGTGGAGTGGGCAAGAAACAGGTACACATGAAAGGAATATTATGGGCAAGTCGCTTAAAGATTCCATTCAAAAGGCCAAGGCCATTTTGGGGGGAAAGGAAGAGGAAACACTTATGAAGGGTTGCCATGATGCAATGTATCATCATGCAATCCATTCCAAGGCAGCCGACAGGGCCGGGAAAAGAGATGCGGCCAAGGAACACATGTCGAAACTTCTGGAACATGCTGTCAGTCATGCCAAGAAAAAGAAAAATCCACATGACATGAAGTACGGCCTACAAAGGGCGGTCGATCATTTTTATGGCGATGCGAGTGATGAACTTGGCTGGGGAGATGATGCAGACAACCATGATGCAGTGAAACACTTCAAGGGAGGCGGTTGTTTCGTCCCGCATGGCAGCGACCATGTTGCAAACGGCAAGAAAAAGAAAATCAAGAAGTCTGCCCATGAGAGGGCGAAGGACTGGCTTCAGAAAAGCAGAGTGAGGAATTAATGCTTTACCTTGTATATTCGGTTTCCAAGAAGGGAAGAAAAAAGGAATACGGTGTCTATGACGAACCGGGACCGGCCATGAGGCAGCTTTCCGACTTGCGAAAGATGTTCAAGGATTCCGATGCAAAATTTGGAATATACAGGATAAAGGGCAGGGCAAGCATCAAGTACAGGCATCAAATGGTCATAAACAAATGCAGGAAGTTGAATGGCGGTTGAAGTTGTTTTTGAAATACCCAGAGAGATAGCCTACAACGCCACAATCAGGCGTCACTTGTGGAACGTGGGTTATTTCGTGAGAGATCTCTGGCTTGCAAGATCACCGTATGCAGGAGGTGGTTATGCAAGAGGTCTTACACTTGCGGGTTCGGTGAGCGTCAAGGGCAACAAGATACATGTATCCAATTTCTGCAAGCATGCTCAATATGTGGAATATGGCCACAGATCATTCAATATTGGTTTGGCAATGTTGAAAAACGGACGAAACGTGAAGGTGTCCAAGGACGGCAACCGATACAAGCGGGTGAAAATTGATCGTTCACCCACATCAAGGTACAGAAGGGAATCTGTTGCATCCTCGGTCAAACAGAAGTTTCAAAGGCTGGCTCCATTGGGAATGAGATTGCCGAGAATCGACAGGTACGGGCAGGCACCTGTCTATCCTCAGAGAAAATCCCTGATGAAGCCGATCAAGCCGGGAGCGCCGAGGAAAGGCCCGGAAGGAATCTTTACGGTTTCGGAACGTGCGATCAAAGAAGATCCCAGCAGATGGCTTGTCCCTGCCCTTGCAGGGAGATATCTTGCAAGGCAGGTTCAGGAAGAGGCAAGGCCGTTCGTCGTGCAGACCATGAGAGACATGGTGCAGGGCGAAAGGGCGAGACAGCAGAGACTGACAGGCAAAGAGCCTCGTTGGTACAAACAGAAAACGGCCAGAGGCGCAATCAGGACAGGCCCGGTCAGGAGAATATAATGGCATTTGTTTCAGCAGAACTTTTAATTGAATATGCGATCAGGATAGGCGTGGACGACATCATGAAAGATCCGTCCGTGATAGACAGCCTTTTCTTTGCAGATCCGCTTGCCAAGATGGGAAGGGATTTGACGCCTGAAAATCAGGCCGAGCCGGTCTATGAGCAGTTGATAATGGACATTTTTCAAAAGAGACTGCAGGAAATTCCAAGGCGTGGCAGTGAAAGCGGCCAAGAAAGCATATTCAAGAATTCCATTCCCACACTGCAAGAGATGAAGGATTATCTTGCTAGTGCGAACATCAACATTGTTCACGGTTTTCCGAGGGAATTGTCAGACCTGCCAGCGATATCGATTGTTTCAGGCAACGAGGACGAGGGGCAATATCTGGGAGTGCAGAGGGGTGTTGTGGATGATTCCGATGAAGCCTATGAGCTGATAGGTTCCGATGCGAATTTTACCTACAACATTACAATCATCACTCCAAATTATGATGAAACTGTTTTGTGGCATGCTTTCATCAAGTTTTCTCTTTTGAAGTACAGGCATGCCATAGAGGCGTATGGTTTCAGAAACCAGAACATGACATGGCTTGACCTTGAACCGGCTTCGCAATACTTGCAGTCCGGTCTTTTCGTCTACCAGAAAGCCTGTTTGTTGAGAGGCGAAAAAGAGGAATTCATACCAGTCAAAAAAGTGGGATACAGCGAACTGGCGTTTACAGTTTCCAATGACGGGCAACCAGTCGGAGGCGACCAGATTCTGCCGGAAGCAAACCCGGAGGAAATTGTACCTTGAAGTTTGAGTTTGAAGTGACAGAGGAAGAGAAACGACTCTTCGAGAAGATAGAAAGGATGGAAGCGGTCCACAATGAACTGGGGGCCAATCTCGGTGAATACAAGGACAACATCATGGAGTTCAGAAACGAATTTGTTAAACGCTTGGTAAAGAAGTACAAGATACAAAATCCAAGCCACATGCAATACGATTCCATATCCGGTAAAATCGTTTCGATATTTAACGAGAATGCAATTTCCCGTAAAATCATTCATAGGCCGCATGCATTTAAAATGCTGGCATCCAGTCGCATTATGGCGACAATAAAAGAACTATCAGACATCTATGATGCTGATAAATATGGCAGAGGTGACAGATGAGCATAAAGACAGTCGAAAAGAAAAAGAAAAAGTATCGTTATTACGGCAAGGAAAAACTGACCTCAGATGTTCTTGCCAACAAAAGCTTGCGGTCCTCAGATCCGAAAAAGATTCATGTGGATCTTTATTTGAGAGCCAAAAAGGTGAAGATTTGGGAACGTGGGGGTAAAATAGCATATGCCGAGAAGAAGGGCATGTCATTTGCCACCGAAAAAGAATTTGATGAATTGTTTAAATCATATTAGGGGGGATGAATCATGGGCCGTAGCGTGATTTTCCAAGGAACCAAGCTCGTAATACCGGATGCATACTCGTATCTGGATTTGACAAGACTATTGACACCCGTAAGCGGCGGGGTTGGAATTGTGGCGCTTGTCGGAGAGGCTGACGGTGGAGAACCCGGAATAACAGTTATTCCAGGCGGCGCATCTCCATCAATCGTGAAGGACACGTTCAAGTCTGGACCGCTGGCAGACATGACAAGAATTGCTCTCAGGTCGGGAAGCGACACCGTTGTTCAGGCCGGTGCCTCGACAGTTCTTTGCGCCAAGACCAACAACTCAACAATATCAACACTCAAGGCGGGAGGTCTTAATCCCGGTGCAGCACAGAGAACGATCATCACATGTGTTGCAGATTCTTCAGACAGTCTGCATCAGACATATTTTCCATACGACACCCCGACAGATTCAATGCTGTTCTGGTTCAATACCGGGGGCGGGGTTGCGCCTGTAGTGCCGGGAAGAACTGCATATGAGGTTGTAATTGCAACAGACGACACCGCACCAACGGTTGCCGCAGCACTTCAGGCGGCAATGGACGCAGTGGCGGGAGTTACAGCGACAGTCAGCACCGCAGATGTCACCGCATCAAATGATGACCTTGGCGCTGCAACAGAAACCGTTGACGGTGGCGTTCCAACAGGTTTTACATTTGTAACAGACGTATTGGGCGTGGATGTTGACAACGATGCATCGATAGTTCTCAATACCGCTCAGTATGGCGCATTCACTGCAAATTACACTGCAGAGATTGCAACCGTTTCAGGTGCCAAGTTTCTTACAGTTCGTGATGAAAACGGTGTGCCGGAAACATCAATAGGTGTTGGCTCCAAGTCTTATCTGAACCTTCAGTATACAGGTGATGCATCTACAGCACAGATGACATTGAGCTGGGTTGCTGGAGCCTTGAAATTGGCTGTCACTCTTGCTGGCGATCAGACAGATGGTTCCGCAGACATCGATCTCGATGTGACCGGATTGAAACTTGTCACTATTGCAAACCAGATTTCTGCACTGACAGGATACACCGCAACAGTAGAAGCGGCTGATGAACAGTTTGATGCAGTTGACCTCGACCTTGTTCTTTCAGCAGAAGATGTCAAGACAGCCATTTACGGGTTTGTCGCATCAATCAAGGAATTGCAGGATTGGGCCGAAACACAGTCCCAGCTTCTTTCCTCAATCGACAGGGGAACGGAAAACGAAGGCGACGAAGTGCCGGGAACACTTGCAACATCTGTTTTTTCAGGCGGTACAAGGGGAACAACATCGAATGCCGACGTTCAAGCAATATTGAATGAGCTTTTGAACTTCAGGACAAACATAGTTGTTCCGCTGTTCAGCTCCGACAGTCAGGACGGTTCGACAATTACAATCGAGGCGATCAATTCACAGGTAAAGGACCATGTGCAGTCAAGGTCATCCATTCTTGGCCGAAGTGAAGCGCAGTCGTTTGTCAGCATTGCTGGCGACAAGGACGCATTCATCGCAGAGTGTGCGAGAATGGGGTCAAGATATGTTGCGGTCACAAGCCAAAAGATCACAGATCTGGACATCGACGGTAATCTTGTCGAATTCCCAGAGTATGGTTTTGCCGTTGTCTGCGCTCAGACACAGGCGGGAAGTGCTATTGGAACGCCTCTTACCAACAAGGTTCTGCCGATATCGGGAATAAACCAGAATGTTTCTTGGAATCCCGTTGAAGATGGAGCAGAACTGGTCGAGAAAGGCGCTTTGATTGCATCTGCCGATGAAAACAACCAGCTTCGCATCGTCGCCGGTTACACTTCATGGCTGGGTGACGGCAACAACGCCAACATCTATATTGAAACAGTAGAAAGTTTCGCCATATTCTCATTCAACCACAGACAGTTCATGAAACAGAAGTTCGTCGGCGTTTCTGCATTCTCCGAGCAAGATGTCTTGGATGCGATTCAAGAATCTCTTGATGTTGAGAGGGATGTCACAAGGTCAATCAAGGGATACGATTTTTCACAGGTAAACCTGATATCGACAACAGGCGGAAGGCTCGAATATGAAGTGCCGGTTATACCTTGGGAAGGTATAAACTTCGTTCTTCCTATCGTTGTGGGCATCAGAGAGGGATAACCAAGAAAGGAGTTTGAAATGCCAGCATCACAAGTGTTTACTGGAGCAAGAGCCGTATTCAAGCTGGGTGGAAGCCCCGTTGGATATGCCCTTGGTGTCAATGGAACGACAAACATCAACTATCAGCCTTTGAATGTCCTTGGACATCTTGAAGTAATAGAACATGTCCCTGTTGCCTACACCGTTGAAATGAACGCCAATCTTTCAAGGCTTGGCTCACAAACAAGAATGAACGCAGGTGCCAGCTTTCCCGGTTTGAGGGAAGGAGGCGACAATGACGGTTCATTGACTTCTCCACAGATCATGCCAGCATTCGGCACCGATGGATTGAACATCATCAAGTCGGGCGAGTTGGCTGCGACCATTTATGATCGTGTAACCCAAAAGTCGCTTTACACCATCAAGGGTGTCAAGTGCAGTCAGAAGGGTTGGGATATAACTGCCGCCGGTGCGGTGGCTGAAAACTGCGTATTTGTCGCAAGAATATCTGTTGAAGACGGGGAAAACGACGGTACAATTGGTGACGTCGCAGCAGCATAAAAGAGGAATAGATGAAGATAGAACAGCATAAAGACATACTTTTCAGGCACGATTCGGACATGAAGGATGTCGGCATTTATTCGAGAAGGTTCAGAATCTATCGGAGAACGCCACGCCTTTCGGTCCAGATCGTGAACACCAAGAGCGGCCTTACTGGGGGCATGACACCGATAAACAAGAGCGAGGCTTTGTTGATCGACACCATTGGAACTATCTCGGTCCTTGCTGATCCCCTTGACCAAAAGGGAGAGCCGATCGGAGATTCTTCATGGATTGACGAGGTTCGAGACAACGAAATTCTTTTCGCCTTGTATGCAGAGGTAATCAAATACCAGAATTCATTTTATTCCACGGGAGAAAAGCCACATGCTGGATTGGGGGAAGACAAGTAATATTCCTTTCAAGTCCAGTCCCAAGGAAATATTCACAGCTCAGGAAGCCGACCGGGATGATTCTCAGTCGGTTTTTTCAAATTGGATTGACGGAATCAAGCAAAAGGCAAGGCAGAATCTTGATGACGGTTGGGAACGGGCAAGGATAGAGTACACTGCACGATTCAAGATTCCACGATATAATTCTTTCGACCTCTACACACCTGAAGAGGCTCTGCTTGAGCTTTGGGAACAACACTACTGGGAAAACCCGGACAGCTTGGATTTAAAGGGGATTATAAAAAAGGCCGACGAAAAAACCGGATATTTCTATTACCAGACCGGAGATCCCTTGATTGACGAGCTGGAGGAAGCATTTGGAAGAGGCGAAGTGCCTGACATGGAAAAGGCGTTTGCACACATAAAGGACGGACCTGATATTTTCGAGATGGAAACATTTCAAACTCAAAAAGGACAGGCTATTGCAGCGAGAACCAGATTTGAGGGGATGCAAACCAATGAAAAAGGAGAGACAATAACCGCTGCAGGAACAAAGGTCAAACATTGCGATTACTCCAGCGAAGAATGGATGAAAAATGCATTGGACGAAGATCCTGTCTTGAAAAAGATGGCTGAAAAAATGGGAGGATGAACATGCCCAAAAATGAAAACGATATTCCGATGGAAGAAATTTCATCTGCTGTTGAACAAACGAATACCAGTGTTCAAATATTAAACATGACATTGGATGACATGTCAGTAAAATTCGAGAAAATGACTGAACTCATGTCGATGCTCAGAGATCACAGTCGGGATGAAGTCAGGGAGATGTCGTTTTTCAAGGACTCCATCAGCAAGGCGGCTGAAGAGGCCAGAAAACTGTACGGCATATCCGTAGAGGGCATGGATGATTTCTCAGTCTCTCTCAAGGCCGCTGAAGATCGGCTGGGCAAGGCGAAGGAAGACGAAGAAAAGATCAATGAGAAAATAAAAGACGAATACAAGAAATCTTCAAAACTCAGAGAGGCCACGGACGGCAGGTTGAACAAGGAAAAGAAGAAACAGCTTCAGGAAATATTGAACACTGAAGAGGCCAGCGGTGCGAAGCTGAGAAAGCTTGCCAAGGAAGAGCTTTCACTGATTCACCAGAGGAACGTCAAGAACCGTGAGAATCTAAAATTGGCGAGGGATGAAAGGGATGTTTCCGAAAAACAGCTAAAGGCCCACCAAGATATATTCAAACTGGCGAAAGGCCGATTTGAACAGGAACAGAAGATAAGCAAGGCAAGGCGTTCCGACCTTGGACTGTTGGACATTGCCTCCAGTCTCAGGTTGCCCGGCGTGTCAACCGCAGCGCAGATTACCAGACATGTGCGTAGGGAAACGCCAGAGGGAGAGGGTGTCGGGCTTGGTGCAAAACTATTGGGCATGGGTCGTGGTGCGGCCATAGGAGGCGCTCTTGCGTTCGGAGGTGCTGCGACCATGCAGGGGTATCGGGCCTATCGAATGGCCCACCAAATGGCACCTCAGAGGCGCAGATTGATGGGCATGCTTGGTGCCGAGGGCGAACAGGCGTTCAGGGGCGAGGCATCCGGCAGGGAAATGGAGCAATTGGGATATGGCGCTCCAGAAAATGTGCAGTTCATGCAACAGTTCGCCAGGCAGGTCGGTGGTCGTGGAGCAAGACAGCAGATGATCGAGGCCACAAGGCTTGCAACCGGATTCGGATTGGAACGGGGCGAGTTGGGCGGTCAGGCCGAGGCCATGAGGATGAGCGGTGCGGCCATGCCCGGAAGGGAAGTGCAGAATCTTGAACAGGTCATGAGTGAAGGCGTCAAGGCGGGGATGGACAGGGCGAGGATAACCACCTTCACCCAGCAGGTCATCGGGTTGCAGGAACAAATCTTGCAGATATCAGGTGAAAACAATGCCAAGGCGATTGCAGAGGCAATGGGAAGCCTTTATCAGGGTTCAGGTCGGGGGGAATCGTTTTTCCGTGGGCCTGAGATGCAAGCGATCAGAAGCATCGACCAGATGATGAGGCAGGTTGGCCGTGGCGCTGGCGGTCCCGGTGCCGGAACACTTCTAAGGGCATTCGGATTTGCACCGGGAGGCCAAGAACCAGTGATTGAGGGCATCAACCAGATGAAGCCCGGCAAACGCTACTACGAGGCCATGAAATTCATGGAGGGCGGCCTGTTTGGAGGCGAACAGGATGAAGTGAAAGCGACAGATCGTGTCAGGCGGATAATAGATCAATATACCGCAGAATCAGGCGGTCGCACTGAGGTTGCCGATGTCAGAATGATGCGAGAACTGGGTGTCGGGCTAACCCAAATCGGGAAACTCAGGGAATTGATGGCATCCATTGACAAAGAGGGGAAGGTTTCATCCAAGCACCAGACGGAATTGAAAAAGATCATGGATGGAATGAAAGATCCTTCTCTCCGACTGCTTGAGGAACAGGCGAAACAGACAAATACCATATATGATTTTGCGACTAATGCCGACAAGGCATGGTTAAAGATTGAAGAGGCGATCACTGCATTGAACAAGACCACTGCCGATTCAGCCGAAAACATCATAGCGGCTTTTGGCGGGACCAGAGGAAAAACCGAGGGATTGGGTGTCGGAGAGGCGGTCATGGGCGTTGGGGCTGTCGCACTTCTCGGAAAGGCGGTGACAAAGATTCCGGGCATTGGAAAACTCGGAGAAATGGTCAAGGGAATGCTCCCTTCCTTCAGCACTTTGGGTAAAAACACTGATACAATTGCAAAGAAAATGGGCGGTGCGGCTTCCGCTACTGACAAATTCAGTGGCAATCTGTTGAAATGGGGAGGAAAGTTTCTTGGTGTGTCTGCTGCACTGGGAGCAGGTGTCGCCATTGGAACGGGCATCAACAAATTGATCGAGCAAGACGAGACAATGCAGAGGGAGAATGTCGAGGGTGGAAAATTCGACATGATTGAAAAAGGCATTGCATCCTTGTTTCAGATGCTTCCAAAAGAAATCGCATCTTCTATGGGTATAGAACAGATGTCTGAAGAAGATTTTCAAAGGCAATATGGAGAGACAGGGGAATCCAAAAAGAGAAGAGAGCGCATAAAAGAAGAAAGAGGTTTCGGAGGCGGTTTTCTCGGTTTCGATCCCGGCAAGATCAAGGAACAGGCTGTTCCCAAGGAAATAGAAGTGCCTCAGATGAAAAGATCGCCTGAAACCGTTCCGTCCATGCAGTCGGATGAACAGACAAGGCCGAGGACCGTTGAGAGAAAAACAGCGCAGACATCTGAAATGAAGATATCTGAAAGCCAGTTTCAACAATTGGCAAACCTTCTGAGGGGAGGAATAGAAAAATCAGACGAAATAAGAAATTCAATCGATGAAAGCAGATTCTCAAGAACAGGCAACATCGGAGGCCGAATAGGCGGGAGTTACGCATGAGCCTTTTTGATCAAGCAAAATCTCATTTGGACAAATTCACCAGTCCTTCACCGAAACAAATTCACGGCAGATATGTCAAGGAACAGCAGTCGGGTTGCGGAATCAGGATTTACCATCAACAGAGGGAATCCTACAACAACAGGACAAAGACCGACCTTTATTTTGAGATCAGGGATTGTCTGTCTTCCCGTTCAATCAGGGATGTGGGCGGTTCATTCTCTTTTACCCTGCTTCCAACTGCACCGTGGGATGAGATCATTCAGCCGGATGATTTTCTGCGGATATTCATGGGCGATCTGGTTTCATCAAAGCCTGATGACAGCAACGAAGCCTTTTACAACTTTGCATCTGGCGACTTGAAAATCAAATCGTCACCGTCGATCATTCCAAGCAAATCAAATTTGTCAATACCTGTTCCCGGTGCCGGGCCTTTGGTTTCAGGCGGAAAAATATCAAATCAGATGGAGCGTTCAGTTCCCGAAAGACTGATAATGTATGAACGCATGTTGGGAAAAGTTGACAGGATTGAAAAGATCACAAGGCGACCGGGAAGAGATCAGGGAACTGTTGTCGGTTATCAGGTGACAGGACGGAGCTTTGGAGCGATATTGCAGGATTTGTCCATATACTACAGTGAATTCATACCGGGAATGAATGCAATCAGTGCATGGTGGGGAACGCTCATCAAGGCCGACGACAAGAGGCCGGATGAAATGGTTTCAGAATTCTTGAACGCAATCCTGACATTGATACCAATGCCTCAATGGCAGTTGCCTCCAGCATTGATAGACGACCTGACAGATCCTTTGTCTTACAGGGCGACAATCGAAAACGTGACGAAAACGATTTTCAATGCATTGGACACGATCAGGGCAAGCCTTACAAGTGTAACCGGGATTGGCACTGCTACAGCATTTGCAAGATTGACAACACTAATAAATGACGCAAGAAACAACATCAACACCAGTCCATTGACGGTCATATCTTTGAAGGGCATCAAAAACACGCATGGAAGGATATTCGACAATTCATTCATGAACAATGTCAGCGGCGGTGCGTTGGACTTCATCAAGTATTTGAGCAATGCAGCCTTCAACGAATTCTGGATGGACCTTTGCCCTGATGGAGATCCTGAAAAAGGAAAGATTCTTTCATCCAGAAGCATTCCAACAGTGGTCATGAGGCAAAGGCCGTTTGATATTCCAGAAGAAATGGTTTCCGGCCTTTCTGAACACACAAGAAACTTTATGGGTGCCAAGTATGTTGAATTGGAACGTGTAAACATATCTGATGTTTCAAAGTCCATGCTCGACATAATAGACCAGTCGATAACCG
>Ga0180438_10001343_pt1 | contig 43860 bp, 24 predicted proteins | sample SS_ome_12_FD_132455 | JGI IMG/M metagenome (GOLD analysis project Ga0180438, IMG submission 132455) | Hypersaline lake sediment archaeal communities from the Salton Sea, California, USA - SS_3_D_2 metaG | ecosystem: Environmental > Aquatic > Non-marine Saline and Alkaline > Hypersaline >...
CAAGGATGTTTGGTCGCTCGGCCTCAAGAAAGCCGGAAAGCTGAGATCGCAGACGCAACCGTGTCAAGATAGGTACTCTGGTGGAGCGGCCGCCCAGCAGTTGCTTAAGCTAGTGCCATTCGTGAAATCGACCGACGCGCGCTGGCTACTCCGGTTCGATGGGTCAGTGGCCTTCATCGACGGCTCGAAACGCATCCCGCGAAGGCCCGGCGGGCACCTGCATGTTCGCCTTGCGGGGCGATACAGTCGGGACCGGGGAGCGCGGTCGTACAGGGGGTAACGCATAGCCCGGAAGATGGCCGGGACGGTCCCCGCTGGCCCTTTCCGGCTCAGCCGTGGGGCGCAGACGGCGGGGGGGAGCTTGCCCGGTACATGAGCTGGCACGCTCGGCCGCGGCTGAGTGGGGCGTCGCCGGGCGCGGGGGCTTTTGGGAGGTTGTGGCGAAGCGGTGCCGGCCAAAGGGCGATGAACTGGGCGGCGGTGATTTCCTTCGCGTTCTTGCGCTCTTTCTCGATCGCCATGAGCGACCGGGCCAGGTCCCTGAACGAAAAAGGGACCTGGTCCATTTTGTGCGAAGCACCCTTCGGGCCGTCCCGGCAAAATGAACCAGGTCCCTTTTTCGTTACGTCTTCCAGCCCGGCAAGGCCGCGCGCCCAGAGCCGGGCGGTGGGCTCGTCGAGGGGGTCGTCGGGGCGGGAGTCGTAGGTGGGAAAGAAGCCCTTGGTGCCGAAATACTGCACGGCGGGGCCCCACTGGCCGTGGCCGGGGGCGTCCGCGTCGTTTAGGAAGCTGACGATGAAGCCGGCCTCGACCAGTTCGCGGAGCAGGCGATCGGGGTTGAGCGAGGCGGGCGGCACGCGCTGTTCGGTCGCCAGTGCGGCGGCCATTCCCGCCGCGTCGCCCGTGCAAATCCACACCGGCTCGAGCCGCACCGCCCCCCAGGCCACGTGGGTGGCCGAGAGGCAGACGGGCACCAGCAAATTGTCCACACCCTTGGGCAGCAGGCAGCGATACGGGATCTGGCCGGGGCGGTAGTCGTGGGTCGCTTCGAGCTTGCCGTCGTGCGGGTAGCCGGGCCGGCCCTGCATGGTGCAGGAGTGCGAATCCATGTACCAGTCGGTGAACGTGATGCTGTCGCCGTTGATCGGCGCGCGGTCGATGCCCGGGGCGAGCGAGTTGTCGTGCTGGGTGTAAACGTATCGGCCCACGATCCGCCGCGCCTCGCGCACGTACATCTCGTACGGCACGTGGTTGTTGTCGACGTACTCGTCCTTGGGAAAGCCGTAGTGGCGGAAACGCTCGCGCTGCCGCCCGGGCACCGACGGGTCGTTCTGCAAGAACCACATCAGGCCCAGCGCGAAATCGACGTGGTGCCGGAATATGCGAGTGCGCGTGGGCCAGTCGGCCTCGGGGTAGTCGTGGTTCTCGCCGGGCAGGATCGGGCTGTTCATGGTCGACTTGCCGTTGGGACCTTCGTGCCCGCCCAGGTACTTGCGGTGATAGTTGAGGTATCGCTCGCGCCGGTAGTTCGGCGGCGGCTCCGTGAGCCGTACGCGGTTGGCCGGATCGCGCGTGACCACAGGCCGGAAGTTGTACGCCTGGATCGCGCGGTCGGCCGTGCCGGGGCTCGCCGGATCGATCCCGCCCAGCGACCCGGTCCGGGGCTGGATGTTCAAGCGACCCTCGACGGCCACTGTCGGGGCCGGTTCGTTCGAGCGCCGGGTGAAGACCTTGCCCGCCATCGACTCGCCGTATTCCGCCCGCCCCTCGCGCCCCACGCGGTAGGGGACTTCGGCCAGCGCGGCCAGGTCGCCCTCGTAGGTGGCGTCGACGAAGATCCGGCCGGAAACGTCTTGCCGGGCTTCCCCGCCGAACTCCTGCAAGGTGAGGCGGGTCAACAGCGCCCCCTCGCGCTCGACGGCCGCCGGATACACCCCCAGTCGCAGCGTCAGGCGCGGCTCGGCAGCGATCAGCTCGTTGAAGATCCGCTCGATCACATGCGGCTCGACCATGCCGGTCGGGTAGTGCTCGTGGGTGAGCCGGGCGGTCTGGTATTCGCGCGAGCCCTCGCCGTAGGTCTTGCGGTAGTAGTCCTCGATGCGGCCGATCAGCTCGTCGAAGAAGGGGCCGCGCCGCCCGCCGTAGAGCGTGTCCCACTGCACGAGCCCGTTGAGCATCATGCCGCCCACGTGCTGCGTGTGGTTGGTCAACAGCACGTTCATTCCCCGGCGTGCCGCGCGCACGGCACAGGCGATGCCGCCGGGCGTGGCACCCACCACGACGAGGTCGTAATCCCCTCGCCCGGCCGCCGGTTTCGCGGCAACCCGGCGCGGGGCCGGGGCGGCAGACGCCGCGCAGTCCGACGTGTCGTCGGGCGACGGGTCGCCGGGCCAGTACTGCTTGCGGTCGAGGAAGGGCGGGTCGGGCACGTTGGTCTTGGGCAGCATCGCCCGCAGGCGAGCCAGCGTCTCGGCGTGCTGGGGGTCGCCGGCGAGGTTGGTCCATTCGTGCGAGTCGCGCTGGTGGTCGTAGAGCTCCTCGCTCCCGTCACGGTAGCGGATGTAGCGCCACCGCCCGGTGCGAACCGCGTGGTTTAGGTGCCCGTGCGTGGTGATCGCCGGCGCCGTTCGCGGTGCCCGCGGGTCTCGCAGCAGGGGGACGAGGCTCTCGCCTTCGAGCGGCTCGCGCTCGGGCAGCTCGCACAGCTCGATGAGCGTCGGGTACAAATCGAGCAGGCTCACCGGCACGTCGCAGCGGGAGCCCGGCTTGCCGACGCCCGGCGCCGCGACGCAGAGCGGCACGCGGGTCGCCTGCTCCCAGAGTGCCCACTTGGTCCAATGCTGCTTCTCGCCCAGGTGCATGCCGTTGTCGCTCCACAGCACGACGATCGTGTTCTGGGCATAGGGCGAGGCGTCGAGCGCGTCGAGCAGCCTGCCGAGCTGGGCGTCGCAGAACGCGATGCACGCCAAGTATGCCTGCACGGCCCGGTGCCACTCGTTCCGCTTGAGCACAGCGGCGTGGAAGCCGGTCCGCTCGTGGGCCAGCCACCGCGCGTAGCCCGGCAGGTCGTCGACGTCGCCCTGTTTGACCCTGGGCAGCTCGATCCGCTCGATCGGAAACGGGTCGAAGTGCTTCTGCGGCACGTGCCAGGGCATGTGCGGCCGGAAGAAGCCCACGCCGAGGAAGAACGGCTGACCGTGCTCGCGGCGCAGGAACTCCTCGGCCCAGGCGGCCAGCTTGGCGTCGCCCATGTCGGCATCTCTGTACTCGACCAGCGCCTGCCACCGCCAGTACTGGTGCATGTCACCCAGCCCGACGTGCGGCTTCTTCTTCGGCTCGGGGTCCTTGGGCCGCTGGAAGTAGGCGTGCCACGACTGCGGGTCGTTCATGCCGGAGTGGAAAATCTTCCCGCCGCCTTCGATCCGGTACCCGTTCCGTTTGAAATGCTCCGGCAGCGTGACGGCGTCGGGCAGCACGTCGCGAATCCGCTTCCCGCTGTAGTAGAGGCCCGTGGTCGAGGGTCGCAAGCCGAGGAGCAGGCTCTTCCGCGAAGGGTTACAGGCCGGCGCCGTGCAGTAAGCGCGGGTAAACAGCGTCCCCCGCCTCGCCAGGCGATCGAAGTTCGGGGTCCTGCTCTGCGGATGGCCACCCAGGCAGCCGATCCAATCGTTCAGATCGTCCACCGCGATGAACAACACGTTGGGCCGGTCCTGAGCCGCCCGCGCACCGGTGGCGAGGGCCATCGCGATGACGGCCGCGCTCAGCCACGCGGCTACCCAAGGGACGGCAAGAGAGAGCGTTTCGCGTCTCGGGGGGAATGCCATGCCAGTGCCAGCGCGGGTTTTCGTGGATGGGGTAGGAGGCAAGTGTCACCCAAAGTCGCCTTTCGCTCCGCGAAAGGGCGTTCGTTCGCGGAGCGAACGACGACTTGGCTCTTGGGTCGTCCCTTACGGCAAGAGATCGGCCCCCGAAACCCTCCCCACCTCGTGTCCCTCGATGACCACGGGGATCTCGTCGGCGGGGCCACAATCCCGGCGGCTTGCATACGTGGGCGGCTCCGCCTCGCCCGTCGGCTCCTGGTAGACCTCGACCTGACGGTCGATCAGGTTCACGATCCAGTACGTGGGAATCCCGGCCTGGGCGTAAAGCGCCTTCTTCAGTGCGCGATCGGCAAGGAGCGTGGAATCGGCAACCTCGACGACCAGGGCCACCTCCTGCGGCGAAGGGTGGCGGTCCCCATAATCCCGCGGCTTGCCGCGGACCACCATCCCGTCCGGCTCCGGCTCGCTGGTGGCCAGGGTCAGAGGCACTTGACTCTTGACGTGCCATCCTTCGGGCAGAATGCGATCGAGGGCTTCTCGAGTCAATTCGGTCGCCAGACGGTGGGGTGGTTTGATCGTCATCTTGCTCACCAGGATGCCATCGAGAAGTTCCATCCGGTCGTTCGCAGTTAGAATGCCCTGGCGGATCATCTCATGGTATTTCGCCACGCTAATCCGCCCCACCGGTACGGGAAGCACGGTGGCGTCCGCAATGGTAAGCCCAATATTCTCCCCAGCGACAGACATGATGTTCGCTCCTCGGCCACACACAGCGGGACACGCTCGACAACACCTCCCATTTTCGGCTGGGCCAGGTCGGGCGTCAAGCTCTGAGAAGGACCATTGGTGGTGTACGCGTCAGTCTGCGGTCTGCGGGGTCAGACTCCTTCACTTCCTTTAGATCACCAAAAGTCCTCCCCGCCGCCCTCTTCCCACAATAGTGAATATTTAGAGTCTGACCCCCTTGTTTGACCCCCAGTGGCTTGCGACCCCGCCGGTTTCCCGGCATAATCGCGGCAGAAGTTGGCAGAACCAGCGAAGGACAGGAGCCCTTACGATGAGCCCCGCTCCCATGGCTGCCGAGGGGGTTCCGGCCCCGTTCCATCCGGCCAGCAGCCCGGATTACGTGCCGCGCGAGCTGTTGCGCGGGCTCCAGTCGCACCGGCTGCGCCAGGTGGTCGCCCGGGTCTACGAGCACGTGCCGCTGTGGCGGCAGCGCATGAACAAGCGGGGGCTTACGCCCGACGACGTGCGGGGCGTCGAGGACCTGGCGAGGCTGCCGCTCACGGATCGAGCGGACCTGGGCGAGACGTATCCGACCGGCATGTTGGCCGTGCCCTTCAAGCAGGTCGCGGCGCTCTATCCCCCCAGCGGGGCCACGGGCAAGCCGACCGTCGTGGCCTCGACCCGGCGCGACCTGGAGACCTGGACCGAGCTGATCGTGCGCAGCCTGGCCTGCTGCGGCATCCACCGGGGCGACGTGATCCAGAACGCCTGCGGCTACAACCTGTTCACCGACGGGCTCGGGCTGCACTACGGGGCCGAGACCCTGGGGGCCACGGTGATCCCCGTCTCCGGCGGCGACACCGACCACCAGATCATGGTCATGAAGGATTTTGGCGTGTCGGCGATCTGCTCGACGGCCAGCTACTTTCTGCACCTGATCGAGCGGGCCGAAGCGATGGGCGTCGAGATCGGCGGGCTGCCGCTGAGGGCCGTGGCCCTGGTCGGGGGGCACGCGGGCGAGGGCCTGCGCCGGCGCATCGAAGAGGCGACGGGAGTCGCGACCTACGAGATCTACGGGCTGCCGGAGATCATCGGGCCGGGCGTGGGCGCCGAGTGCTGCGAGCGGAGCGGCCTGCACGTGTTCGAGGACCACTTCTGCCCGGAGATCGTGGACCCGGACTCCGGCGAGCCGGTTGCCGACGGGCAAGAGGGGGAGCTGGTGATCACCACGCTGAGCCGCGAGGCCATGCCCGTGATCCGCTACCGCACGCCCGACTTGGCGGCGATCATCGCCGAGCCTTGCCCCTGCGGACGCACCATGCGGCGGATCCGCCGGATCGGCCGGCGCACCGGCGAGGTGGCGGTAATCCAGGGCGTCCAGGTCTTCCCCTCGCAGATCGAGTCGGCCCTGGCGGCGGTCGAGGGGACGGTGCCCGAGTACCAGATCGTGCTCGGGCAGGAAGAAGGGCTCGACCGGGTCGAGGTGCAGATTGAAGTCACCCCGCAGGTCTTCAGCGACCAGATCGGCGCCATGGAGAGCCTGCAAACCAAGCTCACCGACGAGATCGAACACGCCTTGGGCGTGCGCGTGCCCGTTCGCTTCGTCGAGCCGAACTCCATCCGGCGGAGCCGGGGCGAGGCGGGGCGGGTGGTGGACAGGCGAGGAAGGTAGAGCCCGAATGGAGATTGCAAATTGCAAATTGTAAGCTGCAAATTTCAAATTGGCTTGATGGCGCCTTCTTCAATTTGCAATTTTCAATTTGCAATTCTCAATTTGCAATAGGAGCATGTGCACTACAAGACTCACGGCAGGATCTTTCCGATGCGAATCCCCCAGCTTTCCCTGTTCGTCGAGAACAAGCCCGGTCACATGATCGCCCCCTGCCGGCTGCTGGCCGAGGCGGGCATCAACATCGTCACGCTCTCGTTGGCCGACACGGGCCAGTTCGGCATCCTGCGTCTGATCGTGCGCGAGTGGAAGCGGGCCCGGGAGGTCCTCGAAGCGGGCGGCTGGGTCGTGGCCGTCACCGAGGTCCTGGCCGTCGAGGTGGCCGACCGGCCCGGCGGGCTGGTCGAGCTGCTCGGGCTCTTCGAGAAGGCGGGGCTGAACATCGAGTACATGTACGCCTTCACCGCCCGGCTGGGCAACCGCGCCGTCTTGGTCTTTCGCCTAAGCGACATCGACGCCGCCATCACCGCGCTGACGCGAGCCGGGATCAATCCCGTCAGCCCGATCGATCTGTACGATCACCTGGAAGAGGAGTAGCGGCTCGCCCCCGAAGAGTCGGCAGGGATCCACAGGACCGCTACGATCGGCAAATCTTCGCCGGGCGTCCCCGCCTGCCCGGTCTACGGAGGCCGACCGATTGCGGACGGGGCATTCGGGCTGTAAGCCGTTGTCGCACAAGGGGTTGCGACGCAACGTCCCGCCGCAGCCAGCGGGTCTTGCACTGCGGAGCCGTTCCGACCGCGGGGGCCGGTCTTCTTGCGCCGTGTTCTCCGGCGACCGGGTTGGCCGAAGAAGACTCTACCGCTTCCAAACTCACGCAGAACTACGGAGCAAACGTCATGCGATCGATCGGTTGGCTCTTGGGGGTCGTGGCCGCGTTGGGTTGGTTGGGCTCCGCCGCCGCGTTGGAAATGGGGTGCAATAGCTGCAAGTCGTGCATGCGGGGGATGCCCTGCGAGGGGACCGGGTTTGGCGCCCCGCCCTGTGCCGCCCCGTTCTACGGGGGCACGCCGGGTTGCTGCCAGATGGCCCCCACCCCCTGCGACAACGCCTGGGACGGCTACTGCCAAGAGCGGGCCTTTTGGCGGGCGATTTGGCACCAGGCCGGAACCCGACCGGCCGGCTTCTCGGGCTGGAGGCAATGCCAGGAGGTCTCCGGCCCGTTTTGTCCGCCCCCAGGCGGCACTCAGCCAACCTCGGCACAGCCCCCGCCGGCCGCGTCGCAGGCCCAGCCCCCGCTCGAGCCAGTGCCCCGGGCAGGGGCGTCGCCGGGCTTGCCGCCCGCGCCGGAGCCCGAGGCGGTGCGGACCTCGTGGCAGTGGCGCCTGCCGTGGATTCGGTGAGTCGGTCTCCGGGGTTCGGCCGATCCCCCTATTGGGGGAATTACCGGAATAAATTGCAGAATCGCCTCTAGGATGACGGCCGGACCAGCCGATTTACTTGTCATAGACCTGCCGGGAGGGCGGGACAAGTAAGTCCCGTTTCAGGATAGAGATCATGGTGGGCGACGGATCGGCCGCCATGATCTTTTTTTGCGCGCCGGTGGCTACTCCTGAAGCGTCTTCAGCAGGGCCTCGGCGTCGGGCTTGCGCGAGAAGAGCTTGGCCTTGCCCAGGGCGGCTTCGAGCAGTTGCTTGGCCTGGTCCTTGCGTCCCTGGTCCACGGCGATCCGCGCGATGTAGTAGGCCGTATCGGCGGTGAAGTTGCCGCTTCGCAGGAGTTGCTGCATGATCCGGTCGGCTTCGGCGACCTGGCCCGCCTGGTACAGAACCCAGCCGTAAGTGGAGACGGCCTCGGTGCGCTGCGGGAAGAGCTGGGCGTTTTCCTTGGCATAGGCCAAGGCGGATCGTTTCTTGGCGTCGTCGTCCTGCTCGGCCAGGGCCAGAGCGAGGTTGTTCTTGGCCTCGAAGTTGCCCGGCTTCTCCAGAAGCGCCAACTGGAAGTCCTGCTCCGCCTTGCGGTAGTTCTGCCGGAACAGGGCGACCACGCCGCTAAGAACCATCGCCGGCACCGACTTCGGATCGAGCTGCATGGCGGCGGTCGCGTTCTTCTCGGCGTCATCCAGGTTACCCATTTGGAGGTACATCTGCGAGGCGACCAGCTTGACCCGGGCGTCTCTGGGCGATTTCTTCAGCGCGTAGTCGATCCACTTCTTGGCGTTCTCCTCGTCGCCGGCCTGCAGGTAGAACTCGGCCAGTGTGGCGGCGGAAGAGAGCACGTTTTCCGGATCCTCAGCCTCGGCGGCCTTGAGTTGGACGAGGGCCTCGGACGCTCGGCCTTGTTGGAACAGAACCGCGGCCAATCGCTGCATGGCGGCCACGTTCTTCTCGTCGGCCTTGAGCCACTGCTGGAGGTACTGCTGGGCCACGGGCCACTGCTTGCGTGCCTGGGCCGCGGTCGCCAGGCCGGCGAGCACCCGTTTGGTCAGAATGCCCTTGCGTTTCTCGCTCCGGTCGAAGGAGCTCAGCAATCCGGCCGCTTCCTTCAGACACAGGTGGCCTTCCGTAATACGCCCGCCGCGGAGCGCCAGCTCGCCCAAGAGGACGTAGGCTTCCGGGTCACTGGGGCTCTCGACCACCGCCGACTCCAGGGCAGACCGCACGGCCACCCCCTGATTGGCCCGGGCAAACAGCTCGGCCATCATCACCTGGGCCGGGGGCAGATCGGGGTTGTTCTCGGCCGCCAGCTTGAGCTGTTCGAGCGTCTCGGGGAACTTCCTCGACTGGAACAGCTTGATCGCCTCGGCCACCTCGGGGATCTGCTGGGTTTCGGTCGAGGGCTTCACGTCTTCGGCCGCGATCGGTTCGGAAGAGGCGACCCCCCCACACATCAGGCCGCAGAGCAGGGCGGCAATGGGAAAAACGGCGGCTGTGCTGAATCGGCTCTTCATCGACTCGACCCTTCGGGATGGGGGAATGACGGCCGGGGTTCCCGAAGGGGTCGGCCGCCGCGGGCACCAAGTGGTGTGTGGAACAGCGCCTTACTACATGCGCTCTCCGTAACCGTACCCCGAAAGCGGCCACGCTGCAAGAATCCCCGCCCACAATCGGCCCGGAAGGTTTGGCCCGGTCGGGGAAGACCGACGGCGGCAGATGAGATACCAATTTCGGGTTGTGCGATCCCGGTTTAGAGAGGGGTTCTTGCCGTTCGCAGTGCTCCCAAGACAGCCGGGATCCCCTGCTAAAGTCCAGCCTTCAGGCTGCCAGGACGGACGAGACCGGGAAAAAGGGGAAGGGGCCAATTTGCCTTCAATGGCCCCAAGGGGGCTTCGCACATGTCAGCCCCGGCCCCTTTTTCCTCTCGACATCTTGCAGGTCCACTAGCGGAGCGAGACGATCCGGCTTCGCTTTTCCTCCTCGATCCAGATCTTGTCTTCGCGTGCCAGCCAACCGAGTGCCTGCATGACCAAGTCCCTCGGCTGGCCCACGGCCTTGACCAGTCTGGCCAGGCTCATCGGTCCGTCGTCGGCAAGGGTTTTCCAAACGTCACCGGCGATGTCGCCGATTTCCGCCACGAGGGAAACGGGGGCTACTGTTGCCATGGGGTACCTCCTGCGAACCACAGGGCAGGATCGAAAACAAACAACTTGCGCAAAGTATATCGCAAACGTGTTTTCCGGCAAAGGGGGTGGCCCTGCCGACCAGTCAACTTCCCGGCAGTTATTCTGGTAATCCAGGGGAGATGGGGAAATCACGACCAATGCGTCGTATACGAAACCGGGGAAGAGCCTTGGCGAGGACTGTACCTGGTCCCGGACATCCGCTGCCGCGGGGCGGCGCTGTGCGGCCGCACCTTCTACGATCCGAAGTTGCTCGACGGCGCCCTGTTTGCCGGGGGGCGGCCCGCGCGGCTACAATCGCTCAACCCTCTCGACGGAGGTGGACTATGAAGGTTTGCAACCTGCTGTTCTCGGGCATCGCCACGCTGGCGATGGGCAACGCCGGTTGGCCGGACGAGCCCGTGCGCATTGTCGAGCAGGGCCAACCGCGGGCAGTGGTCGTGATCCCCTCCGGTTGCGACGGCCAGACCAAGGCGGCGGCCGAGCTGCTGGTGCGCTACGTCGAGGAGTCGTCGCGGGTGGCCCTGCCGATCGAGGAAGAAACGCCCGGCGACGGCTCTCCGCTGCCGGTGAAGATCCACGTCGGCGTGGGGTCCTACGTCAAGGGGCTTCAACTCGACGTGGCCGGGCTGGATGATGACGGGTTCATCATCCGCGGCGTCGACCCGAACCACGTCGTGATCGTCGGCCCCACGCCCTACGGCATCGAGTTCGGCGTCTGCGAATTTCTCGAGCGGTACGTCGGCGTTCGCTGGCTGATGCCGGGTCCCGACGGCGACGACGTCCCTCGGCACGCCACGATCGACGTAGAGCAGAAGGAGGTCCGGCAGGAGCCGGTCTTCTTCTCGCGCCTGTTCAGCGGGCTTTCCGGCGCCCAATCGACGTGGGCGCGGCGCAACCGGATGCACGGCCGCGTCGAGTTTCACCACAATCTGCACCGGCTGTTCCCCCCGGAGACCTACACCAAGACCCACCCCGAGTTCTTCCCGATGCGCGACGGCAAGCGCTACTTCCCGCCGACGAACCAGACGCACGGATGGCAGCCCTGCTTCAGCGCCGAGGGCATCGTCGATGAAGCGATTGAGAACATCTGCCGCTACTTCGACGAACACCCGGGGGCCACGTCCTATTCGCTGGGCGTGGTCGACAGCAGCGGCCACTGCGAGTGCGCCGAGTGCCGGGCCAAGGACACCGGCGAGGAAAACTTCCTCGGCCGGCGCGACGTCTCCGACCGCTACTACGGCTGGTGCAACCGGGTCGTCGAGGGCGTCCTGAAGAAGCAGCCCGACAAGTACTTCGGCTGCTTAGCCTACAGCGAAGTGGCCCAGGCCCCCTCCCGCGTGAAGGTCCATCCGCGGATCATCCCCTACATGACCTACGACCGCATGAAGTGGATCCATCCCGAGCTAAAGGCCCTCGGCGAGCAAGTGACCCGGCAGTGGCACGGCATAAGCCCTACGCTCGGTTGGTACGATTACATCTACGGCTCGGCCTACTGCGTGCCCCGCGTCTGGTTCCACCACATGGCCGACTACTACCGGTTCGCCCGGGCCAACGGGGTGCGGGCCATATACGCCGAGGCGTATCCGAACTGGGGCGAGGGACCGAAGCTCTACGTGTCGCTCAAGCTTCAGTGGGACCCGGGGCAAGACGTCGACGCGCTGTTGCGAGACTGGTACGTCCGGGCCGTCGGTCCCAAAGCGGCCGACGATCTGGCCGCGTATTACGCCATCTGGGAGGACTTCTGGACGGGGCGGATTCTCGATTCGGACTGGTTCACCGAGCGGGGGCAGTACCTTCGGTTCAACCACCCCGGCTACCTGGCCGACGTGACGCGCGATGACGTGGCCAAGAGCCGGAAGCTCCTCGAAGCGGTCGTCGACAAGGCCGAGACGGACAAGCAGAAGGCCCGGGCCCGGCTGCTGATGCTGGCCTTCGAGTACTACGAGGCATCGGCCCTGGCCTATCCGGGCGGACACCAAGCCGCGCTCGTGCCGATCTCCAGCGACGCCGACGCCCTGGCCGTCCTGGACGATGCCCGCCGGTGCCTGGAAATGGCGGCCAAACGGCGGCGCATGGTCGCCGAGGTGTTTCCCGAGCACCCGGAGCTGATGCACCCGATCGACTTCGACCGTTATCCGCTGTTGCGGGGCGACGACTGGGGGGCGGGCCCGATTTGGAGCGTGTTCGATCGGGCCACCTGCAGCCCGGCAGTTCGTGAGCGGCTTAAGCGCATGGCCGAATCGGGCGGCGCGGCCGCATTCCCGGCCAAGGCGATGCTGGCAATGGCAGCCGAGGATTCCACGCCCGTCTCGCGGAATGCCTCCTTCGAAGAGGCCGACGGAAAGTGGCCCGCCGAGTGGTCGCCCTGGGTCAAGTGGGGCACCGGCACGATGACGGTCGGCCCTGAGGCCGCGCACACGGGCAAGCAGGGCGTGGTCTGCAAAGGCGTCAAGCGCGGCGGCCCGCACCAGACGGTCGAGGTCACGCCCGGGCGTTACGGGGCCGCGGCCCTGGTGCGAGTGCCCGAAGAGGTGAAGGCGGCATCGACGATCACGCTGAGCATCACGCCGCTGGACGACGAGGGCAACAACCTGCCTTCGCTCTCGACCACGCGGCCCGCAACCGCCGGCGCCTGGACGCGGATCGCCACGGCCGGCGAGATTCCGGCCGCGGTCGGCGCGAAGCCGGTGAAGAGGGCCCGGCTGATCGTAATCATCGACAGTTTCGGTCCCGACGAAGAGGTACACATCGACGACGTGGCCGTGTTTCGGATCGAGTAGGGCGATCCCGTTGCGAAAAGTAGCAGGCACATTCCGTGTGCGGTCCGCCGGTACGAGACTGACCGAATTGACCAGGTTACGGCACACGAAGTGTGCCTACTACTTTCCCAGCTCATAACCAGGGCGGAAGCACATGAAGAACTCCAATTGGCTCTGTGGACCGGCACTGTTGGTCGCCTTGGGTTGGGCGGGTTCGGCGCCGGCGGCGGGGCAGGGGACCTCCGCGGTGCCGAGGGTGGCCATGCCGCCCATGAAGCACGTGCCGGCGATCGACGGGCGGATCGGGGAAGAGGAGTGGCGCGACGCGGTGCGCAACGTCGGGCTGGTCAGCCACCGGACCGGATCGCTCACTGCGAGGGAAGCCGTGTTCCTGGTCGGCTGCGACGGGGAGCGGCTCTACGTGGCGCTAAAGACCGAGGTGGCCCCCGACGGCCGGGTGCTTACGCGAGCGGTGCCCGACGAAAAGCGTGACGTGGTCGCCGCATTCCTCGACGACTCGTTCGAGCTGGTCGTCGACCCGAACCGCGCCCGCGGCGCCGGGCAGCGGCGCTACTACCACCTGATCGCCAACGGGCGCGGGGCCCTCTACGATTGGGCGATCGACCCCGACGATCCGCCAAACCCACGCGATCTGAATTGGCGCCTGCCCGACTGGGAGCTGAAGGAGCAGGTACACGACGGCTTCTGGCACGTGGAGATGGCGATCCCGCTCGAAGCCCTGGGCACGACGGCCGACGAGCTGAGCCGGCCGTGGGGACTGCGGATCGCCCGGAACTGGCGGCGGCCCGGCGAACAATCCCAGTGGGGCGCCGGCGTGACGAGCTACGACGAGCAACCGACCATGCCGCAGATTGTCATCGACCCCGCCGCCCCGGTGGTCCGCGTGATGTCTTTGCACCGGGACCATAAGGAGCCACGGATCGAGGTCGCAGTGGTCAATCCGCAGGAAGACCCGGTGAAGGTCCGGGTGCAACTCAGCGACGCCTGGCACCGCGACCCGCCGCAGCGGCTCGACGAGCAGGCGGTGATCGGCCCCGGCGGGGAACGGTCGTTCGTGCTCGAGGGGCGTGACGGCGGCCCGGAGGGTCTGCACGAGACGCTCATCCAAGTGACCGGGCCGGACGAGCAGCAGGTCTTCTACGGCCGCCGGGTGCGCTGGTCGCTCCATCGGCCGGACCAGCCGTGGGCCATCGGCGAGGAGCAGCGCAGGGCGGTCGATCTGAAGCTGAACTTCTACCCGTACCACGGCAAGATCGCTTACCGGGTGGACATCGAGGCCCTGGCGCTTCGCGACAACGTGACCGCCGGCTCTGCCGCCCTGTGGCAGGCTGACGACGAAGGCCGCCCCACCGGCGAGCCGCTGTGGCAGAAGCCCGTCCGGTTCAGCGCCTACTTGGCCGAGGGCGTCGAGGCAATCCCGGAGCTGGGCGAGGGCAAGTACGTGTTCGGCGTCACGCTCGAGGGCGAAGGGCTCAGCCGCGAGCCGGCGGTCCAGCCGTTCGTGCGCGAGGTCTTCCCCTGGGAGCACAACAACCTGGGTGTAAGCGACGAGGTGATGCCGCCGTTTGAGCCCTTGGAAGTCGAGAACAACGCCGTGCGGGCCGTGCTCCGGGAGCACCGGCACACGCCGGCCGGGCTGTGGGAGCAGGTCGCCAGCCGGGGCGAGCCGCTGTTGGCCGCGCCGGCCCGCTGGGAAGTGGTTGCGGCCGAAGGGGGCAAAGACCCCGAAGCGTGCAAGGTGGAAGGGACCGGCTGGCGGCTCATCGAGCGCAAGCCGACCGAAGTGCGGGGCGAGGCCGGCTTCTCGGCCGGACCCGTGCGCGCGAAGGTCACGGCCGAGTACGACTACGACGGCATGATGCTCGTGCGCCTGGCCCTGGAGCCCACCGGCGAGGCCGCCGTCCACCGGCTGAGCCTCGTGGTTCCCCTCGAGGACGCGAAAGCCCGGTACATGCACGCCGTGGGCGACGGGCTGCGCCACAACTACGCCGGGTTCACGCCCGAGGGGACCGGCCGCGTCTGGGACAGCAACCGGGCCAACAAGCTGGAGATCGTCGGCACGTTCTTCCCCTACCTCTGGCTGGGCGACGGCGAGCGGGGCATCTGCTGGTTCGCCGATAGCGACCGCGATTGGGTCCTCGACGAGGAGACCCCCACGATCGAGCTTGTGCGGGAAGGCGACGTGCTCGCGATGCGGGTCAACCTCGTGACCCGGCCCGGGCCGCTTACGCGCCGGCGGGAGATCGTCTTCGGCCTGCAAGCCACGCCCTCCAAGCCGATGCCCGAGGGCTGGCGGCGTTGGACGGGCATCCGGCCGATCGAGGGCGGCCGGCCGGTCCGCTGGATGGGGGCCTGTCTCTATTGGGGAGGGCTGTTCTACGACGTCTACCCCTTCGAGCGGCGCCTGGACTTCTTCGACAAGCTCGGCGAGGCCCGGCAGACGCAAGAGGCCGACCGTGAGTTCATCGACCGCTGGATGGCCCTGGTCGACGAGAAGATCGCGCCGCAGGGCACGCCCCGGTACGACAGTCTGAAGGCCCACGTCAACGCCGGGTTCCATGTGGCGAGCAGCTCGCCGGTGGCCGACGGCTACCGGCTCATCCCCTACACGAACGCCCGCGGCGTGGGGTTCCACGTGCCCGAGTTCGCCACGTTTCAGGACGAGTGGCTCCGCTACCGCTGGTTCCACCGCAACTGGGGCAAAGAGAAGAACCTCGGCTACGACGTCGACCCGGGCCGCAGCTTCCAGGACTACGCGGTCTGGTACTACCGCGAGATGCTGCGGTGCTTCGACGGCGTCTACTGGGACAACACGTTCCTGAGTGCCAACTTCGATCCGGTGGCCGGCCGTGCGTGGACCGACGAACAGGGCCGGGTCCACCCGACGATGGGGCTTCTGAACCTCCGCCAGCTCATCAAGCGGACCGCCATCATGCTTTGGCAGGAGACCCGGGACCGGCCGCCGGAACGCCTGCCGCCGATCACGCTGGCCCACATGACCAACACGACGATCGTGCCGGTGCTGTCGTTTGCGAACTGCACGATGGACTGGGAATGGAAGTACGGCTACGACGACTTCCAAGACCGCTTTTCGCCCGACGCCACCGTGGCCGAGACGATCGGGCGCCAGGTGGGGGCGTGGCCCACGATCCTGGCCGGCGGCCATCCCAAGCCGGACGATCCCCGGGTTGATTTCATGTACCGCACGCGTCTGGGCGTGGCCCTGGTCCACGAGATCGCGGTGTTCGACTACCGGCCCGCGCGCGACGTGGAGATCTACGGCAAGCTCTTCGAGTTCGGCTACGGGACGGACGCATGCCGAGTGTTCAACTACTGGCAACCCGGCCACCCGGTCGAGGTGGAAGGGGTTGACGCCCGCACGCTGGCCATAGCTTGCGGCGGCCGGGCGATCGCCGTGGTCACGGACTACGGCGGCGGGGGCGACTGCCGCGTGAAGCTCGACTTGGCCAAGCTCGGGCTGAAGCCGGAGGCCGCGGCCGTCGACCTGGAGAACGACAAACCGATCGAGCGGACGGCCCCGGGTAGCTTCCGTTTCCCGCTCGGCAAGCATGACTTCCGTATCCTCAGGGTGGAGTGATCTTCGGGGTGCCGCCATGGAAAGACGTACGGTGTCGGCAATCGTTCTTGCGTTCTCGGCGGCACTGGCTGCCACGGCGAGCGAGCCGGCCGTCGTTTCGCGTGCGCCCGGCGACTCGCCCTATTTCGCGCCCGAGCTGGAGACGCTGATGGACGCGGTCACGCTGCACGTGAGCTTCGACGCCGGCACGGCCCTGCCCGACATGGCGGCCGGCGACGACTACGCGCCGCAGCTCTTCGGCGGACGCGGCGTGGGGACGGCCGGGCCGCAATTCGCGCCGGGGCTCGTGGGCCAAGCCATGGTGTTGGGGGCCGGCGGGGCCGTTTACCCCCGGCGGGGCAGCGTCACGCTCGAAAACCGCGGCGCGCTGGCACTCTGGATCAAGCCGCTCGACTGGCAGCGCCCCAACGACGGCAACACCGTCTTCGCCATGACCACCAACGCCACGTTCTACCTCCAGCGCCAAGGGCCGCTGCGTGGCGACGACGGGCAGGTGGTCCGCCACGAAGGCGTGCAGTACCTCGCCCGCACGTCCGGCGGGCGGTTGACCAGCCTGGTGAGCGAATCCAATTGGGAAAACGGGCGCTGGTATCTGCTGGTGGCCAACTGGTCGTGGCCCAGCTTCGCCTTGAGCGTCAACGCCGAGCCGTTCCAGAGCAAGTCGCTTTCCCCCTCCCCGACCGGCGAGGATTTTGGCGACCTGCGCATCGGCGGCGGCGGTCCGCCGCGGGGACTGATCGACGAAGTGCTCGCCTTCCGCCGGCCGCTGGGGATCGACGAGGTCAAGCTGCTCTACCGCCTGGGCCAACGAAACCGAGACTGAACTTGGGAGACTCGCCATGTCACGGGGTGCTCTCGAATCGACTCTTGCGGCGATCGTCTTGCTCGCGGCCGCTCCGCCCGCAGCAGGGCCCGCGGGGGAAATCATCGCGATCCGGGCCAAGGAGACGCTGGCCGCCGTGGAGATGGATCACGGCGACGGGCTGCGGTTCACGCTGCGCAGCGGGCGCACGGTGAGCCTGGTGTTGGAGGACACCGACGCGGCGATCGTCGAGCGGGTGGTGCCCGGCGGGATCGTCTATCGGTTCTCCTGCCGGGTGCGGATCGACGGGCAGCCGATCGAGCTGCGGCGGTTCGTCTGCTCGCAGGAGTGCTTCTACGAGCCGTACGTGGTTTCGGGGCTGCGGATTTGGCCGGACACCGTCAAGAAGGTCTTCGATCTGATCCCCATTCGCTACCCGCGCAAAGGTAACCTGCAATGCCTTCCGCGCAAGGACGCGCGTCTTGCGGTGCAGGACGCCTCGCTGCGAATCTGCCCACAGAGGATTCATCCGTGGCTGGAGGAGGAGGGTTTCATCGACGTGGGCCGCTGCTACAACGGGGACGACTGCTACCTGGGACCGTACCTGGGCCAGGCCTGCCACGTGGGCATGGACGTCAACCATCCGAAAGGGAGCCCGTTGCTGGCCCCCATCGACTTCGACACGCAAGCCTACTTCAACAGCCTGGCGATGGGCCACAACAACAACCGCTGGCGCGGCATCCGACGCTGGGAGAACGGCGACGTCTGGGCCCTGCAAACCCACCACCTCGTCGAGCTGCTCGTGCCGCCGAACACGCCGCTTGCGGCGGGCACGAAGTACGCCACCACGGCCGGCGTGCACGTGGGCAGCCACCAGCACACGCACTTCGAGTTCAAGATCGGCCGTAAGAACCCCAACAACCCGCTGCCGGCCTCGGGCGACCCCGCGTCGATTGCCTGCCCCATCGATTTCGACGATCAGTCGCAGCCGGCCCAGGAAAACCCCGAGGTCCTGCACCTCGACCCCTGGATCGTCTTTTGGCAGATCTTCGAGGACCGCAAGTCCCGGCGGGGCGAGATCCGCGCGGCGATGAAGACGCCGGCGGGCGTCGAGACGGGCGAGCCAGCCGTCTTCTCGGCCGAAGGTTCGCGCGCGGGCCCCGCCCGGCGGGAGTTGTCTTACGCTTGGACCTTCGGCGACGGCGGCTTTGCGGCCGGACCGAATCCCGAGCACGTCTTCGCCCGGCCGGGCGTCTACCCCGTGACCCTCGTGGTGGACAACGGTCGCGAGCGCGCCGCCTGCACGCGGCACGTCGTCGTCTCGGGCCAGCCGGTCGCCGCGCCAGCGCTGTCTGTGGACGCGCCGGACGAGCCGCCGTTCCGCAAACGCCCGGCCCACGTGGCCGACGTGTACGGCCGGTCGGTGAAGCAACTGCCGCACACGCTGCGGTTTGTCGCGCGGGCCACCCGGCCAGTCCCGGACCGCAAGACCGTCGTCCTTCGAAACCTGGGGGCCGGCACGCTGCCGGAACCTAGGTCATATCACGTCAAGTACGAAGGCGGCTCCGGCTGGCTCGACGTCGAGCCCCCGGTCGGAGCCGAGGCTCGGGATTTCCGGATCGGCGCCGACGCCTCGGCCCTGGAGCCGGGAACCTACGTTGCCACGGTCGCGGTGGATTGCCCCGGCGCAGTAAACTCGCCGCAAGAGTTCCGGGTCGTGCTGGAGGTCCGCGCGGAACCGCCGCACGACGGGACGACCGTCGACGACCAGGACGACGGCTTCTACGCCACTCCGTACTTCTGGGTCGGCCACCGGTTTTGCCGCTGTCCGCGGGACCGCCGAGGGCATCAGGGCTTCTATCTGACCAACGGAGCCGAGCCAGCCGCGGGCGAATTCGTCCGCTTCACGCCGGACCTCCGCGGGGGCACCTACGAGGTCGCGCTCAGCGAGGCGACGCCTTTTCGGGAAGAGGCCGAGTTCGATGTTCGCGTGCGCCACCGCGGTGGAGAGACGACCGTTCGCGTGCGCCCGCAGAAGTCGCGCGGAATCGGCACCTTCGAGTTCGACGAGGGCACCGACGGCTTCGTTGAGATCCTCACTGGCGGCTCGACCGCGTTGGTGATCGCCGACGCGGTAGTCTTCCAGCCCCGCTGACGGCAAACGATCGCCGTTTAGGTCAGCTTCAGCAACAGCAGCGCCGCCATGCTGCAGAGTGCCGTGACGAGCACGGGCGGCGAAACCGGGATGATGCCCGGGAGGCGCGACCCGCAGGCGGGACAGTAGTCACTCATCGGGCTCACTTCCATGGTGCATTGGTGGCAAATGCAACACTCTCGAAAGTGCCTGCGAAGCCGCTGCGTCGACTGCACGAACGCGTTGCGAACCAGTGACGTGATCTGATGCATGGGACCGATCTTGATCGAGGACGAAGAAATGAACTGCCTCCTCGGCTTGCGCCGTTGTGAAAGAACGTGGACTCTCTCGGAGCGTTGGCGGCGCAGTTGCACGTTCTACGCCGCAGGACGGATTGGCAATCCGTCCTACCGGGTCAACCGCACCTGGACGAGCCGGTCGGGGTTGGTGAGCTGCTGGACGGCGATTGCCGTGATCTCTTCGCCTTCAGTGTCTTCGTGCTGGGTGCGCCAGCGACTGTCGATCTTCACGGCCATGAGTCGCACGGCCACGAAGCGGGCGAGTGTGTAGACGGCGTTGTCTCCGTTGCCGGAGGCGCTTTCGTAGAGGGGCAACATGCGGGGCCGGCCGAGCATGCCGCCGAAGTTGCGGCCGTCGGCCCAGCCTCCGAGGAAGGCGGTCTTGGTGGCCGACTTGATACCCGTCCGGCCCGGGACCTGTTCCCCGCCGGACAGCTCTCCGCCGTGCCAGTTCATGTCTTCCACGCTGGGGCCCATGTCGATTTGCCGGCGGAGCGCCTCCAGGACTCCGCCCTCGCTGCCGATCTGGATCACGCCGAAGTTGCCCGGCGGCAGACCCTCGCCGTCCCAAGGACCCGGGAACATGGTGACCTCCGGCAGGCCGTCGGCGCCGGGGGCGACCCCGAAGTCGCTGCGGCCCGGATCGTACGTGAAATTGTCGACCGAGGAGTTCTCGATGAGCGTGTCCCAATTGGCCGCCGACGTAGCGAACGGCAGCAGCGCGGGATACCAGACCGTGGCCGTGGCCGTGGCCTCCAATTCGGAGTCGACGATGCCCAGGGCCCGGGCAAAGAAGAGGGCCACCGTGCCGTTGGCGTGCGTGGCCGTCATGGGGATCGTCACGCGCACCGAGTTCGGCGGATCGAACGCGGTGTCAAGGATCTCGGTCAGGTCCGGGGGAAAGTAAAGACGGCCCAGCACGATATCGCCGGCCTCGACGTTCTCCGGATTGAGCCCCACGTCGAGGTCGCCCGTGTTTGCCGGATTGGCCTGAACAAACCGCCGGGCCTCGTGGCGAGCGGCATAGGGGTCCGGGGCCAGGTAGTACCAGTTGCTCTGCAGACTTCCCTCGACCGGGTAGAGCGCGCCCGCCCCCGCCAGGGCCGCGGAGTCGGCCGACCTCTGGAGCCGGGTGCGCATCAAGCAGAGGTAGCCCAGGTCGTTAGCCAGGGCCAGGACCCCGAACATCCCGAACATCAGCAACAGCGACAACACCAGGACGTTGCCCGAGCGCCGCCTGCCTCTTGATCTTCGCCGTTTCGCATTCACCAAGGGTTCGGGACCGCAAGAGAACTGGCCGTCCTTGCGGAAGACGGCGCGCGCTGCAGATACCATCGGATTGCTCTGGGTGGCGAGGTGCCGTGTCTCCCGGGCGCGGCGAGACGCCGGGGGCGCGTCGCCGCGACGCCGGAACACGCGAACAGGACCTTGCGAAGCTACGATGCCGATATGGTCGCCACGATGGCGAGAGAAGCTTGCAGCAGCGGAAAAGCGGTTCTGGAAGGGGGTGAGGCCGCCCGTGGCGACCCACTCAAATATACCTCTCGGCCAGGGTTTGTCAAAGGCGCCGCAGACGCCTCTTCCGCCGCCCCTGGAGGTCCTCTCGGGATGCTGTTACGATCTAGCGCGGCTCGGCGCCGCCACCCCCCGCGGGCTGCCGCCCGCGGCTACGAACATGCGCAAGGGCCGCCCGCGGCTCGAAACGTGCGCGAAGGGTGCCCGCGGCTACGAACAATGACAAGGAGTGCTCGAGGTCGCACCCTCAGAGAGGAACCCATGCAGGACGCCATCGGTTTCGACAACGACAAGTACGTACAGGAGCAATCGGCCGCCATCCTCGATCGCGTCGGGCGGTTCGGCAACAAGCTGTACCTGGAGTTCGGCGGCAAGCTGCTGTTCGACTACCACGCCGCCCGGGTGCTGCCCGGCTTCGATCCCAACGTCAAGATGCGGCTCTTGACCGAGCTAAAGGACAAGGCCGAGATACTGCTCTGCATCCACGCCGGGGCCATCGAGCGCAAGAAGATGCGGGCCGACTTCGGCATCACCTACGACGCCGACGCCATGAAGCTCATCGACGACCTGCGCGACTGGGGCATCGAGCTGCGCGGGGTGGTGATCACGCGGTTCGACGGCCAGCCGGCCGCCGTGCAGTTCCACAACAAGCTCCAGCGCCGCGGCATCCCCGTCTGCACCCACCGCCCCACCAAGGGCTACCCCGCCGACGTCGACCGCATCGTCAGCTCCGAGGGCTACGGCGCCAACCAGTACATCGAGACCGAGAAGCCGCTCGTGGTGGTCACCGGTCCCGGCCCCGGCAGCGGCAAGCTGGCCACCTGCTTAAGCCAGGTCTACCACGACCACCGGCACGGGGTCCACTCGGGCTACGCGAAGTTCGAGACCTTCCCGATCTGGAACCTCCCGCTGTTGCACCCGGTCAACGTGGCCTACGAGGCGGCCACCGCCGACCTGCACGACGTGAACATGATCGACCCCTTCCATCTCGACGCCTGCGGCGAGACGGCCATCAACTACAACCGCGACGTCGAGGCATTCCCCGTGCTGCACAAGATCCTCGAGCGCATCACCGGCGACGAGCCGATCTACCGCTCGCCCACCGAGATGGGTGTGAACCGCGCCAGCGCCGGCATCGTCGTCGACGCCGTGGTCCAGGACGCCGCCCGGGCCGAGGTGATCCGCCGCTACTTCCGCTACTGGTCGGAGTACGTCATGGGCCTGGCCGAGGAGCGGACCGTGCAGCGCGTCGAGCGGCTCATGGAGGTGCTGCACATCCAGCCGGAGGACCGCAAGGTCGTCGAGCCCGCCCGGCGCGCGGCCGAGGAGGCGCAGCAGCAGGGCAAGGGCAACAACGGCGTCTTTTGCGGCGCGGCCATCCGGCTCAAAGACGGCACGATCGTCGCCGGCAAGAACTCGCCGCTGATGCACGCGGCCTCGAGCCTGGTGATCAACGCCGTGAAGCGGCTTGCCGGCGTGCCCGCCGAGATCCACCTGCTGCCCCCCGGCATCATCGAGTCGGCCGCCCGGATGAAGAAGGACGTGCTGGGGCAGAAGGCCGTGAGCCTCGACCTGGCCGAGACCCTCTTCGCGCTGGGCGTCAGCGTGGGGGCCAATCCGATGGCCCAACTGTGCGTCGAGAAGCTCAAAGAGCTCCGCGGCTGCGACGTCCACATGACCCACATCCCCACCCCCGGCGACGAAACCGGCCTCCGCCGCCTCGGCGTCCACCTGACCACCGACCCGAGCTTCGCGACGAAGAACCTGTTCGTGGCGTGACGGGCGCCACCGGGATGCCCGGCCGCGCGATTGACTCGGCGCCTCGCCGGGGGTAGGTTGGCCGGAGATACGCCGCGATCGCGAACCAAACCCGGGAGGGCACCATGACCGCCAGAGAATCACGACCAACCCGCCGCCGATTCCTGAAACACGCGGGCCTCGGACTGGCTGCCCCGTCGCTGTTGACGGGCCGCGCGCTGGGGGCCCCCGATCGAGCGGCGGCCAGCCAGCGCATCGTGGCGGCGCTCGTCGGCGCCGGCGGGCGGGGCGGGGCGCTCTTGAGCATCCACGGTGACCCCCGCTGCACCGTGGCCGCGGTTTGCGACGTGGATCAAGGCCGCGTGGCCGCTGCGCAGAAGCGCGTCGGCGGGTGCGACGCCTACGGCGACTTCCGCCGCGTGCTGGACCGCAAGGACATCGACGCGGTGCTGGTGGCCACGCCCGATCACTGGCACGCCCCGATCACGATCATGGCCTGCCAGGCCGGCAAGGACGTCTACTGCGAGAAGCCGCTCTGCCGCACCATCGCCGAGGGCCGCAAGATGGTCGATGCCGCCCGGCGCTACGACCGCGTGGTGCAGATGGGTACCCAGTACCGCTCCATGGCGCGGGTCCGCCAGGTCTGCGAGTGGCTGCGCAACGGCCGGCTGGGCAAGATCGGCACGGTGAGGCTTTCGCACCCATCGAACCGCACGCACCCCTGCGAGCCGCCGCGCGAGCCGCCCCCCGCGCTCGATTGGGACCTGTGGCTCGGGCCCGCCCCCTGGGCCGACTACCACCCGGCCCGCTGCCACTTCACCTTCCGCTGGTTCATGGACTACGGCGGCGGGTCGCTGGCCGACAACGGCGTACACATGTTCGGCGTCGTCTCCTGGGCCATGGGAACCGACCAGACCGGGCCGGTCACGATCGAGGCCAGCGGGCACCGCCAGCCCGGCAACCTCTACGACGCCCCGGTCGAGCTCAGCGTGCGCTACGAGTTTGCTGATCCGCCGTTCGAGATGATCTGGGAGCAGCCGGGCGGAGGCAAGCTGAACCTCGAGTTCGTCGGCAGCGAGGCCACGCTGAGCGGCTTCGTAAACTACGACGTCACCCGGGGCGAGGCCGACCTCTCGCCCACGCGGGCCGATGAGCTGCACCTGGAGAAGAGCGACAGCCACTCGGGCAACTGGCTCGAGTGCATCGCCACGCGGCGCCGCCCCGTGATGGACGTCGAGATCGGCCACCGCATAACCTGTTTCAGCCACCTGGGCAACCTCGCTTACGCGGCGGGCCGCAAGCTCCGCTGGGACCCCGCCGCCGAGCAGTTCCCAGGCGACGACGAAGCGAACCGGATGCTCGACGTCGCCTACCGCGAGCCGTGGCGGGCGTGAGCGGGGGAAGTAGCATGGGCCCCTGGCCCGTGGGTCAACAACACGGGCCAGGGGCCCATGCTACGAACCAACGCACACCGCGCGCAGAAGTCCCAACCAAAGGCTCCAACCCGTCCTGCAAGGAGACCCCTCATGCCCCGTCCCACACGAGTCCATAGCTCCCGGTGCTTCTTGTTGCTTTCCCTCGCCATCTTGTGCGCCTCCGCCGCGGCCGTCGGGGCGGCGGACGCGCCTGGAAAGCCGGCCGAAGCGGATTTGGCCCGGCAGATACTCGACGCGACCGGCGTGCGCGGCGGGCTGGTCGTCCAGCTCGGCTGCGGAGACGGCCGCCTCACCGCGGCCCTGCACCAGAACGACAGCTACCTCGTCCACGGGCTGGATACCGGCGCGGACAAAGTGGCCCGGGCCCGCGAGCACGTCCGCCACCGCGGGCTCTACGGCCGCGTGACCGCCGACCGCTTCGACGGCGAGCACCTCCCCTACGTCGACAGGCTGGTCAACCTCCTCGTGGCCGAAGAGCCGGGCGACGTGAAGCCGGAAGAGATGATGCGGGCGCTGCGGCCCGGCGGCGTGCTCTACATTAAGCGAGGGGGCGAGTGGACCAGACAGGTGAAGCCCTGGCCCGACTCGATCGACCAGTGGACCCACTACCTGCACGACGCCTCGAACGACGGCGTGGCCCGCGATACGTGCGTTGCCCCGCCGCGGCGGCTCAAGTGGGATTGCGGCCCGGCCTGGTCGCGGAGCCACGAGCACACCTCGAGCATGATCGCCATGGTCTCGGCCGGGGGGCGCCTCTTCTACATCTTCGACGAGGGGCTCACCGGCGTGACGCCCGCCTTCCTGCCCGAGAGATGGACCCTGACCGCGCGCGACGCCTTCAACGGCGTGCTCCTCTGGAAGCAGGCGTTTGAGAACTTCCGCGGCGACCGGTGGAACAACACGTCGCTCCGCGGCGTGCCCGGCTGGCTGCGCCGTCTGCTGGTGGCCGAAGGGGATCGGCTCTTCCTGCCCGTGGGGCTCGGCTCGCCCGTTTCGATACTCGACGCCGCCACCGGCGAGGTGCTGGCCACCTGCGACGGCACCGAAGCGGCGCAGGAGCTACGCTGCGTCGATGGGACCCTGTTGGTACAGATGCCCCAGGAGATCCTCGCTTTCGACACGGCCGACGGCCGCCGGCGCTGGCAGGCCAAGGCCCGGCCCCGCCCCAGCACGCTGGCTGCCCAGGCGGGCAAGGTCTTCTTCCTCGAAGGGCCGGAGGCCGTCTGCCTCGACCTGAAAACCGGCAAGCCGCTCTGGCGAACCGAAGCGCAAGGGGCCAAGCAGCGCCGCCGCGGGGCCTCGCTGCTCGTGGCCTGCGCCGAGCGCGTGCTGGTGGCCGACGGCGGGCGACTCACCGCGCTGGCCGCCGATTCGGGCGAGCCGCTCTGGTCGGCCGCCGCAAACCTCGCCGGGCGCGGCGAGCTGTTCGTCGCCCAGGGACAAGCATGGCACTGGCAGGGCGAGCAGTTCGTCGGCCACGACCTGGCCACCGGCCAAGTGAAAACCACCGTCAACGCCGATGAGGTCTTCACCCCGGGCCACCACCTGCGCTGCTACCAGAGCAAGGCCACCGAGAACTACATCATCACCCCTTACCGCGGCGTCGAGTTCGTGAGCATCACCGGGCGCGAGCACAGCCAGCACGATTGGGTCCGCGGCTCATGCACCTACGGGGTGATGCCGGCCAATGGGCTGCTCTACGTGCCGCCGCACCCGTGCTTCTGCTACCCCGGGGTGAAGCTGAGGGGGATGAACGCCCTGGCCCCGGGTGAAGAAGAGGGGGAGAGGGGGAGAGGGGGCGAAGGGGAGACGAGCGAGCGGTTGGAGCGCGGTCCCGCGTACGCGCAGAACCCCAATCCCCAATCCCCAATCCCCAGTCCCTCCGATTGGCCCGTGTACCGCCACGACGCCCGGCGCACCGGGGCCACCGATTGCGAAGTCCCGGCCGAGCTGGCCCCGCGGTGGGACGTGAAGCTCGACGGGCCGCTCACACCGCCCGTGGCGGCCGGCGGCCGGGTCTACGTGGCCCGGAAGGACGCCGGGGTGATCTGCGCCCTCGACGCCGCCGACGGGCGCACGGCCTGGGAGTTCATCGCCGGCGGGCCGATCGACTCGCCCCCCTCGGTGCTCGGCGGCCTGGTGCTCTTCGGCTCGGCCGACGGGTGCGTGTATTGCCTGCGCGCGTCGGACGGGGCCCTGGCCTGGCGCTTCCGGGCAGCCCCCTCCGAGCGGCGCATCGTCTCCCACGGCCGGCTCGAATCCCCCTGGCGCGTCCACGGCAGCGTGCTGGTGCACGGCGGCGCGGTCTACTGCACCGCCGGCCGGTCCACTTACCTCGACGGCGGCATCCGGCTGTTCGCCCTCGATCCGGCGACCGGCAAGGTCCTCCACCAAACCACGCTGGACACCTGGGCCCGGACCCGCGAGGACGCCGTGGGAAGACCCTTTGTGCCGGCCTACCACATGGAGGGGAGCATATCCGACGTGCTGGTCTGCGAGAACGACGCGATCTACATGGGCCAGTACAAGCTCGACACGTCGCTCGTGGAGCAGCCGTGCCCCTACGTCATCCCCGCCCGGGGCGACGACGGCAAGCCCGTGGCCATGGATCTGACGGGCAAGCCCTTTGTCTCCGGCGACGTCGAAAAGACCCAGCCGCTCGAAGAGCACCAGCGCCAGTGGCTCGAAAACGCGGCCCGGGAGCTGGTAGCCGAGCTGCGCCGGGAGCACGGGGCGTTCAACATCGGGCACCGGCGCATGGGGCGGCACGTGCTGGCCAACTTCGGGCTCTTGGACGACTCCTGGTTCAATCGCACCTTCTGGATGTACTCCGAGACCTGGCCAGGCTACTATATCGGCCACCGCGGGGCCAAGACCGGGCAGCTTCTCGTGGTCGGGCCGGAGAAGACCTACGCGGTGCAGGCGTACCCCTACCGCAACATGCAGAGCCCGCTGTTCACCCCGGGCGAGACGGGCTATCTGCTGCTGGCCGACGCCAACGACAACGAGCCGGTGCTCGACTACCACACCCGGGAAACCACCAAGGGCTGGGGCTTCACCCGTGCCGCCCCGCCCGTCTGGCACCAATGGGTCCCCGTGCGCATCCGCGCCATGACCCTGGCCGGCGACCGCCTCTTCATCGCCGGCCCGCCCGACGTGGTCGACCCCGCCGACCCCATGGCCCCCTTCGAGGGCCGCGCCGGCGGCGTTCTCCGCGCCGTCTCCGCCGACGACGGCAAGACCCTATCCGAGCTGCCCCTCCCCGCCCCCCCCGTCTTCGACGGCCTAATCGCCACGCCCGGCCGGCTGCTGATGAGCACGACCGACGGGCGGGTGGTGTGCTTGGGGTCGAAGCCCTGACTCTCTAGCGTCGCACGATCACGGGGTCAGACTCTAAATATTCACTTTTCGGCAAGTCCTGCCGGGGGAGCGGGCTCGGTTTCGATGAAAAGTGAATATTTAGAGTCTGACCCCGACTTCGACTTCAGTGCACCTTCAGTGCGTCACTTCCCCGCCCGCTCACTCCTCACGCACCGAAACCCCACGCACCCGGCGGCGCGGAAGGGGGAGGCGGAGCAGCGCAGGTTGGCGCGTAGGTCGGTGGGGGTGGCGTCCTTGCACTGGCAGCCGAGCCGGCAGACGCGGAGGAAACCGGCTTCCGGGCCCTGCGGGTCCTTGATCCGGTCGCCGCCGCACGGCTGGCGGTAGTAGTCGCCGTCGTAGTAGTAGTAGTCCGCGCACCACTCGCCGATGCCACGGGCTTGTCCCGTGGTCCATCACGCTCGTCGCTACGGCAGGGGCCCGGCCCCTGCCCGCAGTTTCCCGGCCGCGCGCTCGCTTTAGAAATCCTTCGGCCGTCGGTAGCGGGGAACGTAACCACCACGGGGCAAGCCCGTGGCATTTCTTCTCTGGGGGCGGGCGGCTCCCGGCGTAGCGGGGAACGTAACCATCCACGGGGCGAGCCCGTGGCATTTCTTCGCTGGGGGTTGGGCGGCTCCCGGCGGTAGCGGGGAACGTAACCATCCACGGGGCAAGCCCGTGGCATTTCTTCTCTACCCGTGGCGTTTTTCGCTGCCGTCTACTCTCGTTCTGCCTGCCGCTTCCACTGGCGCACGTAGCTGGATACTCTCGAAGATTCGAGGTCTCCGAAGCTCCCGAGATACGCGCTCGGCTGCCAGAGGCGCTCGACTCCGGCGCGGATAACCGGATTGGCGAACGTGTCCCACATGAGTTCCTGGGCGGAGTTCATCAATTCCAGAATCAACGCGGCCGGTGAAACGGCCGGATGTACCCGCAACGCGACGTGAACGTGATCCGGCACGAACGACACCTTGGCCAGCGCCGCCGGCCTTTGGCTGAGCAGGTGCTTCCAACACCGGGCGACGGCTTCGCCCGACTCGTCTCCAAAGACGCCTTTGCGCCGCCACGTCGCCAAGACGACGTGGTGCTGAAGATGCGTCACGGCGTGCTTCGCTCTGAGCCGCTCCTCGTCCGCGGCTGAAAGCTCGTAGGTGCGAACGAACACGGGCGGGCGTGGACGCCGGCCGTAGCCGTGGTGCCCGCCCTGGTCGTCCAGGTATTCCGCAACGGCATCGGCCGTGCTCTTGCCGGTCGTGCAGGCGAAGTGTCCCTTGCTCACCAGATTCGCCGGCCCAGACGGATTCAATCGCTCACGCAGCCACTTGCTGATTTGCCCTTTGAGCTTGCCGGCACAGGCGGACACGGTTTCCCGCGGGGCCAAACTCGCCAGAAGCAGGACGTCCGTCTCGCTGCAATTCGACTCCAAGACGTGAATGCCGTAGCGGCTGCCGATCTCCTGAAGGACGGGCACGCCGAGCTCGGCCAGCACGGGCTGCGGCCTTGCCCGATGGGTCCGCCAACGCAGGTAGACCCGGTAGCAGTAGGCGAAATGAAGCTCGTCGAGCTCGTACGGCCGAATGAACATGACGTCGCCTCGGCTGGTCTCGCCCACATGCTAACAGCGTATCCTCCTCAATGCCACGGGCTTGCCCCGTGGTGCTTCACGCTCTCCGCTACGCTGCCCACCCCCCAGACCCCGCCGATGCCACGGGCTTGCCCCGTGGTCCCTCACGCACCTCGCTACGGAGCCCGCCGCCCGCGCCCTGGCGCGCTCGCTTGGGGGATCATTCGGCTCCCGGCTGTAGCAGCAAGCGTAACCATCCACGGGGCAAGCCCGTGGCATTCCTTCGTTAGGGGTTGGGCCGCCCGGCTGTAGCTGCGAACGTAACCATCCACGGGGCAAGCCGTGGCATTTCTTCTCTGGGGGTTGGACGGCTCCCGGCTGTAGCCGCGAACGTAACCATCCACGGGGCGAGCCCGTGGCATTTCTTCTCTGGGGGCTCTCGGGGCTGCCGGCTTCAGGCCGTCACTCCCGCGCTCGCTCACTCCTCACGCAGCGAAACCCCACGCACCCGGCGGCGCGGAAGGGGGAGGCGGAGCAGCGCAAGTTGGCGCGGAGGTCGGTGGGGGTGGCGTCCTTGCACTGGCAGCCGAGCCGGTAGACGCGGAGGAAACCGGTTTTCGGGCCCTGCGGGTCCTTGATGCGGCCGCCGGCGCACGGCGCCCGGTAATAGTCGGGGTCGTAGTAGTCGGCGCACCACTCGCCGATGTTTCCGGCCAGATCGAAGACGCCCTCGGGCGTTTGCCCATCGGGGAAGCTGCCGACCGGCTTTTGGCCGCCGAAGGTCGGGCCGAAGTTGGCCCTCGTTTCCCCCGGCTCTTCTTCGCCCCACGGGTAGGTGCGTCCCCGGCTGCCGCCGTGGGCGAACTCCCACTCCGCCTCGGTCGGCAGGCGCTTGCCCGCCCACTCGGCGTAGGCGCAGGCCTGGTAGTAATTCACCCCCCCTATGGGAAAGTTGGCTCGCTCGGGCCGCGACGGCACGAACCGCCCGGTCTCGTCGTGCCGGACTCCCCCGGCGGCGTACTTCTCGTTTCCGTCGTTGAGGAACCTGCAATAGGCTTCGCACGTCACCTCATACTTGTCGATGTAGAACGGGCTGATCCGGACACAGTAGGCGCGGTGCTCGACCGGTTCCGGCGTGTGTCCGCGCCGAGCGAAGAAGCTGCCCGGCCTGGCAAACTCGCCTCCCTCGATGCGGACCATGCCTTCCAGGACCTCCTGCTCGGTCCACGGGCGCGAGCGGTTGACCGGGATCCGCTCGGGCTCCCGTCCCGACTCCCGGATCAGGCGTACGTGGGCCCCCTTCTCCGTGATCTTCGCCAGGCATTCCTCGCAGCACGCGTAGAGCCTCACGCCGGCAACGTCCACGTACAGCTTGCCGCTCGCTTCCTTGCCGTCGACCAGGCAGACGCGCGAGCCGCCCGCCGGCGGTTCTTCCCCGGCTGAAACACACACCGGCAAGACTCCGGTCAAGACCACCACCAACGTTGCCAGCCATTGCCTCGTCATGATTCGCTCCCACAAGGTCATCTGCGCAACTTTCACTGGTGGACATTCTCTCAGATTACGAGTATATGCGACTGTCCCATCAAGAGCAATCAGCGCCAATCGCCGCTGAGGATGAAGGGGGCCCAGTAGCGCGGGGGGAGGTCGGGGCGGCGCGGGGTGGTGGGGCCTTTCAGGGGGGCCAGGCCGCGCAAGGTGCGTTGCCGGGGGTCGTAGGCGCGGCGGATGGTGAGCTGGGCTTGGCGCAGGGACTCGAGCTTGGTCATTCTGCCCTGCACGAGGTTCTTGTAGAACTCGGTCATCAGCGCGCGGGTCGCGGCGTCGTCGACCTGCCAGAGGCTGGCCACCACGGTTCGGGCACCGGCCACTTGAAAAGCCCGCTGGAGGCCCAAGATGCCCTCGCCCCCGGCGACCGGTCCCAGGCCGGTCTGGCAGGCCGAGAGCACGGCCAGGTCGGCGGCGCCCAGATCGAGTGCGGCCACTTCCTCGGCCGTCATGATGCCGTCGTCGCGCCCCGGCTGCCAGGGGCGGTTGGCGCCCGCGAACACGAGCCCCGAAAGCAGGCCCGGGGGGAACCCGGCGCTGCGCCTCCCCTCGGGCACGAGCGGGCGCAGCCCGCGCGACCCGCGCGGCTCCGAGGCCGCCGGCCCGGTCAGGGCCGAGCGGGCCCAGCTTGGGGCGAAGAACCCGTGCGTGGCGAAGTGCAGCCAGCGCCGGCCCGGGGCCTCGCGGCGCACGGCCGCTTCGGTCGGCTCCGCTTCCCGGAGGACCGCGGGGGCAGATTGCGGGAACTCCTCTCGCACGAATCGCTCGATCGCCGCGATCTCCGCGGAGGTGCCGGGCAGTGGCTTCCATGTTGGTTGCGGCTCTCCGGGCGACGTGCCGAGCGGCGGGCCGCGTCCGCTTGCCGGCTCGGCCGCATCGGGCTCCGCCCCGTAGTCGACCCCGCCGACCAAGAGCAGCGCCGGCGCGCTACCGTCCACCTCGCCCGATTGTGCGCCGGGCCCTCGGGTTGATTCTATCAGTTCTGGTAAGAGCTGTGGCACGGCCACCACGGCCAGCGCCACCTCGTCGAGCAGGTAAGTGCCCGGGCGGCCGCCTGGCAGGGCGGGGAAGGGGAATCGGGCGAGGCTCCCGTCGGGCGAGACGAGCACGATCCCGGCCCCGGCAAGGTCGGCCACCAGCGGATCCCATACGCGCCGTCGCAACGCCGCCGCCGCCCTTTCCGCTTCCGGGCCGGACCCCAGCGTGCTCCGCCAGGTCTCGACGGCCGTCGCGATCGGTTCGACCGGGCCGAGGTCCACCAAGCAAACCGGCCGGTCCGCGCGCACGACGAAGGCCGCCAGGTGGCCGACCTGCGTGAAGTCGCGATCCGTCTTCTTCTCGCCCGGGGCACGGGGAGTGGCCGGGAAGAACCGGGTATACTCGAGGAAGTCGACCAGCGCGACTCCCCCGGGCAGCATCTGCCGGAACTCGGCCGCCGAGAGCCCGGCCGTCTGCTGTCGGCGGCGGAACTCCCGGCTTTGCTCGGAGAGCAGGCGTTCCAGGCGCTCCTTCTCGTCGCCCAGCGCGCCGATCTGGCGCTGCCATGCCTCGCGCGTGTCGGGGCCCGGCGTGCCCAGTGACAGCGCGGCCAGGCGGTTGACCACGCTTTCGAGCCGGGCGAACTCCCCGGCCAGGTCGGCCCGGGCGCGGGCCAGGCGCATGCGCCACTGCCGGCTGAACACGGCCCCTTTCCAGGCCAGCACCTGGGTGTAAACGCCCTCACCGGGGTCCCCCCGCTCGGCCGTCAGCGACAAGGCCGCGTCGAGCACGCCGCGTGCCCCGGCTCCCATGAGAAGCTGCTGGCGCTCGGACTGTGCCAGCGAGGCGAGCTCGAGGTTGGCCCGGGCGATCTCCACCGCCTCGCCCAGGAGCCGCTCCGCCTCGCCGGGCTTTCCCATGGACCAATAGAGCAGCCCCAAGTTAGCCAGCCCGATCGCGCAGCGGGGGTGCGTTGCGCCGAGCGACTTCTTCCAGATCCGCAGGGCCTCGCGGTGCAGCGGCTCTGCCCGGGCGAAGTCGCCCGTGGTGGCATGAAACGCGGCCAGGTTGTTCAGCGCGGTGGCGTACTGCGCGTGCCCTTCGCCGAGCACCCGTTTTCGGATCGCGACGGCCTCGCGGTAGAGCGGCTCGGCGCGGTCGAAGTCGCCCGTCTCGGCGTAGACGGCCGCTAGGCTGTTCATGTCGGCCGCACAATCGACGTGCGTTTTGCCCAGCACTCTCCGGCGTAGTTCCAACGCCCGGAGCAACCGCGGCTCGGCCTTGGCATAGTCCCCCATGGCGTAGTAGAGCGACCCCAGGTTGCTCAGACCCGTGATCGTGCCGGGATGCTCCGGCCCGAGGGCCTGCTCCTTGATTTCGAGGGCCCGGAGGTAGAGCGATTCTGCCTGGGAATAATCCCCCATCGACTGGTGGAGTGCCGCGAGGTTGTTGAGGCTTTCGGCGTAGCGGGGATGCCGCTGGCCGGCGATCTTCTTCCAAGCCTCCGATGCCCCGCGAAGCAGGTGCTCCGCCCGAAGGTAGTCGCCCATCGACTCGTAGACCGCGCCCAGGTTGCCCTGGATAGCGGCATAGCGGGGATGTCCGTCGCCGAGCGTCGCCTTGGTGATGCGCAGGGCTTCGACGTACAGGGCCGCGGCCCGGCCCGGCTCGCCGGTCGTCTGCTCGAGCACGGCCAGGTTGTTGAGGCTTTGGGCGTAGTCGGGGTGGTTCTCGCCGAGGACCTTTTTGCGGATTTCGGCGGCCTGGCGGTAGAGCGAGTCGGCCTCGTCGAACCGGACCATGGATTGGCAGAGCCCGGCCAGGTTGTTGAGGTTCCCGGCGCAGGCGGGATGTGCGGGCCCGAGCGTGCGTCGGTTGATTTCGAGGGCTCGGCGCACCAGCGGCTCGGCCCGGGCGTAGTCGCCTTGTTCCTCGTACAGGGCGGCGAGGTTGTTCAGGCAGGCCGCGTAGCGGGGGTGCTGCTCGGTGAGGGTCTCGCGCCAAATCTCGGAAGCCCGGCGGTAGAGCCGCTCCGCGCCGGCGTAGTCGCCCGTCGACTTGCAGAGCAGCCCCAGGTTGTTGAGGGCCGCGGCGACGTTTTGGTGCTTTTCTCCCAGTATCTGCTCGACAATTTGCAGGGACTCGCTGGCCAGCTCGATTGCCTCCGGCCACTTGCCCTGGCCGTAGAGCTCCACCACGCGGCTGTTCTGGCGCTGGGCATCGGCCAGCCGGCGGCGCTCGCCGGGCTCGAGCTTAGCCAGCCCGTCCAGGTCGGCCAGCGCCAGCCGGGCATCGATCACCTTCCAATGCGACGGGGCGTAGCGGCCCTCGAGGATCGCCAGGGCCTCGCGATACGCGGCCCGGGCCTCCGCGAATTGGCCCAGCTCGGCGTAGAGCGAGCCCAAGTGGTCGAGCGAGACGGCCAGGTCTTCGTGGCCCTTGCCGAGCACGCGCCGCTCGATGGCCACGACTTGCTCGGCGGGAGCGACGGCCTCGCGGGGCTTGCCCTCGGCCTGAAGACGCTGGCTCTCCGCCCAGAGCCGGTCGCGGCGGCGCAGCTCCTCCTGTTGCTGCTGCGCGCCGGCGTCGGGCGGTGCGTCGGGCGGCGGCTCGGCCCCGCGAGCCGCGGGGCGGAGAGCCGCCCCCGCCAGCAGCACGCCGAACGCAATCAGGCCGCAAATCATGTGGTGCTTCATGGGCTTGTGCCGCCGAGGAGTGGAGCGGTCCGTGATCTTGACACCGCAACACTTCAGCGGTTGGAAGTACGACGGCCTTCCGAGGCCGTCGCCGTCGCACCTAGTGGTTCGACGGCCTTGGAAGGCCGTCGTACAAAGATTTCGCCGTTTGGCTGAAGTGCTGCCTGACAACCGGCCCTGGCGACCAGCCTCAATGTACCGGCCCGGCCCGTCGCGGGCGAGGTCCCCTGGAAAGCCCGCGGCGGTTCCTGCTAGAATGTGGGACGAAACCGGGTCGAGGTGGAACGGTGAGCACGCGATCGGATTCCAGAACGCCGCTTCCAGCCGTGTCGACGGGGCTCGTCGCGGCGGTGGCCGTCGCCCTGGCGGCGGGCTGCTCCGACCGGCCGCCGAAGGGGGAGCCGCCCGACGGGCACGAGATCGTGCGCAGCCCGCTGGTCTCGCCGTTCGATCCGGACCGGGCCGTCGAGCCGCCGGAAGACGCCGCGTCGGACGAACAGTACACGGTGGTCAAGGTCTACTACGCCACGGACCGCGCGCCCCAAACGTGGGACGAGCTGCTCTCGGCCCGTGCCGCGACGCTTTACGGCCTGACGCTGGGCACGGCGGTCTTCACGCTGCTGGCGGCGTGGTTCGCCCGGCGCAGGGCCCGCGCGGGCCGCCGCAAATGGCACTGGCGGGTGCTGGCCGTGCTGGGCATGGCCGGATTGGTGGTGGCGGGGGGGCTGACGGTCTGCGCGGTCTTCGGGTTCGGGCCGGCGCTAGTCGGGCTGGAGCGGACCTACGGCGCCGAGCGGGGCGAGCTGCAACGCGGCTTCTGCGAAGTGAGCATCCCCAAACACCACCAGGTGGGAAACCTGGAAAGCCCCTCGGTGCTCCGCCTGGAGTTTCGCGAGGACCCCGAGCGCCACGTGACGCTGCACCGCGTGATCCCCGTCGATGCGGAGGGTTTCTACGCCGACATGCGGCGCTGCGTGGCCGGGTCGCGGGGCAAGGAAGCCTTCGTGTTCATCCACGGGTACCGGGTGGGCTTCGGGGAGGCGGCCCGGCGCACCGCCCAGATCGCCTACGATCTGAAGTTCGACGGGGCCCCGATCTTCTTTAGCTGGCCGTCGCAGGAGGCGCTCTTGCAGTACACGGTGGACGAGACCAACATGACCTGGGCCGTGCCCGACCTTAGGGCGTTCCTGCGGGAGGTCGCCGAGCAGTCGGGGGCCGAGTCGGTGCACCTGATCGCCCACAGCATGGGCAACCGGGGGCTGGGCGAGGCCCTGCGCGAGCTGGCCGTCGAGTTCCGCGATCGCGAGCCGATGTTCCACCAGGTGGTGCTCACCGCGCCGGACGTCGACGCCGACGTGTTCAAGCGCGACATCGCACCGGCCATCGTCAAAACGGCCCGGCGCGTCACCCTCTACGCCTCGTCGAACGACGAGGCCCTGGCGCTCTCGAAGCGGCTGCACGGCTACGCGCGCGCCGGCGACTCGGGCGAGGGGCTGATCGTCGTGCCGGGGATCGACACGATCGACGTCTCCGAAGTCGACACCAGCCTGATCGGCCACTCCTACTACGGCGACAACGGCACGGTGCTGGCCGATCTGTTCGACCTCTTGCGAAAGGGCTACCCGCCCGCGGAACGCCGCTGGCTCCGCGCGGAGACGCTGGGACAGCTTAAGTACTGGATTTTCGAGCGCATCGCGGGGAAGCACCGGCCGGAGGGATGAGCCGCCGTGTAGGGTAGAACAGTTGTCTCAACTGTTCCCCAACAATTGGGACAATTGTTCTACACTTGGTAGCCTATCATCTGCCGCTCTCCTGAGACCGACCGGCCGGACCGTCACGGCCCCTCTCGCACCGTCTGCCACGAGAGCACCCCGAGGGCGACGTCCCGGGCGTCGGCACGCGACAAACTCCGGGTCTCGCCGGCGCCGAACATGCCGCGTTGGAGCAAAACGCCTAGGGGGGAGTCGAAGTCGCGCGCCGGGTCGCCGCCGCTGCGCACGGTCGCGTCGGCCCGTTCGAGCGTGGGCTGGGCCAGCCAGCCGAAGTCGACCGTGGGGCCGCTGCCCTTCAGTGCGATCAGCACTACGTGCTCCAGCCCGAGCGTGGTAGCGGTCACTTCCCAGGGCTCGGTCTCGAAAGTCTCCTTGGGCTCCAGCCGGTTGTAGGCGTGGGTGCCCGCCGGGGGGAAGACGGGCAGGATCCCGTAGGCACTGTCGACGAAGAGCAGCGTAACGTCGGCCGCGGCGAGCCCGCGGTTCTCGACGCGGAAGCGGATCACCTCGCCGTCGCGGACCGCCAGCCCGCCCGGCCCCCACGTGAGCGGCACGAACCGGCCGGCGTCCCCCTCCCGGCGGAGCATCTCGACCGACACGTCGACGCCCGAGCCCGAGGGGCCGCGGAGCCGCCGATTGGCCGAGGCCGAAGCGATCGCCAGGAGGTTCCTCGTCCGGGCGATTTGCACCAGGTGCTCGCGGAGCCACGCGACGCCTTCCGCGCCTCCGGGAACCGGCCCGAAGATATTGCCGGCGCCGGGGCCCGGGGCGTGCGCGCTCCCCTCGGCCGGGATCAGCCACACGCCGTCGGCCCGAGGCCGCAGCAACCAGTCCGCCTCGCCCGGGTCCTGGACGAAGCGGACCAGGGGCGACCGCTCGGGGCCCGGCGACCCCAGCTCCGCGGCCAGCCGCTTCGCCTCCGCCAACGACTCGGGCGGCGAGCCTGCCGGCGCTTCGGCTGGCGTACCGTCCACGGCGACGGTCAACGCCAGCTCGCCGTAGCTCAGCCGGACCACTTCGCAGACCGCGCCGCCGGGTAGGCCGTCGCGGGCCGGCAGGTCGTCGAATGCGCATGGAACCGCGTCGGAGTCCGTGGCGCGGACCCGGGTGGTTCGCACGTGACCCAACGGTGCCGATGCAAGGCCACGAGCGGCTTCGGGGGGATGGGCGGCCAGGATGGTTCCCAGGGTGATTCCCCCCAAAGCGCCGGCGTCGATCCGCAGGCGCCCGTCGGCGCCGCGGGCGAGCCGGATCGGCGGGCGCTCCGGCCAGCTTGCCAGGCCGAGCACGACGCGGTCGCGATCGGGGCCCTCGACCAGGGGCGTGGGCCCGGTCCGCCCCCACTCGACGTACTGGGCGTGGCTCCGCCGGACCAGCTCGCGGTAGCTCAGCGGCGCCTCGGCCTCGCTGAGCACTTTGGCCAGCGTGTAGGTGAACAGGCCGTGGGCTTTTCGCTCCGCACCATTCCGGGGCAGGGCCTTTTCCACGGTCGGCTCGTGGGGCTGCGCCGCATAGGTGGCGACCACTCGTGGGGACTGTCCCAATTTTCGCGCAGCGAAAATGGGACTGTCCCCTTCCGACGTGACCAATTCACGCGCAGCGAAGATGGGACTGTCCCCTTCCGACGTAACGTCCCCTTCCACGACCCCCGGCAAGAGTTCCTCGACCGGAATCTCGCGGTCGACCTCCTCGCCGTTGCCCCGCATCACCGTGCCGGAGTGGCAGGCGTCCACGATGATCCACACCGATGCGCCGCTCTCGGCGATCCGGCCAAGCTGCGCGCGGATCTCGTCGTCGGTAATCGCGTTGGGAATGGCGTTTCCCCGGGGCGACTCCAGCCGCTTCACGTCGGCCGGACAAAAGACCTCGTCGTAGCCGTCGGGCTCGGGGTCGGCCGGGTTGTCGGGGTCGTCGTCCGGCTGGCGGCTGCCGTGCCCGGCGAGGAAGATCACCACGTAGTCGTCGGCCGCGGCCGTGTCGGCGAGTCGGTCCAGCTCGCGGAGGATTTCCGCGCGAAACGGCCGGCCCACCGCCCCTTCGATCCCGTCGGCCAGCACGCGGACGTTCTCGCCGGGCACGCCGAACCGCTCGACCAGCAGCCGGCGCACGAGCGCCACGTCGTTGCGGGGCCCTTCGAGCCAGAAGGACCGCAAGAGGTTGGGATACTGCGTGCAGCCCACCAGCAACACGCGGCACTCCTGGCCCGCAAGCTGCGGGCCCGCGCCGGGGGGCCGGGCAGCGGGCGGTGGCTGCGCCGGCGGCGGCTTCTCGGGTTGGGGCGTACACCCGAGTCCGCATCCCAACAACACACAGACGAGCGGCAGGGCCAAGCCACGACGCATTCGTCACACTCGAAAAAGGGGCCAGGTATATTTTGCCTTCGACGGCCCGCAGGGTGCTGCGCACAAAATATACCTGGTCTCCTTTTCGGTGCCTACCGGTCTCTGTCCCGTCCGTGGCCGCGGCTGAAGGACCCGTGGGACCGGCTGCCGCCGGAGCGCGGCGGCGAGAAGCGAGGTCCGGAGTCCGACGACCGCCCGTGCGACCGGGAATGCTCGCGAAACTGCGGGACGCTGCGCGGCACGACCGACCGCGATGGCGGCGACGGCGGTGACGCAGAGCGGTGTTGCCGGAAGCTGGGAACGTGCGGCGACTCGGATCGCTGGCGGAAACTCGGGACGGTCGGCAGCGACGGAGGACCGGCCCGCTCCGTGCGCTGCGGGACGTTCGGCCGCTCGGATCGCTGGCGGAAACTCGGGACGGTCGGCAGCGACGGAGGACCGGCCCGCTCCGTGCGCTGGGGGACGTTCGGCCGCTCGGATCGCTGGCGGAAACTCGGGACGGTCGGCAGCGACGGAGGACCGGCCCGCTCCGTGCGCTGCGGGACGTTGGGCCGCTCGGATCGCTGGTGGAAGCGCGGGATGGTCGGCGGCGAAGAGGAGCCGCCGCGCTCGGTTCGCTCCGGGACGTGCAATCGCTCGGGGAGATTCGGCCGTTCGAACCGCTCGCGCATACTGGGGATGGTCGGACCGGCGGGCGTGCCCCCTTCGCGATGGCGCCCACCGGTGTCGGGGTGTTGCACGCGCGGCGGATTGTCGGACGACGGCGGGCGCACCAGGCGTTGGGGCGGCTCGAATCGCGTGCGGCCCTCGTCGTTGTCCCGATTGCGGAGCCGCTCGGGTAGCTCACTCCGGACGGAGGGGTCGGGCGCCCGGTGCGTGAAGTCGTGGCCGGCGCCGAGCCGTCCTACACCGCCGCGCTCGTCGAGCCGGGCAGGCGGCGGGCCGTGACGCCCCAACGCGGCGGGCCCGGCCTCGCGCCGAACGGCCGACTCGGGCAGCGTCGCCCTGAGCGGCCCGTGGGCAGGGCCGTGTCCCGACTTGGCGCGCAGCCCCCGTTCGATTTCCGCGCGGTGATCGGCGAGCTGGTGTACGCGGTTGCCGTGGTCCGTCATGGTCCGGTGCCGGTCGTGGGAGATTCGCTCGAGCCGGACGGGGAAATGCTCACGATCCCGATTGCCCTTGAGGGAAACGGCCAGCCGGTGGTGGGGCCCGCGGTCGCCATGGTGCGAATCACCCATCCTGCGGAAGTCCGCGAACGTGTGCGGCGGCCGGGCGTCGTGGTGGTCGCGGTGGTAGCGGTACCAGCGGTGCACGCGATCGTGCCAGTCCGGCTCGCGGTCGTGGAAGTACCAGCGGTGGTAGGTGTAAAACGGCTCATAGGCATATCGGCTGTGGTAGAAGATGAACCAGGGGTAGATGCCGATGCCCACGTAGCTCGAGGCGTAGTAGTCGCCGAAGTAGTAGTGGCCGTAAAGCGGCCGGCAGAACAGGTGCCGGTGTAGCACGTCGCCGTAGATGACCACGCTGGGCGTGAAGCGGAAACCGACGTGCAGATAGATCGGGCGGCGGAAGTAGACCGGGCAGAAGCTCAACCCCCGCTCCAGGAGCGTGTAGTCCCAGTGGCCCGGCACGTAGACGCACCCGCCGGGCGTCCAGACGTAGCGGGCGGGGATCCAGACCCAGGACGCCCGGGCCAGGGCCCAGTAGCCGGCCCTCCAGACGTAGCGGCCCTGGTGCCAGAGCCAGCAGCCGGGGACCCAGAAGTAGTCGTCCGTAGGGGCGGGGCTGCTGGGGCCCGCCTCCAGGCTGGCCGGCGGCTGCGGCAGGTACTCGACCTGCTGCTGGTCCGCCCCGGCCAGTGGGGCCCAGTAGCCTGAGACCCACTGCCATCCCCCGGCGACCTCGGCCCAATAGCCGGGCACCCACTGGGTCCCGGGCGGGGGGATGCGCCACACCCCGCTGATCCAGACGAAGTCCTCGCGATCCTCGTCCCAACCCCAGTACCCGCCGATCCACTCGTAGCCCTCGCCCTCGGGCTTCTCTTCAGGGGGTACCTCTTCGATCGGTTGCGGCGGCTTGGGAGAGACGGTCAGGCCCGGCTCCGGGTCGTAGCGGACCACCTCGGCAAATGCCTCGTGGAGCGGTCCTCGTGTGAGGACCTCCGCGCCATCGTTTTGACTCCAGTCCTGTATCTCCTGCGCAACACCCTGGGCGGCCAAGCCCACGAGGAGCCACCCGGCCGCGGCCGCCACGAGCACGTGAGACCATCGTGTTTTGTGGTACATGACTGCATCCTCCCCTCTGTGAGGTGGGTTTGACGAGGGGGGCCGGCCAACCGGTCGGCTTGCCGACCCGCTGCTGGGCAGTCAAGGGTGCAACGGGCGTGCCGGAGTCCTTTGTAGGACGGATTGCCCAATCCGTCCAGCGGAGGACGGCCTTCCAAGGCCGCTGCACCCGCACACTCGACGGCCTCGGAAGGACGCCGTGCCGACCGGCGGTCGGACCCGCGCGGCGAGGATGGACGGGTTCGCGGGGCGCGGAGGGGGGAGTCGGCGCCGCTTCCCCCAACCCGGCGTAAACGCCGGGCCTACCACCGCCTCCGGCGGAAAGGCCGCTGAAGCGGCCTCAATGTTCGTCCTCAAGACGCGCACCCCGTGGCCTAACGCGGCCGCCGCCTCCCCCAAGACTCTTTAGGGGCCTTCAGGCCCCGTCCCGGCGCAGCCGGTATTAGGCCCGGCGTTTACGCCGGGTCGGCGAGGACCCAACCTTTCCATTCCCCCTCGTTTTCCCAACCCAGGGCCGTTCACGGCCCTTCCCCGGCCCCGGGGTTTTTCCCGCCCCCAAAAGAGACACCATCGGCGGCGATGGCCGCGTCTCGCGGTAGCGAGGAACGTGAACCACCACGGGACAAGCCCGTGGCATCCGCAGGGGTGGGCGCGCGGCCCGCGCGGCCCCCGTTGGGCAAATCCCGCGGCACGGACGGGCCCTCCACGGGCCCGCGTTGCCTCGGTGGGGGCCCGAACAAGCCAAGGGGGTCAGGTCTTGCCATTTGAGTCCCGTAATGGGGCCCGCCCGTTGGCAGTCGCTGCGAATGCATGAGAAGTTAAATGTCAAGACCTGATCCCATTCTTCCCTGGATTGGTAATTATTTCTCAAGTCGTCGATTATCTTCTTGTCCGTCGTCTACTTCCGGCGGCGGCGCCGGGAGCGCCGCGTTGCCTTGCGAACGATCGTTCGGCGGACCAAGAAGGAGCGCCGCTTGGGTATCGTAGCCCTTTGTAAGAAGCGTGAACGACTCCCAGAGTTCGTCGATTACGTGTTGCGGAGTTCCGGGAATCTTCTTGACTTCATCGATGCGCCTAATTATTTCCTCTGCGGCAAGTCTGTTCTCTTCGATGCGGCGCTCGAGATTGATACGCCGCCTACCCCTGAAAAACAGGATCCCACTCACAATACCGAGAGCGGTCAGCGGAGTGGAGATCAAGAGCAGGGACACGCCAGTGAAGTGTGCCACGAGCACGCCGACAGCGGTGCCGAGAATTCCACCGGCGGTGCCAAGTAGGGAGGGGGAACTCAGTTCGCTAGCCCTTTCGGCTGTGTCGGATAGCTTCGTTAGATACTCGTGGGTATGCTTGGCGACAGACTTGAGGCGGTCTAGCGCATTGTCCTTCTGTTCACTCATCGTAATCGCCCTCCTGCCGAACGCTGTCCGGTCCTTCGAGGGCGGCTACGCCGAATGCAATTGCTCGCTCCTGTTGTCGAGCAAGGCCGTACAGATCCGCACTACGCGACTGTACACGACCGAAATGTCTGCAAAGCAGAACAATTCCAAACGTAAGGAATACGCAAATGGACCCAGAAAGACCGTAAAGCTCGGTTTGTACGAGTGAACGCCCGGCGGGATAGATCGCGACACACGCGAACAAAACCAGAGAAAGGCAAGCGAGCAGAAGTAGAACGGCAAGGAACACCTGCTGGTAGAGTGTAGCTCTATGCAGGGAGTACAAATGTCGTAGCTGAGCCTCATTTTCCTTGAGCTGGTTTCGAAGCTCATCGTCCGGCGTGATGATGTCGTACTCGGGTATTGGCATGTGTCCTCCTCAAGTGGCGGTTGGCCATGTCGACGGATCCTTCCGTGATCAGCCGGGTAACGACTGCAATCACCCGACTGCAATCACCCGGCCGCGACGAGAGATTGTCCATTTTCAAAACGCCCGACTTCGCGGCTCGGGTGCATTGCTTGGTTATGTCGCTTCGTCTGCGTCGAGGAGGGCCTCCGCGGCACGAAAATCCTGCTCGTCGAGTTTCGTGGCACCCTTGATTATCAGTGGGACGAATACGTCATGTTGCCCACGCGTAGGTTCACCAACAATCGTGTCCAAAGACACGAACACAGGTCGAAGAGCAGTTACCATTTGACCGGGTGAAATCAGCCTTATGATGTGTTCGCGGTTTTCCGCATCCGTGAATTCCAATATCTGATTGAACATCGATCTATCTGCATCGAACGATGCCAGATGGTTTACGCCGCCAATGGGAATGGTGACGGCCATCGTATAAAGGTCATCGTGCACGCACATGAACTGTGGAAACTTCGCGAACGGAAAGAGCCATTGAAAGCCGGGGCGTGATCCCATTTTCACGATGGCAGTGCCGAAGTCGGGGTCGAAGTGCATTTCGGCAGCGAACGAAACGCTCTCAGGCGAAAGGACGCTGGCAATGACATCCCAGTCACGTTCGATGTCTTCAAAGTCAATGACGAAAATCGGTACGATCGCCTGCACATCGTATGCGGCAAGTTGGTTTCCGCTACATAGTGCATAGAAACGTACGCGGACTTCAGGATGGATCGCGTATGAATACGCTTGTTCGGCGTGACGAGATTTGACCAAGTCCTCGTTTGGACGTTTCGCGTCGAGAATCAATCCGGGGCGTCCATCGCTGTAAAGCAGATAGTCCGGGATGATGTGAATGGGGTGTTTCTTCGATCCGATCATCACGAATGGATGGAGTAGGTTCTTGCTGCGGACAATCTTGTTGGGACCAGAGGAAGTGTATCCGAGTCGCTTGATAATGGGGACGACAATCTCTTCGCGTACCGCGTCCTCCTTGAACTCAGGGTCGCCCAATAGCGAAGGATCGAAGTCATCGAACATGCCATTCCCTGATCTGCGACATAACGTGTAGGGTTTTATCGTCCCGTCGCGCAGCGATGGGCGATAAAGCCCAGTTCAACTTAGCCGCGGAGCGTGGGGGGCGTCTGCGGCGGGGCTATTAGGGATTATATCAGAGTTGGCGTGCTGGGGGGAGGGTTTGCGGGCGGGGTGCGGGCAGGGGGAGGGGAGGCGGGTAGGGGGTCGGGGGTCAGGGGACAGGAGACAGGGATCGGGAGCCGGGAGACGGGAGACGGAACCGCGGTTCCCCCATTCGCCCGGGGGGG
>Ga0180438_10001344_pt1 | contig 43856 bp, 84 predicted proteins | sample SS_ome_12_FD_132455 | JGI IMG/M metagenome (GOLD analysis project Ga0180438, IMG submission 132455) | Hypersaline lake sediment archaeal communities from the Salton Sea, California, USA - SS_3_D_2 metaG | ecosystem: Environmental > Aquatic > Non-marine Saline and Alkaline > Hypersaline >...
AGGTCCGTCCAGGAATCTCAGAGAGAATAACTCACTGTCAAACTCTCTGAAGTTATCTGGAGCACCTCCTATAAGACCTGTGAAGTTACCCTTGTACGCTACAATGTACTGATCATCAGGATATAAGGTGAACCCTCCAACTGCCTGTGGAGCTTCCGTAGGAATCGTCCAGGTGGTTCTGTACTGACCTAGACCCACCCGAGTCATCTCTAACTCAGCAATCGCTGTCATACGTCCATTTGGAGATATGTGAGGAGGAGTAAAGACGTCAGCCACGACCCGGTTATCTTTTGGGTCTTGCCGGCGTCCTCCAATTATCACTGTAACCTCAAAAGACAGACTTCCTCCTATGATTCCAGCAAGTTGGTCTTTAGGAGTGAGTCTTTTTTCATCAACAGCAAGATTGACTACCTGGCCAGGTCTGAAGGGGTCTGTGAGAGGGTCGGCACTAACCGTTCCACCAGAATCTACTGTTTTTATTTGATAAAAATCATAAATAGTACCTGTAGAGTCGGTATATTGGTGGACAACGTTATCTGTGAAAGGAACGTCTGGAGTTACAGTGCCAACAGTCTCAAAAGTACTGAACTCTGCGAGATCATTGAGCACGACAAACGTTGTCGGAAACGTAGTGATGGTGGATAGGTCGGTAGTAGGAGAAAAAGTGATAGTTGTGGAAGTATTGGCTATAATGTTGTATAGTAATCCGCCAATCTCCATCTGGTCTCCCAACAGGGCGTTATCGGCTGGAGGAGTACCATCAAAAGTAACTGTGACAACTTTAGTTACGTTATTTACGTCTCCAGCGGCGGCTATAGTGCCGCTAGCAGCCCTAACACTTCTCTCTATTTGAAAACTGGTAATATTATTGGGAGGATTACCAGGAGATGTAAAATCTATAACGACTGACATTACTTAAACAACCTTTCAAAAACTTTAGGTTTTTGTTCCTTAGCTTTTTCAATAGTCTCTAAAAGAGTATCTAATCTCTCTTTATATTTAGCATTTTCTGCCATCAAAGTACTGTAGCTAGATTTTAGAGACCTGATCTCATTTTTTAATGCTTTAAATTCTCCCTCAAAGTACTCTGCGTCGGCTACTTCTTTCTGAACCAACATTTCTTCTACTTCTGCCATCACTTCTTCTTTTACTTTAGAAGAATCAGCCTGTGTTTGTATAGTACCCTGGGGGGTGTTACCCAACTGTTTGGGTTGTACATCTCTGGAGCTTTTCATCTTTTTTATCAATTTCTCAGTCTTCATAAGGCACCTAAAAACTAAAATAGCCAAAAAGTTTTCCAGCTATTGCTATGAGTAAAGCAACCTGTATTAGTTGTAGAAAGACTGAAAATTTAATCCATGTGTGATGAGTGTTTTTAAGAATACGGATTCTCCCCTTAGCTTCCAGAGACTTAGGTTTCTTTCTAGTCTCTATCCTCCTCATGTCTTTCTCCCTAAGTTATTTATGCCATTTCCACACTTCGTATTGGCCTTCTTCGTACTCGTCCTCTTCAATTGCGTTTATACAGTGGTTGGGGCCATCTCCAAAGAACTGAGCAGCCTTATCCACAAAAGGATGTAACAGGTATTTGATATACCACTTAGGCCTACCTGACCTGATTGCTCTCCCTGTCCTAGAACTAATAGTTTCGTCAGGGTTGCCTAACCACACTACATTCATAAACTGGTCTACCGCTATGGCTAAATCCTTACCGTGAGTCTCTAACTTTTTACTGCGAAATAATTTGCCAGCTACGTAAATTAATGCTCCTAGAATCAATTGAGCAACCATCATAGGAAGCATAATGGGTGTATTAATAAGTGCCCAAAGTTGTAACATTATACAGATTCTCCTGGTAGTAGATGAGTACGATTTCTATAGAGTTCTAATTCCCCACATCCTACACAGTCTGTATTATTTGAATCTACCGTTATTTCCACCCACAACTCATAGCTTGGGGGGATGGGATTCTCGTTCGCAGCCTCCGTATTCATTTCATCGCCCATGGGACAATCACCCATAATCATGTGATGATTTACATAATGAACAAGAGGAGTATCAGCCGTTGCCTGGGTGTACATATCAGTTCCGTCTAACCCAAGCATAGAAGCTGGAATTGTACCGTTAGGGTCTTTATAATATCCATTGGTTGGACATATAACCCAAAAATCAACAAAGGTACCGAAGGGCGCATTAAGCCAGTATAAACAACCCTCTTTTACTCGCACATCATCTACGAAACTTAACTTAAGCCTCTTTCTCTTAAACCCACTAGGAATCGAGGTCGTTATAGAATCGGTAACTACGTCATCGGAAGTGGAAAAATCCCACTGAATAATGGTCCCGTCCCCTATAGCTGTAGAACTATCCCCCCGCGTGGTAAAATAAGTCGTAGAGTCAATAGGACGGCTATCTGAACGTACAAGCTGACGTCCATCGGCTGCTCTGTCATTCTTTCTAGGTCTAGCTTTAGTTGGCATGATTATAGTACCTTATAATCAAATTCTGCCCCTAAACGTTCTGCGTTTGGGGAATCATTAACCAAAACAATGGCCATTTTTTTCGTACCATCACCGGTAAATGTTCTCAATATATCTCGTTTTTCTGAATTATAGGTAATGGCTATGAGTTCCTGTGTTCCATCATAGTCCCATATAACACAAACGTGCGTTTCTCGATAAGCGTTAGCAGAACCATTCCACCGAGTAATTTCCCACGTTTCTCCGTCTGGAATCACAAACTCTTGAGAGTCTTCAGTATTAGAGGATACTTCCTTGTAGTAGTACTTGTGTAAAACTTCCATTAATAGTATCCCTCCCAGCGACCAAAGATTTCTGCGGAACCACCTCCCAATCGCCTCCGTCTCAAAGCAATTCTCCTGGTCCCATTTCCTTCAACGGTAAAACTCAAATCATGTTGATCACTAGAAGCATTAACATGTATAACATCTATAATGGTCATACCATTCCCGTTACCGTTGGAATCATACCACAATTCAATGGCGCAACCACCGTTGGCTTCCTCTGAACTTCCAGATAAGCGTTGGATAACTACAGTTTCCCCATTAGGTATGGTATAGTAATCTGTATCTGTGCCAGACATATTATTATATTCTGTCACACTTATTTCTGTAGTTCCAGGAGGAGCTTCCGGAGGTTCCTGAGATACTAACAATCTACCAGCGGCGCTCACAGAAGCCTTATAGTTAGAATTATCCTTATCCCGAATAACTATTTCTGTATGAGACCCACTAGCCTGTTCCGTAATTACTTTAAGAGTTATTTTGCCATTAGCCGAGGCTTTATAATTATTTTCAAAATCTGTTCTGTCGGCAGTATTTTGTGAAATATTGATGCCTGCGGGCTCGTACCCGGCTTTATGTATATCTACAAAATATACTAGAGAATTTTCAAAGGCAAATATAAAATACTTCTCAGTAGTTTCGTGGTATTGGAATTCAATCTCTTTAGCGGAAACTAAAGCCTTTAGGTCTGCCCATGATTTTTCTAGTTTACCTAAGAATGACATTAGTAGTATCCTCTCACTACAGCATCGAGTTCTCTAGTACCACCACCGAAGTGCTCACGATAAATCCTAATTAATGTGGTTGTACCATTCCCTGTCATCACTGTTCCATCTCTTGCTTGGGATGTATTTGGATAAATTTCTGTAGTAAAACCAGTTAAATAGACTCGACTAATTAGATGCTCTACAGAGGCTGCGTCTACATATAGTACCTCGACTTTAGAACCCTTCTCCGTTGGATCTCCTTCTGAGCCCGCTGTCAATTGTGACATGGTAAAAGTTTCTCCATTGGGGATAATCCAATCTTCCGTATCTGTACCAGATAAAGATAGAGGACTACTTCCATCTATTGTTACTGGTGTAGTTGCAGCGGGTGCTTCTGGGGGACTAGTAGATACTTTGCCAACAATTTCTACACGGTGTTTGCCGTCTTCTGCATCAACCGTAATACTGGGAACCCTGACAATATCTGATTCGTCTAAACCAGAAAATATAAATGCTCTAGTATTAGCCGGTCTTGCAGTATCTAGTGCTACATCTAAGTCAACTCCATTTGTATCTATTGGATGTACATCTTGAGAAGCCCCACCAGCTTCTATTTTAGCTGCTACTTGAAGTCTGTATGTTCCAGCATCATTCAGTACGTCTACCAGATTGGTCCCATCTCCAATTCTGATACTATCTTGGGTATGGCTCAGATCTCTTATGTCTAGATCTGTAGCAGAAACTGTCCAAGGAGGAGTACCCTGCTGAACCGTCCATGTACCACTCTGCACAGCAGCTACTGAATCTTGGGCGGAATCTAAATCCCTAATATCCACGTCTGCGGGTAAGGTAAGCACGTCAATTTGTAACTGTCCTGAACTGTCTACCGACACATGTCTATAATTAGATCCGTCTGAGCCAGCAAAAATACGACCTACATCTCCTGGGGCAACAGCTTGGGCGTCAGTAACTAGCTGTCCCGAAGTTCCACCGCCCCCAATTACGTCTACCTGAAGCCTACCAAGATTATTAGTCAAGAGGTAATAAAAGTTACTTCCATCACTACCTAAAGCTATATTACCCTTTTCGGCTCCAGTATCAGCCGTGCCATCGACATACTGCTCTCCCCCACCAGCGCCAAACACTTTCAACGCCCCGGTGGAATCTACTACAGCCTTATAGGTAGGAGTCGTTCCGTCAATAATGACTGAATAATTCTCTTCAGAATTAATTACATTTTTTACTTCTTGTTCAGTAGGACCGAAATCTGCCATAAATTACACTATATTAAGTAGTAAATCCATTGATAGCTGCATGTGCGAGACCTGAAGCGTCCCCACCTGCATTTCTTACTCTAACCTCTAAGGTTCGGTTAGCAGCTCCAGCTACTTCTATTTCTGTGGGGAAAGTATATTCTCCACTAGGAGTAGCACCAGAGTTTAAACTCCTTCTAATAGTCTCTGTTAGAGCCCCACTATCTCTGACCTCTAATCTAAAGTCAGCTTGTTCACTAGCTGCCCACTGAAAAGCAGAGATGTGGTAGGTAGTACCAGCTCCGACAGCAAGGCTAATCAGAGTATCTACGCCTCCCGTCATAGCTATGAGACCATCATCTCCTCCATCAGAAACTGTATCTGTCTCTGTGCCAGAGGTTCCATCAACTGTGGAGACAACGTTAACATCTAGTGCTTGGTCAGCACCAACTAAGGTACTAGTTAAGCCAGTACCACCACTGTCATACAAGCGAACTAGAATTGACCCATCAGCTTCGATGCCTAGAGTATCTGTACCATCTCCAATAGACACACTATCGGAAGCGTCAGTTAAGCTCCTAATATCTAAGTCTGTGGCGGTAACATTAACGTCGCCGTCTGGAACTATCCACAAAGCACCACGGTCGTTAGTACGAAGACGGGTATAGTCTCCATCAACTTCTGTCAGGGTACCTAGAGCATCATCTCTAACGGCTAAAGCCTGTATACCCGCATCCGTGGCACCAGCCACGTCACTAACAGAAAATACAGCATCATCTAAGAGCTGTAAAGAGGTTAAAATATCAGCACTATTGGTTTCCACGACTTGGAGGTTACCAGAACCGTCCACCACCGCCGTATTAGTACCGTCGCTAAGACGAACTGTTATAGAACCATCAGCAAAGATGGCAAGTACATCTGTACCGTCACCTACCTGAACGGAGTCCCCAGCCGTATGGTCTAGATTAACATCAAAATTACCAGCTACAATTAGCCGGCCAGATGAGTCTAGTTGTACAGACCGTTTTTCTCCGTTAGATAGGGTTGGCAAGGAGGTGAGATGTTCACCTACTAGATTTCCAAATTGATTGAAATCAGCCATTTATTTCTCCTGAATCAGTATGAATAGTCATTGAGCTTGATTCCAATCCTCCCAGATGCCTAATCCCTAAACCCCTGAATAGATGCAAAAAATTCCACTCCAGACAGAAATGCCGGAGGAGTCTTATCAGGTTTTACGTCTATGGTTAAGGTTTGCCCAGAAGCTAACCGTCTAGGCTCCAAGAAAGGAAATTCCACATTTGGAGACCCAGCCGTAAGATGCTTCTTTCTAATAGTTACTCCATTTAGTCTCATACGAACCACAGAGTCTACTGGACCAGTAATCTCTGCAAAGGCTATGTATGTATCATTAAATGGAACTACATACGTTAGAACGTTGGTATAACTCCCTCCTGCATTGATAGTTACTTCGTTCTCAGCGTATATTTGTGTTTGGTGACCTGAAACAGCTACAGTATCTCCACTAGAGGCTTCTAATTTTACCTCTAAGCCCCCAGCGGGGATAACTATTTCAGTATGAAGGGGGTTGAGAGCAGAAAAAGCAGCACCAGCTTCATCTAGTAAACGAATGCTGACAGTGCCATCAGAATGCACAAAAAGTTTATCGGAATTAGATAGATTGCCTATAGCGACGTTATCGCCGTCTTCAGAGTCTAAATCTACATTTATTGTAGCATTCTCAACAGTTACATTAGCATCAACCAGGAGACGTACTTTACCATCTCCGTCTATAAGCACATCTACGGGTCGCCCATTAGGTCCAACTATAGAGACACCTTGGGTAGGTCCTTTAGACGTGTGTTGAATTCCTGCTCCTGTACTGCCTTTAGCGCCCATGGAGTCCCTTATTTCTTAGCTTTTTTGGTAGCTTTCTTTTTGGATTTAGGCTTATCTTTTTTGATTTTAAGGGGTTCTACAACATCACCTTGTTGTAATTGAGCTAATTCCGGATAAGCTGTATTATTAATTTCGTTAACTTCTTCTTCAATAGAGTTCAGCTCTGGAGATATTTCGTCTTGAGTTACCTTACGGAAAACTTCCATAGCATCTGAATACTTCTTACGAAGACCTTCTAAACGTTTTTGGAGACGTTTCACCTGAGCTGTGGGTTTATACTCTTCTAGTACACCCAAAATCATATTAATTTCTAGACGTTGTCTGTCTAATCTTAAAAGACCCATAATTCCTCCCTATTTCTTCCTCTTTTCAGGATCAAACCTAACATGGGCGAAACAGTAACCTGCTGGGCTACTTTTTAACGCCTTGTTGTCACACACTTTTCCGTCTTTTTTACGGATATATGAACAAAGCCCCAGAGTTTTATGAGCTTCAGCTCTTTGTTCTGGTGTAAGTTCTTCTAGATTAAGAGGTTCCTCTTCCTCTTCTTTTTCCTCAAGTATATATTGAGGAGCGTCGTCATCACCCAAACCTGACAGTTCAGATACAGGTTCCTCTACGAGAGCCTCTGTAACTGGCTGTTCTTCTTGTGTAATTACTTCGTCTTGTGGTGTGACCTCCGTTTTCTCAGTGGGTAATTCGTTTGCATGGAGACCTATGGCTTTTAAATAATGCCAGTAAACATCCTTACCATAGATCATCTCGATTTCTTTAAGTCTGAAGATGTTTTTTAGGTAGGTTAAATCGAATACTTTATGATTTCTTAGAAACGGAGCAGTTTTGATAAACTGATGACTTTTGGAATTTTTTACTATGACCGCAAAGCCTCTAGTAAATTTGATTCCATGATAATAGGTATTTGAAGAATCCCGCAAAGGATGCTTCACGACAATATATTCATTGTCTGTAACCTTGCGATTCCAGTACATTTTCCCTCCTCAAGGAAAAGTAGGGACGGGGCTTAATGCCCCGCCCGTACTATAATTTCTACGCTAGATTAAGCACCCAGCGGCAGAACGTCTTTAGCCCTAGCAAGAGCGAGACGGTTGTAAAGGTCGAAACCACAGTACCATTTAAGGCGATACTGATAGGCGTTCTCATCTTCACGAGGACCGACATACTCAAGCTTAAGACCAGCGTTTTGAGCGGATGTAAAGCCCACGACGCCTTCGTACTCACCCCATTTACCAGCGTAAACGGTAGAGCCGTCAGCTCTCTCAAAAATCTCATAGGTTTCAGCCACGAGACTCAAGGCTGCGTCGTCAGGAGCCAACACGCTTTCCACGCGGTTGTTCTCGACATCTAGGAACTGCCCAGTCGCCGTCACGGTTAGCACTGAAGGGTTAGCTCCAGTGGCATTCGTAACTTTCCAGCGACGAAGGATAGCGTCGTCGTCACGAACACGGACTTCAGCCGTACCAGCAGCGATACCATCCAGGAGAGCCTGGGGAACGGCAACACTGTAGTCTTCAGCCGTAGTAATGCTCGTAGCACCAACTGCCGCAACAGCACCAGTATCAACCAGGTTGACACCGTCTTCTTTCGAAATGAAGTCATTCCGGAAAATAGGAATATCTTGATAATAAAGCATAGGCTTCATGTTACCAAGACCCTGCTGTTGGATTTGATACGCATCCGTACCACCACCGGTGTTCCTTAAGAGGACACGCAGCGTCCGAATCTCACGAGCGTTCATCATCAAGAAGTCAGGACGACCAACCGTAACACGGTCAATCAGATTGTCCAAATCTTCAAGTGAGAACACACGACCTGGACGACCAACACGCGAAGACGAAGCATCATCTTCAACGAGAGCCAAGGTCTGAGTAGACGCACCGGCGTTATAGAAAGGATGGTTGACGTCATCGACGTTGCCAGCTTCGGCTTCAAGAATTCTCTTCATGCCGTCGAATTTGGCTTCGATGCCGATAGGACCACTATTGGCCTGAGTCAGAGCGCCACCAGGAATTCTACGACCGTTGATGATCGCGTTCATATAGATACGTGCAATCTGCTTCGCTTTGGAAGAAATTTGCACCTGAAGCTGATCATTATGGTCGCTGAGTTGATCCTCGATTTGACCATCGAGAATGATGTCGCCAATGATGGCCGCTAGGTTCACGTTCACATTTTGGAACGTTGCACCACCTTGAAACTTAGTAGCAGCAAGGGAAGTGCCAGGAGCCGCAAAATCGGCTTTAGCGAGGGTCGCTTCACGGGTGAAAGTGTAGGCTAAGCCTTCAAACACCACGAACGGAAGGTACTGATACCAGTCATCAACCGTTACGATATCCTCGATAATGCCCTCGACCAGAAGGTTGTTCGAAAGTTTTGCAGCTTCGGAAAGAGTAACAACTTGTGCCATTGATTAATTACCTCTGTCTAGGTTAGATACCGAACTTACCTCTTGTTGTCTTTACTTCGGAAACTAGACCTTTCAGACCGGCTTTAATCTTATCTTTGGACTTCATGTCTTTCTTCTGGTCTTCAGATGGAGTGGAACTCATTCTAGCGCCTTCGCTAGCTTTTTTAGGAGCCCCGTGGTAGACATCTACCTTTTTATCTCCGAAGAAATTCTTATTTTTAGCATCACGAATCAGAGCTAGAGCTTCTCTTGTATCACTTGTGCCTTTCACCATAGCGTCTGCAACTTCTTTCCACTGAGCTGGAATTGCGTCCAACTCCTTGCCAAGCTGCTCTCTGTAGTAGGCCAAATGACCTTCCAGATCGCCCTTGGTCTTTGTAAGCTCTTCTTGTAATGCTACCTTCTCCTTGTGAGAAAGGTTTTTGGCTTCTTCCAGTTTTTCTTCTAATTCACGAATTAAAGATTCCCTGTGAGCCAGCTTTTGTGACATGTCCCTCTTTTTATCTTCTTGCTCAGCCTTAAGTTTATCCAACTCATCGGCTTTCTTTTTGAGAGGAGCATATTTATCATCGATTTCTCTAAGCTTGGATTCTAATTTGGAATCCATTTGATCCTCAAGGTCTTTAGCCTTGGTGCGGTACTTTCCCGCATCCTTACGAGCATCTTTAAGAGCTTTTTCAAAATCTTTTGGGGTCCAATCCTTATAGGGATCGTCCTCTGCTGGTTCATCGGTTTTCTTTGTGCTTTTACCCTCGTCTGTGGGCGGAGTAGGATCAACCGTAGTTGTATCGACCTTTTTAGGGTCTCCGTCCAACATATCATTATCAGCCTTTGCTGCAGCAGCATCATCAGATGCTTGAGCCTTAGCTTCAGCGTCTTTTCCGAGAGTGTCAAGAAGATCTGGCATATCGCCTCCTTTGGGGTCTACCCTGGTTAAAATTAACCCTTACCGAGGTCTACTCGGGTTTATTTTCTACCCTGATCCAGTAAGTCAATGCCCTCCTCAAACTCATTAGTTTTGTCTAAGAACATTCTGGATCTAGGGTCTTGCATTGCCCGTCGTCTTAATTGTTCATCCTCCGGAATTCTGACCACCCTAATACCAATAATGGATTCAGGACGGACATCAACAGGCAAATCTTCCGGATTAGGGATACTTATGGTCTTGCTCTTACCATAGAAGACTTTCTGTTTCCACTTTTTGTGGAGCTTGATCATCTGATCTTCAGTGCCTTCGTCTACGGCAAAAGTAGCCGGTAAGGTATCCAATACTAGCTGGTGTGTAACAGCCATGTGATCCTCCCTTAGCGATTACTTCTTTTTCGCTCTCTCCTCTTTCTTCTGTTTACGAGTATCCATATTCTTACCTTTCTGCTTAGAACTATCTACAGCATGTTTGGTTCGATTATCTTGACTCGATACAGAAGGATCTGCTCCTTTAGCTTTAACGGAAGCATTATATTGAGTAGCAGTCTCTGAAGCGTTATATTGTAAGCCCATAGCTTCCATAGCCGAGGCTTGTTTTTTCATTAACTGCATCTCTCTATCCATCTGTTCCATTCTATCCTTATGATAGTCATTAATCATTTGAGTAATTTCATCTTCAGATAGGTGTTTGAACAGGGTATGAATAGCTCTACGGTCTCCCGACTCAATGATCTTTCTCTCCCCCTCAAGGAGATTTATCTTGGTCAGAGGATCGGTAGGAAAGTGTGGTTCTACATAATTGATTTCTAAGTAGGCGTCTTCTGCAAATCTGTTCTTACCAGAAGAATAGTGAGTATTCCACAACTTCTTGATAGTGTCAAAAAGCTGTTGTTCTCTCTCCATAAAAAGCTTCTGGCGACGAACATTCTCTTCTATAACGCCAATCTTCTCCAACATCTTACTAAAACCAGATTCTTTTTGGGGTTGGTCAAAAGACCCACCTTTGGGATTTAGTCCATGACTAACCCTTACCCAGTCTTGTAATTGTTGAATAGTTTTAGCGAGCCCCGTAATATCTGCATCGGGGTTAGCGAACTTGAAGTCACCCTTCTCACCAACCGCTATTGCAGTATCAGGACCTATACTAGCTCCTACAGCGTTAGCGTCAGCATTACCATCAGCGAAGAATCCGAAGCTGTTATCAAAAGTCCGAAATTGAGCCCCTTGGCCAAAACGGGCGACAGCTCCAACGTGGCTACGAGTGGCAGAACCTGCCCTAAAAAAGTTGAAATCATCGACAGGTCTTCCTCTACGTATAGAAGTTCCTCTTTCTACACCCGACAGAACCGGTACACCAAAAGATTGAAACTTCGCTATGTGGTTAAGGTCTGTTATACGCATATTAATGGCGTGATTAGCATAAACCAGAGGCTCATTAATAGGTAAGAAATAGTAGTGAGCTGGGTCAGCATTAAAGAAAGGAACTGCGGGAATACATCCATACGGGTTTTGCCCATCATGCATATCTTCACCATCTTCTCCAGTGACTTTATGAGAAGTGGGTGACCAGTAAATAGTACTAATCTGCCCATGTTGGGAGTTCCCCATCTTACCTACTGCACCGGCTCCAATTCCGGTCAACTGCCCCAAAGGTCCTCTACGAGTTTGTCCCATACCACCAGCACCACGATTAAATCCCAAGAATCCTTGACCAAAGCCAATAAGAAGCTCAGAAATATAATAAGGGCTGTCTATGTACTTAACATCGTAAACTCCACCATGGAGTACGTCGAGTTGAACTTTTCCTCCCTCGTTCTTCTCGACCACTTTCCCTGTGGATTCATCAATGAATGAAACCTTCAGGAGAACTGTGCCCAGTAGCCTGCACCATCTGTCCACTCTATCCATGGTTTGAAGATACCGGCAATCCTGCATAATTTGTTCCCAGAGTCTCTGGTCATTCTTTAGAGGTTTACCAGTTTTTCTACTCTTGACCACGTAAATAGGTGGCTCTCGGTACAAAATGGCAGTTTCATCAATAATCTCTTTAGTGAGATTTAAAGGTAGGATTTGTTGCTTTTCAGGATTCCTAAACTGCTTTAGTAAATCAAGCCAAACAAACTCGTCTTGTCGGCCTTCATAAAAAGCTAAAGCAATTTCGGTGATCCATTGGCGATAGTAAATATCCTCATATAGATAGATACCTACTGTACCAAATCCAAACCCTCCTAGATAACCACCAGGATAGTTTTGAACACCGAGATTAAAGGACATACTTCCTCTCTCCTAAATTAAAGGAAGGGGAGCTGCATTACTCTGTTCTACCCGGTACCAGGACACTCGAACTGTAATCTTGCTCCCCATTTCCAAATGTTACTTTTTTTTCTTTTTTAGGCTTTTAGCAACTTCTTCTTTTGCCAAAGGTTTAGGCATGCCAACCTGGTCACCCTGGTTGAGCTTTTTGCCACGATGCTTTAACGCAAAAGCCTTATCCGAAACTTTACGTTTCTCTTTAGCCATTATACAATCTCCTTTTGAAAATGATCATTTTACAGGCGGGCACCAGCAGCTAGTTTTGCTCGCACTCTTACGCCTAATTCATCCGCCCAACTAAGAGAGGCATCTGCACCTCCCGACATTCCTGCTACCGTTAATCCAGTATCAGCAACTGTCTCCGTTATAGCAACGTTACCAGCGACTCCGGGGGTATCATTTACCAATGCAACACTAGGATTTGATCCAGGTCCAGGCGAGGCTGTAATTGCTAATCCCGCCCCTACGCCATTGATAGCTGTAACGAGTGCATCTCTGATGTCTGAGGCAGTATCTCCTGGCACGAATCCAACGGCTACGTTTCCAGGGGTCACACCACCACCAAGACCATCATCAAACTCAAAAGTTACTGCAGGGTTGGTTCCATCGTCTAGAACGATAGTTTCTCCATCAATTAAGTCTCCACCCGTAAACGCAGCATCTAAGGTTATGAAGCCCCATGCTGCAACGGCTGCAGTCGGGGAGGCATCTGGGAGTCGAAGAACTGTATCAGAAACAACACGGACCCGACCGGCTGCAACGTCACCACTATTCGCTTCTTCAATTCCCTCATACCTGTACGATTCAAGGGCAGAACCTTCTTCTATGATTTGGAGTTCATCCCCCTCAATAAAACCCCTGTCTAAACTTTGGATGGACTGTGCGAAGGTAACTCTGAGTCCGAAGTCTCCGCCACCGAAGTCAACTCTTTCGATGTCAGCATCAGACTCCCAGGCTTTCTCAATTTTGACCTCGAACACATCTTGACCAAAATCTTCTTCCTGTCTTCGACGCAGTCCTCTCATTGCTCCAAAAGCGCCGGGGGAGTCCTGCAGAACGTCATCTCGCTTATCCACCTTTTCACGCTTAGGAACGTCGTCTCTAACGTCGTCACGAAGTTTATGACGCCGTTGAATAAGTCTACGTCCAACACCCATTATTTTTTACTCCTTGATTTCTTTAAATTTTTGGAATTCTCAATAATATTATGCCCCTTTTTCTCAAACAGCTTCTGATACACTTCAACATCTTTATGAGCATCAACGTAGAGACTCCCTGATAGGTGGTCTTTTTTCTTTAGGGCCTCTATAATCCTCTTTTTGTTAGAGGTTCTGGTAGGCCTCACCACCGGAGTCTGCTGTACAGAATTATTTGGAGCTGTACCTTGAGGAGAATTCTTCTTATCTTCAGGCATTATTTCTTGCCTTTTTTAAGATGTTTAGTCAAAGATTTGTTCATTGCTTGAGGGCCAGCAGGAATAGTCTCTTTGTAGCCCAGATTTCCTGGCTTCTTTGACTCTTCTTTAAGACGAGCAGCTTCGCTCCTATAGAGAGCGTGTGCAAACGCCGAACCAGGTCCACGGTCCTTCATACGTTTAGGCTTGACTTTTTCAGTCTCGGCCTTGTACGCCTGAGTACCCGGTTTCCCTTGTTGTTTACGGCTATGCCCTCTATGTTTCAGCGTGCTCTTTCCTGTAGCTTTATCTGCGCGTTTGGGCATGGTTTATTCCTCGTATAAGTCTTTAACTAGATTGTACACATAAGTGTTGATTTCTTCAAACTTTTCTTCTGGAAGTTTATTTCCCCAGTCAAAAAAGCGATATTTGTGAGCCATAAGCAATAGCAACTTACGTTGCATTTCCGCATCGCCCTGCACTGAACTCGGCAGGTTAGGCTTAATCAGCCGAAACCTTCCGTTCACATATATCACTAGCTTGGGGATGGGATCTGGCATACTTAGGCTCCAACGATAACCACATTACCTGATCCAGCAGTACGAGTTACACGCACATGTTTAACCAGATAATCTCCCACAGTATCGCCATAACTTAACATCGCAGTTAACCCAGTAACGATCTGTGTCCATCTTACTCCGTCCAGAGAAACATCTACAGTTACCGTAACTCCAACGGCTGGTTGTATGGTAACTTTTTTTGCCACAATATCCAACTTAATCTTAGATACTGAGGTTGTAGCATCCAATACACCAGTCTGATGAAACGCGGTAGCATCAAATCTCTGACGAATTGTTTTCCTGTAAGTAATACTGTCTGACATATTAGTTCCTTTTACTTGGCTTAAATTACCGGAATGGCTCCAACATATCCTGAATCATGGAGCAAATACACCAATAAGTACCTGAGAGCGTCCAAAGGTCCGTCTGTCTTTCCGTCCTTTTTATACCCTTCCTTCAGAATTCCATTTTGTGTTTCTTGTGCTGTAGCAGTTTCTAAAGCGTAAATAAGGTTTTCACACCTACTATGTACAAATAATTTTGGATAAGTTACTGGAGTTATTCCGTCTTCTTCAAATAGTATCTTTCCATTATCATCTACAACAGGATATCTACACCAAAGACGGATTAAATCACATCCTGTTTCTATCCGCTGCTTTCTACCCGTAGGATGAATGCCCCAAGAAGCTAAATCATCCCAAGCACTTCTTCCAGCCAAGTCTTTTTGTTTCCCAGCGATATCAGCTACTACTGTGTGGATTACTCCGCCTAACTGTTTATCTATTTCCAGAAGCTGTTTAGCCTGGGCATGAACAGTAGTCTGTGCTTCTTTGGGCACAAACTCATCAAAGATAAAAACATTTAGGCTCCCATCCATCTGAGCATACAGAGTGGTACAGGGGGTAGAGTAGTTGAAATCCATACTGGCGAAGACTTCTGGATTATGCGGCTGAATAATATGCCCTCCAAAATCTTCATCGACAATTTGTACGTCAAAGTCGAATTCTGGAAAGGACCTATTTGAAACAGCCGTAAAATCTGCCAGATATTCCTGCTTAAATTTCAGCGGCGGTAGGGTCAGCCTAGCCGCATCAATCTCAGCTCTATCTAAATATCCTCCTTCTTCAATGGTATTGGCATAAGAGGTAAACTTATATGAAGACCAGTCTGACAAGGCCACTTCCTCTTCAGTAAGTTCCGTATCAGAGCCTTCCAGGGCTTTACGTAGTAATTCCCCTTTCTTACCTAATCTATACCATTCATAGAAGTGATTACGACCTCTGGGGGTAGAAATGAAGATAGCCGACCCTTTACGGTCAGTTAGACAGGGCCGAAGCTCCTGGTTCCATATATCTTCTGCTTGCTCTTCTAGAGCAGCCTCATCCCAAATTATAAGGTCTACGGCATCACCAACCAAGGAGGTTCTGTTGGTGCAAGATTTGCCTCTAAACTCACTTCCATTCTTCAAGGTTACGAAACGGTGATACATGGACTTACTCTTAGCGAGTTTTAGTTCATTAACCACCAAATGATAGAGTTCCTTGAACACCCTATCTGTGAGTCCATAGTCTTTAGCTACTACCCACACCTTTCGTCCCGGCTGTAACAACACAGCCAGAGCGATAAGTGTACACAGCATAGACTTGCCAAACCTACGTCCACAGGCCACTACCTTAAATCTTGCTTCGTCCTTACATATAAGAGATTGCTTAGGAGTTAGGGGTCCTATTTTAGAACTAACTAACTTAACACCCTTTTTTTCCAGTGTTTTTACAAGCTCTTCTATGTGAAGTTCGTGTAATTTTAAAGGTTCACCATACTCTACGTAGGCTTCCATTCCCTATCCTTACTTAGACTTCTTTTTCCCCAAGACCACATTAGTGAGCTCATCCTGCAAGCTCTCAGACCCCTTATCTTTATTTTTACCAAATACATCGGCCTCAATTTTGAAATAAAGCTCCGCAGCTTTCATATCCTGGCGTCCATCAGCCGTAGCTTTTCTATACACGCCGTCAATAACTTTAGCCTTATGGTAATTATCAAATAAATTGGCATACTTAATGCTACCATAGACAGCATCCTGCCAACCTTGAGCCTTGGTCCACCTACGAATAGTGTTATAGGTGGGGAAATTAGCCATAATTAACTTTTTAACCTCTTCGTCGTCTTCAAATTCGAACTGAATACGTTCCTTTAGAGCCTCAATTTGGTTAGTAAGAGTAACTTTAGTTCCACCTACTACCTCTGAAACTAGGTCATTCGCCTGAATTTCTTGTAAAAATAGCTGAATAACACTCCAACCGTCTTTCGAAAGCCCTTTTAAGCGTCTTTTTGCTGCCTCTTCCTTAGCATCAGCAATATTTTCAAGAACTTTTACACTTTTTTTCTTGTTTGACACTACTTTTTCTTCCGATATGGGTTAGATAGGGACGTATTCTTCATTGCTTCTACCATAGAGGGCTCTTTTCTTTCATCGGAGTCCTCTTTTTTCTTCGTAAAATCATTTTTGTGCTTAATATAACGCCCTTTTTCGTCGTACTTTCGCTTATTTGGCGCTATAGCCTCGGGTGGAAAGCGGGTCTCACCCTCTTCGATGCCTAATTTCACGCGATTAGGCTTCTGCCGTATAACATCTATCTTATCTGTATCAATAAGCTTCTTAGGCTTATCAATTCCAGTAGCTTCGGAGTATCTGATGGGTCCTCTGCGACGAATTTTAGGCATCTTTTGCTTTCCTCTTGCTCACTGGCCGTTTACTGAGCCAATATTTGGTTAACCAAGCTGTAAATACCGAGCGAGCTAGATCCCATAGAATCATAATGCCCAAAAATTCATACCATTCCACTAATTCACTTCCTCTGGGAGGGTCGGTTACGCCTTCTTCTATAATAGATAAACTAGCAGGGTCCATCTGGACTCTGTACCTCCTTACTTGATTTTAGTTTGCTTACCACCACCAACAATAGTACATCCATTTGGTACTTCAAGCTTGTTGTCAACAGTGTATGTGCCCGGTGCAAGCTCTAGAACTCCGCCTCCCAAGGCCTGTAATAGCTTGAGAGCCCCCCTTATTTCGCGTAAATCATCTTTCCTGGATGGTGTCAATGTAATTTTCATAATGATTTCCACAAATTGTCGGGGGAGGGACCAGATAAACCAGCCCCTCCGCCCAACAGACGAGGAGGAAGTTACTTAGGCTTACTAAGTAATGGGAGGAATCACATGAGAGTAACCAAAGTTACCCTCGTCTACCTCTCATACCCTGTATCAGAAAAAGCATCATAATCGGCTGGACATACAAATAACTTCTTATCATGAGTAAAAAATACTATGTAAGGTATCCAACCTTCTTGTGATACTCCGTGTGGGATAATTATGGCAGGAATAATCAATTCAGCGCCCACAGACTCTAATGCTATCTTTTCCTCTATTAAATCTTCAGGACCATAGACATCAGGACGTTTAAGTATACCAATCTTGCGATGAAGACCGCCTATACTAAGAATCATCCTGTCGTTGTATTCTTTCTCTGTCTTGCAAATAGGGGAAATTTCTAGCGATTTTACGTCTTTAATGGGAATTTTGACTTGATCTTCCGGATTAGGAAGGAGTTTCCGTAGGAATTTTCTGAAACCCATATCTGCCCATTATCCAAATAGCATTTTGCGGCTAAGACGGCGGAATTCTTCCATAAGTTCCGCTCTCATTTCCTTTATGAATCTATGCTCTTTAAGGGAAATTATTTTGGCCTGGGTGTGGCTAGCGAGTATTTCATCACAAAGTTCTATGGCCTCAGCTAATTGGTTTAGGCCTGGGCAGTCAACTATCGGCTTCATAATAATCCGTCTTCAGGTGGGGATAGATACGAATTTAATAAAGTGTTACCTGTAGGTAGCAGAAAGCTACCGGAAACAGGCTAGGAGGACAAGCTAACCACCCAGGCACATGTCCTTAAAAATGCCTCTATAATAAGGCTAATACTTATACATAGTTAAACAGAATGGTAACAATTGTTCCTGTAAAAAATGTTACCCCTTATTTTTCCCTTTAATTTCACGCATTTCCGAAGTCAAGGAATCGGACAGCATTTCGGTTAACCAGTCCCTAAGTTCCCGAATTTTATCAGTTCCGTAGACTATTGTCTTATCATCGATTCTTAGGTCCAAACGAAGAGACCCGTCCTTCCAATCTCTACCAGCGGCTAAATAGACATGAGGCTCATTCTTAGACTCACTTCCTGAAAACTGTAGAGTATCCTTCCATTGATACTTCCGATACTCGATTCGTCCCTGGATTCTTTCAGCCCTATCTTCAAACTTCTTCTTTTTCTTTAATAATCTCTCTGCCTTAGTCATCAATAGATTCCTCCAACGTCTTATTTATCTGGTCTTTCCACTCTTCAGGTAGGTCCCTAAAGGGTATCTTTCTGAATTTCTTACCGCAATCTCCACACCACAGGTCTACCATATGGTCTCTCAGGTCTACGCCCCACTCCAACTTATCGGGGTAATGGAGGCCATTCCGACTGCTAGGACACGGCTTTTTACCTTTATTTACAACCCTATAGAATCTAGGTTTCTTTAAATAGGGGTGTCTGGAGTCCTCACACACATCCTTGAGATCTTCTAAGATATCGTCTTTACTCATTTCTTATTCTTCCTCATATGCTCTATAACGTCTCTTTTTAAATTCTCTGGACCTACGTGTAGTATGGGAGCTGCCATATTCACCGGGAAGGGAAACTTATCCTCAGCCTTGGGTTTTACATATACGATGTAGGAATCATTGAATAAATCATTGTGTTCTACGGCCAGTACTTCCCCCGACACCCATCTTTCACCCCGAGCTACTCCTGGTTCTTTCTGGGGCATCAGCACCCTAACCTTGACCCTATCCTTCTTTTGATATTTATTCATAGCGGCAATATGGTCCTATAAGCTTCTTGAGACAGTGTTGACAGATTTCACACCTCACCTTAGTCTCGTCTCCAAACACAGAACCGTAGCCACCCGTGAAAACCACGAAATATATCTCTTGCCACTCCCAAATATCGTCCGGAGTAATCTTTTTCTGACACACGTCACAGGTAATACTAACTGTCCGAATTTCTTCGACTTCTGTGATTTTAGTGATTTTCTTAATCATTTGGGGTATCCTCCGGTATTACTCAGGTCTTTTTAAGCCAAAATAGGGTCGAAATATGGCTCTCTAGTGTTCTGAGCCGACTATTTTAATCAGTCTGAGATTTCTTAAGCCTTTTCATATAGGTCATCACATTCAAGGGCTGTATTTGTTCGGCGGTTAGGTATATCCTCTGGGTCCCTCTTTCGTCTGCCTTGAACTCTATTAGGTATAGATTATTCTTCTTGGTAGGCTCCTTGACCACCGTTCCAATATAAACCTGGGGGTTAAACTCGTACCCCGTAGACAGCTTAATCTTGTCTCCTACCTTATATTTCACTGTTTCTTCCTTTTCATATACTCTATAGTATCTGCCAGCATAAGGTCACTTTCTTTGCAGTAGCACATATTCATGCGGGGGCCATCCGAGAATTCTACCGTATACTCTTGAAATAAGGGGAATCCAGAATAAGGAGATTTAGTGGGCCTTATACCTATAATCTTCCCCGTTACCTTTCTACCTAGGTAACTAAAGTTTACCCTGTCTCCTAATTGAAATAGGTGTAACTTAGGTTTCCAGCCCATTCTTCTTCCTTACCATGTATCCAATTACGCTGTATTCCATTTCTTTCTCGTGTAAGTCTATCCGGAGGCCGCGACCACCCGCTCGGGGCGGGCCTTGAACCACATAACAATCTGGAGCAAATTGAGAAATAGCCACCACTACCCCTACTCCTTTAAGCCCCTGACTATTAAATCTAACCCTATCACCTAACTTATACTTATTATTGCTCACGAGATTCTTTTCTCCGTCTCATAGTGTTAACGACGTCCAATCTCAACTCTTGGACAGGAACCATATAAGCCTTTCCGTCTTTATTACAAACAAAGTAAAGGCCATCCCGATAATAGTTACTTAAGTGTGGATTCTCCCCCGTAGCTTCTTTAATAATCTCTACTCTATCCGCTACCCACTCACAATGTATCTCTAGTGTATCTGGCAAGTCTCCTCTCTGCCTGATGCTTAGGTACTCATGTATAGCTATATCGCCTGGCTCGAATTTACTCATCCTTCCCTCTTACGTCTCATATAAGTCACTGGGTTGGCGTGGGAGAACATGTAGCCTCTCATCTCTATACACCTGTCAAAACACCCATCTGTAAATAACACCCACCAGTAGTCTTCACCTATATACTTAGATAGGGTACCAACCATATGGCCTTTACCCCACTTGAATTTGATCTTATCCCCGACCTCGAATCTCATTTCTTATTCTTTCTCATATAGTCTAAAGTATCCAATGTGAGTACGTCCTCTCTTATCATCATAGTATTTCTAGGAGCCTCGTCCTTGTATATCTTATCCCAGGGGTTATCTAATTCTATTTCATAGACACCAGACCACAAATAATTTATCTCTACACGCCGCACTTTGCCCCTTACTATTCTAGCTCCAGCTTCATCTGATATTCTAAATTTAACCTTATCTCCCACGTTAAATCTATGACTATTTCTCAATATATGGTCAGCTTTATCTATTAAGTCTCTCATGTTCTTATTTTCCCCCTCTACTTATAGTAGCGTACTTATACATAGTTAAATAATAATTATACGAAAAGCACTCTAGTTTTAACCTAGTCTTGAAATCATTGGGTTTTTCTTCATGATTATTTTTACTGGGTTTGAATATTTGTTCCCCTCGGTTTTTGGTACTTCTCTCAATGACCCAAATAGATTCCTTAATTGGGTTATTTTATGACCCATATAGAGTATGAATATTTGTTCAGTTGGTTAAATTAGGTTTGTGTGTGATTTACCGGATGGAGCCATGGCACGGTCTTTGCATATAGCACCGTACCCCTTTACATTACCATACCCCTATATACATGTATATCCATATATGGTCATTTTAATTTATTGCAATATATGTACCATTCTATATAACTACATTGGTATATTAATTGCATTGGGTAACTATAGTTCTCTATCTAGGCCCGCGAGCTCTGGCACAAAGGTTGCATAGCCATTCAATATCTATGCCATTATGTTGGTATATATCTTGCTTACTCTATCGGTGGAGTACCAGCATTTAATCACATAATAATCAATAGTTATAAATACACTGATTTATTAATATATGGGTATATATTAGTAACTATAGTTACGTATATGGTGGTATAGGTCTTGCAGGGGCGGGCTAATAGCACTGATAGCCATATAGTGTCATATAGGGTAGTCAATATATACCTATATAGGGGTATATATAGGGTAAGGGGTATAATTATTCTGAGATATATAGAGAGTTGGCATGGGTCTTGCAACCCGTATTTCCACCCTACTACCCCAATAACTAACCACCTAACCTTATCTGTATGTAACCCAATAACTAACTAGGCCTGTATAGGGCTCTATATGTATACCTATAGGGCTCTTATTTGGCTTGTAAGGGGGGTTTGATCTACCTGCTAGGCCTTTGCTTGTCCCGCCTGGAATAAAGCCCCTTAATTGGCCGGCCGTTGCCGGCAAAAGTTAACGCATTTTATGCCATAGACGAGCTCTCGAAAGGGAAAACTAAATTTCCCTTTAATATTCACTAAGTAGGTAGATTACACGGGTATTTTGTATTGTAGGTATGTTGTGGATATTATTAGATTAATGGAAATAGGGCAAAATGTTCATTTGACTATTTTTTATCACGTAGGTATTTGACTTTCGATATGGATGGACCTATATGGTCTAACATCTCTCTATAACTAAATTTATCCCGCGCCTTAGTCATGTTACATAGACCACAACAGGGGGTTACGTTGTTTGTTTCATATATGCCTTTGCTATTTATTCGATCTAATTCCACTCCTTTACCTGCTAAGGGGTAACCGCAATAGGAACATAAAGCCTTTTCAACCAATTGATAATACTGTTTATCTGTTAAGGTCCATTTAATGCTTCTCTCCCTAGCTTGTTTTTTGGCATAGGTAAACCTAGCTTGAAAGGCCTTTCCAGTCCAAGGCTTTTGCGGCTTGCTGCTTTGTTTTTTCAGCCACTTATTGCGCTCTCTTTCTTCTCTTTTACATTCCCGCTTGAAATTGGCTAAGAAATTATCAAGAAATTTATGCAAGCCCACTGTGTTTTCAATATGTTGCCTGATTTTCTCTAGTTTATTTTCACTCATGTTTTTTACTCCCTATTATAGGTGGCTACTTATACATAGTTAAATAGTTTTTATTGACATTTTCCCTTTTTCTGGTATGATCGAAGTATACCGACAAACAAAGGGGTTAGACAATGAGCAAACAAGGCCTAATAATCATAACCAGCGACAAAGCGAAGGTTATCAGGAAACAAGACAAAGACAAGGCAAGCGATAACCAGTCAAACAAGCCTAGCAAGCGCCTTGATATCGTGACTATCAATGGCAAGCGTAGGGTTATCGTAAGGCAGGACTAGGGGGAAACCATGCAAAGGTTGATTGATAGGTTGAAACATTGGCTAGTGGTTATCAGGCTACGCCGCAACAATTTGACTAGGGCAAAGCGTATAGTCAAGGCTGGTTATTAGCCTTAGCCGCTTTGCTTTACACTAGGGGGTTAGGTGCAATGCTTAACCCCCTTTCCTTTGCCTTGCCGCTAGTCCTATGGCTCTCTATTTTGGCTTGTAAGCGATTTTTTCAAGGCCCCTGGTACCCTAGCATACCTAAGACCATTTAAGGCCCTTAGAAAGCAATCTGAGCAACATTTAAGTGGTTGAAATCATAAAGAAAGGCCCCTAGCCAAGCAATAACTAGGGGCCTTAGCTGCTAACTAGGCTAAAGGGGTAAAGGCCTAGCAGCAACACCAAAGGCGCTTTGCACCGCATATACCGCATTTTTGGAAGTGGAAAGGGTGGCAAGTAGGGCAAGCGTACCTAAACAGGCCCTTGACTACTTTACCGCCGCATTGACTACATGGCATAGGCGGTTTTTGCATAGGTGAAGCGGTAGGTTGGTTATCACTAGCCTTGCAACGGTTTTGCTCTCTATAGTTTTTATTCCATTGCGCGTCACGGTAGAAAGCTTGCCGCTCTGCTTTGTTGTCAATATATGGTCCGCGTTTTTTGTTTTTCATGGGGTTAACTCCTATTTGAAATATTGCCTTTGTTGGTCTGTTAGTTTTTTGGTGCCGTGGTACACTAGGCCTATACGCTTTACCCCCTGAATTGCTGGTAGATCATTTTCATTGCCATAGGTGAAACCAGCTTTTTCTAGGGCCTCCCTGCTTTCAAATATACGCGCTATAGGCTTTAGGGGGTTTAACAAGTGGTCATGTTTTCCCCCTTGGGATTGTACCAGTTTGAAGTTATCAGGCAAAGCATTGAAATCGACAAATATTAGGCTTTTGGTATAGGCATAGAACGTCTTTTGCGGCAAGGCCTTTGCAACCTTAACCCATTGCTGGAAGTAGCGGAGCGAATAAAAATCGCCGCTATCATGTATCCGGACAATAGGCCTTTTAACCTTTGTCAATGCCTTAGTCATATGAAAAGCAAAGTTATCAAGAAAAGTGCAAGCGGTATTCCAGGCCCTAGCCGCTTTAACTACATTCCACCTATAGGACCCTTGCAAGGCATAGCATACAGAGCCGCAAGCGCCCGCACTAGGGCAAGTTAGGCAATGGGTTTGATTGTCAATGGTCTTTTGCTTTGTCTCAAGGTGGACGTTTTCAAAGGCCCCTAGCTTTGCCTCGGTATCAATAGGCAAGCGGTTGATAAACATTTTCAGGATATCAAAGGGGATAGCAAAGGCCTGAATACCAAAACTAACCGCGTCTAACTTACTAACCTTTTTGTTATTGTGGCTTAGTTTAATCATTGTTACCCCCTCAATAGTTCAAAAGTATAATCAACCATGGCGCTATACTCGTTAACTATATCGTTTTCGGTTAGGCTATCCTCTATAGCGTCAATTTCCCATTGTTCAAGACAACGGTTTAGCTTTGCCTCTAAAGAGTTAACCCTTTCCATTAGTAGATTTTCCCTTGCCTCGATCCAGCTATCTTTATTCATTGCTAGGCCCTTTCTTATGTTTGGTGCCGTTGATAAGGTCAACCGCTTTTTGTGCCGCTTGTCCCGCATTGACTAGCAAGCGCCTATCATCTTTAAGAGCCCTTAACCAGTTTTGCACGTAAGCCGCTTGGTTTTGGTGTAGGTCCGCGCTATCAATTCCGCATTGCATACATAACAGAGCCGCGCCAATTTCTGCTATCAGCTCCTCTTTGCTATAGCTATCAGAGCCAAAACCATTAACCGCGTTTTGTTCAAACCTACCTAAGCGGTTAGGGTGGCCAGTGCTATGCGTCAATTCGTGAAACAAGGTGGAATAATACCCCTCAACCGATTTAAAGCGGTTAGGGTCCGGTAGGTTAATGAAATCTAGCGCGGGGGAATAACAGGCCATATTGCCGCTATGCCTGATTTCAGGCTTGCCTAACCATTCTGAAACAAGTTTTTCCGCCTGTTCAATCGGTTTGAAATCAAGGCCTTTGTCTTGTGGAATTTTGCTTTCTGGTATGTTTTCGCATTGATCCAGGTTAAAAGCGGTATAATATCGGACACAAGGAAAGGTTTTTTCCCTGCCTGTATCCTTATCAGTGCCGTTGATCCACTTCCAGAATACAATAGGAGTGCCCTTTTCGCCTTTCTTGACACTACCGCCTAACCGCTTGGCTTGTTTAAACGTCAACCAAAATGGTGAACTAAACCCCTCTTTAAAGGTAGTTAGAAAGCATACAAGGGCATTAATGCCCCTGTAAGGCTTGCCAGAAAGCAGGTTACACGGTGGGCGGGAATTTTTCCAAGGCTTGCGCCATGGTATAACCCCTTGTTCTAATTGGTCAATTATCCTATTGGTTACGATTTCAAAAACTTTCTGGCTCATAACTTACCCCTTTCATTAGTCTTTTGCTTGTGTCTTTTGATCATAACACTATTTATTGACAATTGCAAGGGGTAAAATTCCCCTATATAATTATTTATAGGGAGTGGCAAGGGTACGTGTTACCGTGTTAGGGTAGGGTTAGGCCTAGCGGTTTAGTGTTAGGCCATTAGGTTGACCTTGGCACGGACCTTGCAAGAGCTCTAGCTTTGGCACACTTTATGCAAGCCGGCTTAGGTTGGCATGGCGCTTGCAGGTATAGTGTCATGTCATATATAGTGGCATACCTACCATATATGGTCACGTATGGTCATATATGGCCGGCGGAGAAAGCAATGAAAAACACAGGACTAAAAAGGGCCTAAATCGTGGAAAAAGGGTGGTACAAGATATGAAAGGCACAACTAACCATGACTAAATCTGAATATAAACAAGGGGATTTTGTGATAGTGAAGTACGGTGACACCTTCAGTGGCTATATTACTGGGGTAGAACACGGTGAGTACACAGTATTTTACAGGGTCAGTGTGTTTTTGCCAGAGAAGCAACATTGGACAAGCCCTATTAAAATGCTTCCGGGAGAAATAACAGGATTAGATATTATTACCACTCTGAAACATAAAAAGGATACAATTCGTGAAAAATAAGTATAAATTTAAAATAGGTGATAAGGTTATTGCCAAAGAGAAATATAAGGGCATAGTTGTACGTGGGGTTGTGTTAGAGAGATCATCCAAAAGAGTTGGAAAACCTTTTAATATGTATTACTTAGAGGACTGTTCACTATTTTTCCTTGAGGATGAATTACGTTTAGAAACAATAAGTTATATGAAGGGGAGGAAAAATGGTTAAGTTACTGTTAATTAGTTGGTTGTTGGTAGGTTTCGGGGCTTGGTTGGGGCTGTCCATTCCTAAGTGGAATAGGATGTTAGATTGGTATTATACTCGCCAAATAATTGCTGGATTTTTTATGACGTTGATTTTATTCCCTATCTCTCTATACAATAACAGAGATAAAACTTCTAGAAAAATTCCAAAAGGGTGGAGGAAAAACAATGGGAACTAGGAACATTACCGCTGTAGTTTGTGATGGTAAGATCAAAGTTGCTCAGTACGGGCAATGGGATGGATACCCTACTGGACAGGGCGCAACTATTTGTGATTTTATACAAAATGAAATGGATCTAGAGGATTTCCGGTGGTCAGTTAGGGAGTGCAGCTTTCTATCGGACGCGGATATACAGGCAATAGTTGACAAAGTAGGAGATGCTTGGCCCACCAAGTACCCAGAATTTAGCAGAGATACTGCTGCTGATATCCTATCAATGATAAGTCGTGGTAATGTTAGAGATTTATGTAACTCTATTGATTTTGTTGCTGATTCTCTATTCTGTGAATACGCTTACGTGATCGACCTAGATAAGGAAGTGTTAGAGGTCTACAAAGGGTTCAACACTAAAAAGCTCCCAAAGCGTGAGAGATTCGCCAATATGAAGGTTGGCAAGAAGTCTAGCAGTGGTGAGCAGTACCATCCAGTACGTTTGTGGGCTAAGTTTCCTTTTAAATACGCCACGGAAGAGAACATGGAGAAATTAGAAAAGAGTCTAGAAGATGAATAAACCTAACTATCAAGCGGGAGATTGGGTGTGGGTAAGGATACCTCCATACCTTACAGAGGTACGAACCAAAATAGAATCAGTCTATGAGCAAATAACGGGTTATGAACATTACTCTTATACGGGGTCAGTGCCCCTTTATTCCAGAAAATATAAAGTTATGGGGTGGGGTCAATACTTGACAGATAGACACATTCTTAGATATGATATAATAAACCAGATGAAAGTTAAAAGGAATAGAAATCGTGGGAAAAAAGAAGCGCAAGAAAAGACCAAAACCTAAATATAAATACAAATGTGGGGATAGGGTAGATATAGAATGGTATGATCAGAGATGGGAGGCCACTATCATAAAGCGTGGTATTGATCGAAGAGATTGGTCTCCAAAATACTGGATTACAGACTGGGCTGACGGAGAAATTGAAATGCACGAAAATGAAATCAGAGGATTTAATACCCTCTACTACATGAAAAACAAAAGATATGCCTAACAAGAAATACAAAAAGGGCGACAGAATCCTTGTCAGGCCGCACTCTCAGGTGGATTTTGGTACCTATTTCCATAATACTCACGGGACAGAGAAAGCAGAAATAGTTGATATAATAGAAGGTGTATCTCTTGAGGGTAATCTAATCTTTTCAATTATTTATGTGAGTTTTTTATGGAGTGATTTAACGGGTAGAATCAATGCTACGGATATTCAGGGATTAGACACAGTGACTATGATGAAAGAGGGAAAGAGTGGTAATTAATCTAAAAAACAAAATTGTTAGTTACCAGGGATGCCTTTTCTCTTTCGAAGGCTGCCGTATAGAATATAGATATGATATCAACTATGTGTTTAGTAGAGTATTGCTGAGAGATTTGTTTATCCCCGGAAGGGTCGTAGAAACCGATAACATCAGGGAATTACAAGTGGTTTCTCCTATAGAATATATGAAGAGAGGTAAGGCGTGAACATCTTTGTTACATATTTAGACGCTCACAAGTCAGCTAGAGTACTGGACAACAAGCGAGTGATCAAAATGTGTCTAGAATCTGCTCAGTTGCTCTCTACCGCTATGCACGTTATGGGGGCTACTAATGCTCCCTATCGCCCCACTCATGTCAACCATCCTTGTGCAATCTGGACAAGGACTAACGCAGCTAACTACCTGTGGTTATTAAACCATTTCAGAGCCTTGTGCGATGAGTATAACTTTCGTTACGGTAAAACACATAAGTGTAAGCAATATTTGGAGATTTTCTATGCCGGCTATGCGTTCATGCCAGAGTCTAATGAAATCACTATGTTTCCTAACTGTACTAAATTCAAAAAAGAGCTCAATATATTCAAGGCTTACAGATTATGTCTAAAAGACAAGTGGGAAAATGATAAGAGAAAGCCACAGTGGACTAATAGACAGAGACCGGGGTGGGCTAAGTGATTGTAAATGTTTACAGAATTTTGCCAGAGAAAAGATCGTGGGAAGTACGATTTCTCTACTCTCTACCCGAGACAGAAAAAGAAAATAAAATGTATGTATTGACAGTGGGGGATGATATAAGTGAGCATTTAGCCAGAGTTTTTCTGAACAATCCTCCTTTGTTATACCAAATAGAGGTTGAGTGCTTAACCGATTATCGACTAGATACGATCCGTACAATGCAGTTTAACCGTATGATAAATAAGGTAAAAAAAGAATTTGACAAGAGCGAATTAATTTGGTACGATCAATTAATAGGGAGGAAAAAACAATGACAGGAATAGAAGCATACTATCAGGCACTTACCTTTAAAAAGATGTGGATTAAGTTTCGTGACTATGGTATTCTCCATGATTGTGAGAAAGCCTTGCGCCATGCGAAGTTCTGTTACGAAATGTTTAAGAAATCCTACGAGTTGGCGGGTATTTAATGAGCAAAACCTGTCAAATCAAAAATTGTTCTAAACACGCCAACCGGATTATAAGAGTTGGAGATGATTTGGTTTATTTGTGCCATGAGCATTATGATTTTATGGAAAAAGGTATTCGGGAGATCAACGAAAGAGTCAAAAACATGACTACCGAAGAAATGGAAGCTAGATTAAAAGAACTGCAAGAGGAAGAGGATGAGCCAACCCATTGAACAGAAATACTTTCCAGGGGATGAGGTGATGGTGTGGTGTTGGTACTGCGAATCATTTCACATTCCCGCCACTGTAACCAAATTAGTTAGTCAGGGAAATTGGGAACAGGAAGGGAATGATAATGTGTATCGCATAAAATTTTTAGACAACCAGCAACTTCCTCCTAGTTGCAAACGCTATTTAGATATCAATGGGGCCACTACCGAGGAACTTCTTAGACCCTCTACTATACAGCATATGAAAAATACTAGGAAAAATAAATTTGACAAACCTGTTGACATTTGATAGAATGAAGTATGATCAAGAAATCAGACATAAGCGAAGTTAAAGAGATCATTAGGAAAGCAATGGATGATGTGTATGGTTTTCCTGGTAATACTTCGCCAAAGAAGAAAAGATTTTTGGAATTAGCAGCAGACAAGCTGTACGAAAGGTTTAAGAAAGGTGGAGACAAACAACAAACATAAATGGCTAACCCATAGAAAGTTAGCTGAAAGGTTCAAGGCGCAGGGCTCAATCCATGTGGCTCGATATCATTATCAACAGGCTATTCTATACTTCCACGCCATGAATCTTGAAGAGGAAAGGAAGCGAATCAATGAAAATTATTAATCGCTGCATGGGTTGTGGGTCTACTCACTTTACTGTTGACGGTTCGGGCAACCACCGCTGCCGCCACTGTGGTTATGTAATCATTGATAAAGAGCCCAAAACTTTCAAAAACAATTCTCAATGTCTGCTAGATATGATCAATGAAACTTTAGTAGATTTAGGGGAGACTGAGGACATAGACCATGAACCTCCTTTAATCATAGAAGAAAGTCCCTCCGTTCAGTCTCCCCCCTCCCCTTCCCCGGAGGAAGCACAGGCTATTGAAAGGAACTATATCACTGGTAAGCAAATGACTTTTCGGTGCGCTAGCAATGACTGCTCGCACCATTTGAGTTTTGATCCAGTCAAAGTAAGATTGAGGGATGTACCTAAAACCTGCCGTCAATGTGGTGCGGCCATGATTCTAGGGAGGTCAAGAGATGGCGACTAGAAAACATCAAACCAAAGTTAAACAGTTTGTTCATAACCAATGTGCTGAGTGTAATGCTGAGGCTGTGTCTACCTTAGTTGTGCCTCTCAAGGGAAAAAAGAAAATGATGTGGTGCTGCTCTAACGGTCACCAAAATAACCATAGACGTTACACTGTCTCGGAGAAAAAGAATTGATCAACCTCACCATAAGATCAGATAGTAAAGACCATTTCCACTTTGGTGGTATATGTCCCACTCAGTTATTCGCCAAGACCATAGATGGTTATTTATTGTATGGACGATTTAGGGGTAATCGGTTTTCTCTAGACATTACGAAACAGTGTGAGAAGTGTGCTTCCCGTACCTTGCGAAAAGGGGAGTGCGATTCCTGTGTCAAACGTAACAGCGAAACCTTGATCCGATTTAGGTACACTACCAAAGAAGGTGACGATGGTTATATAGAGTGGGATGAATTTTTAGAGGTCTGCCGCAACAACGGGATCAATATACGATTCTTCAATGCTGTTGACTACATGAAGGAGAATAAGAAGTAATGGGTTTTATTTTGCTGCTACTAATTCTTTTTATCACACTACGTTGCGTGGTACATTAGGAGATTGGTATGAAACGCATAGAAAGTCTAGTGAAAGAGCTAAAAACCAAGAATCAAGACTTGGCGAAAGCTCAGAAAGAAAAAAATAAAGCTGAAAAACAGTTATCGTGGAAAGGGGGAAATGTTTATATTAAAATCTCATCTCCCGATAGCGGGGAGCCGGTAACCAAAGTAAGCCTTGGGGAAGCATACAACGCTGACTATACTCTTATTAGTATATCAGATTTGGCTAGTCTACACAGATGGTTAAACTCTTTATTTGGTGATGCAACTACAGAATATATGAAAGGTAAAAAAGCAGATTCCAAACCGTCTATCTGGGCCAGGGCTATATTTAAAGAGGACAGTGGAAAGTGATTTAGACTTGCAATCCACAGAGGATTGTGATACGATCAAAGAATCAAAGGAGTAAATGATGGCTAGAGGCAAGAGAGTTACAAGTAGTGAAGTTGAAAAGGTTTTGGAGAAGATTAATGATCCTATGCTGATTATCCGAGTGGGCCGTAAGCTCTATTCCGATATGAAGAAAGCAAGAAATCAGGTGTTTAATCAATTACCTGACGAGGGGGAGGAAGAAAATGTCCAAAGACAAGAAAATTGATATCAACAAAGCCATGCAAGCTGTCAACAGTCCTTTGGCTCAATTAGAGCTGATTGCGTTTGCTATGCTATCTGTCCAAGCCCTTGAAGCGGTGGTTGGAGATATCCTAGAGGAAGCGCAATTATGCAGCAAACAAGAGTTAAGTAAGCGGGTGGCTAAGGCCATTCAAGATGTGCAAGAGGGATTGCTCAAAGGCTTGAAACCAGAGCAGGAACCCACCAAAGCAGACAAAGACAAAAAAGAAGCTGAGGATTTACTTAAATTGTTGGGTGACTTGCCCGATGATGCTTTTGGAAAGGTGCAATAATGGGTCGGCGTAAGAAATTTGATAAGGGTGAGGCTCACCGCAGGATTCAGGAATTACAACAACTTCAGATCAACCTTCGTAAAATTCTAAATACTACCGACACTTATGAGCTTAGACGTAAGTTTGAGAAAATTCATGGTAGATATCCACGGTGGGAAACCCGTAGAGCCTTGAATGACAGATTCTACAAACTAATTTCGGACGCTGATAAAGAAATTAAGAAATTAAAGAAGGCTGCTTTGGATGACAAGGCAAAGCGTATGAAAAAGAAGTTGGGTAAAACAGTTGCTGATCTTATCTTGGCACGCTCACAAGACAGTCCGGGCGATTACCGCTACGCTTCTCCAGGTGGGAGAGAGGTTTATCCTCTCTTGCAAATGTTTAAAAAGACTGGGGATAAGGGGCGGGTTAGTTGGTACAACCGTTACAAAGAAGAACATCCTGAAACCTTTGCTCAAATGGCTGTGTTAAAGCTCACTGGGCACAAGTTTAGTGGTCACCATATTAAAGATAGTGCTTTGAAAGAGCATAGGTTTAGGGGAGTGGTCAGTTATCAAAAGCGGTGGGCAGTACAAGATGGGCAAAGGCCTGATGCTGATACCGAGAAGAGAGACCACGCGCAAAAAATCATTGATCTTATGAAAGATACCGTGTGGTGTGTCTACATGGATACTGGCAGGTCCGTGGGATTGAAGCCCAAAGACCTATTCATCCTTGAGGATACTAAACCTCGCAGAAATAAGAAACATTACCGTCTGAAACAATTACAGGCACGGATCAATAAGCATAACTCCGTTGCTAGACGGTTGAAAATGTATGCTAATTTCGATGAAACCCCTGAATTAATTGACAGAATGAAGCGCATGTCTCGGTGGCTAAAAGAGAACGAGGGAGAAAGAGCTCTGAGAAATTCAGGACTTAGCTACGCCGGCGTAAGAAAAGTTACCCTAAAGAAAGCCTTTTTACAAAGGGATTATAGTTGGCAGACAGGAAAAACCACTTATACTTGGACTAACAAGTTGAAAGAACTGTTAGAAAGAGGTGATATTAGCAGCTTAGGATTTACCACTCCAAACATTAGACCACACTAGGGAGGATAGAATGATAACTACTCAGAACAAAAAGAGAATTAATATATTGACTTTTGCGGTTATCTGCCTCTTTGCTGCTCAATTTATGACTAAGTACAAGGCCAATAAACTCAAGAAAAGAGTCGATGCCTTAGAAAATAAGGTTGTCACAACTCACTACGCGGCTCTCAAGGACTTTTCTGCTATTGATTTCACTTTGACCCAGAGTATCATTCAAATTGAGTCTAGCGGCTATTCTGAGGCCTACAATACCCATTCTGGAGCGGTGGGACTGATGCAGTTAAGGCCTGTGATCTACAATAAACTTTGTGGACTGACTAAAAAACAGGCTTTTGAACCAGCTAATAATATTGCGTGCGGTACTCTTTTTGTGCGCCACTTACTAAGGAAGTACGGGGGGAACCTAGAGAAGGCCCTTTTATTCTATAATAACGGGTACATAGTTACCAACGAACAGTATGCTGAAAAAGTTTTGGCTTACCTCGAAAAAGAGTTTGACAAAACCGAATTAACCATGGTAAGATAAAAGGGATGAACAGAGAAATTTAATGGAGGTTTGACAATGGCTAGTATTAACAGAGTTAAGAAAATGATCAAAGCAGGTCGTGAGTCAGGCGTTTGCGTTTGGATATGGGGCGACCACGGTAATGGTAAAAGTGAGTTGGTTCGACAGGTCACGGATGAGTTAGGGATTGATTTCATCGACATTCGCGTTGCCTTAACTGAGGCGGGTGATTGGATGGGTATTCCCTACGCCAACCCAGTTACTAAAGAAATGGATTTCTTGCCCTCCCCCTTTCTGCCCAAAGACCCCCAGAGTAAAGGTATCCTCTTCCTCGACGAACTCAACCGTGGTCGTCCCGATGTTCTGCAATCGGTTTTTCAGATTGCCTTGGATAAGAGGATTGGTACCCACTATGAGCTGCCGAAGGGCTGGTCTATTGTAGCTGCGGGTAACCCTGGCGACGCTGACTACCAAGTTACTGACATTGATCCTGCGCTGTTGGGCCGTTTCTGTCACGTTCACCTTACTCCTACCAAAGATGAGTGGCTTGATTTTGCCTCTACAAGTGGGGTTAGGGATGATGTACGTGGGTTTATTCGAGATAACCCTAAGATGCTAGGCCAAGCTATCAAAAGTACTTCTATTGAGTCTTTGAAGGGTAACCCCAGAGGTTATGTGTTGTTAGCCAAGATGGTTGACGCTTTAGAAAACTTGGATAAGAATGATCCACAAGGTAATTTTGTAGGAGATTGCATCTCTGATATTGCTCACGGCTTGGTAGGCTCTGCTGCCGCTGCGGAGTATGTCAACTATCGTAAAACCCAATTCAAACGGATTGACGTTACTAAGATTCTTAACGAGTATCCAGTTATCCGTAAAGACGTTCTAAAGTCTGTTAAGACAGGGCGTGGTGATCTACAGAAAGAGGCTATTGAGGACCTCTTCAAAGATAAGAAACTGAATATTGATGAGGTGGTAGAGGATAAAACTAAGTTTAAGAATCTGTTGACGTTTCTTACTGATATTCCCGCTGACATGGGATATGTGGCTGCGGAAATTATTATGAACAACTATCGTAAACTCATGGATGCCATTCTCGCTTCCCAGAGCAAAGAAGCCAATAAGTTTTATGAGCTGGTTGTTGGTCTGGAAAGTATCGAGACTAGGGAGAAAAAGTAATGGCAGACGAAAAGAAAAAAACTGCTAAGAAAGTAGCAGAGCAGCCAAAGCCGCCTACTCCCGAAGAGATTGCAGAGGCGAAGCGCAAGGTCGAAGAGGCTACGGAAACTGCCGAGTCGAATCTTGAAAGGGCTATCTTTCAGTTGCTAACAACGGAGCCATTCCTAGGGCACCTGATGCAACAATTAACGAGGCTCACAAGTTTGCAGATTCCTACCGCCTGTGTTTCAGTAGTAGATAACCGCTACTCTCTTACTATCAATCCGTTCTTTTTTAATGAACTGGAAACGAAGGAGAGGGTAGCGGTGCTGAAACATGAACTTTGTCATTTGCTTAATGAGCACTTGCACAGAGGCCAAGACCGTGACCCTAAGATTTTCAATGTTGGCGCGGACATGGCTATTAACCAGTGGATTCAGAACCTACCTACTTTCGATCATGCTAAGGCAGTAGAAAAGTTAATGGAGTCGGGGCTAACCCAGGAAGAGGCTGAGGCTAAACTTCCCAAGCCCGACGCTAATGGTAGAGGCCAAACCTGCCTTTTGCCCAAAGACTATAACTTGCCTAATGACAAAACGGCTGAATGGTATTATGAAGCCATTATGAATGATCCAAACATGAAGGAGAAGTTTCAACAAAAGCAGGTCATTCTTGACATGGAAAACGGGATGACTAACCTTACCCCCGAAGAGCAAAAACAGTTAGCCGAAGATATTAAAAACGGTAAAGTACAAGTAACTCCGGGGAGAGGAGATCATTCAGAGTGGGGTTCTACTGAAGGACAAACCAGAGAAGTGTTGGATGAGGAGTTGAAACGTATCATCCGAGAGAGCATGGAAAAAGCGGGTGATTCTTTTGGTAACCTCCCCGGTATGCTACAAGAGCAGATTAGGCAGTTTCTTACCACCAAAGTGAGTTGGAAAACTAAACTCAGAAGTTTTATCCAGCGGGCTACCCGCGTTATGCGAAAGAACTCAAGACAAAGGCCAAGCCGTAGGTATGGGGTATCTTTTCCAGGCCAAAAGTCGCAGTTCAAGTTAAATCTCTGTGTATTTATTGATGCCTCGGGTTCAATCGGAGAGGATGAGTCAAGAGTATTCGGGGGCGAGATAAATAGGCTCATGGATACTAAACTGGCCGACATTACTTTGGTTTGGGGTGATACAACGATTCAGAAAGTAGAAAAATTAAATAAAAAGTTGGAGCCCGATAGGTTTGCGATGTATGGCCGAGGTGGTACAGATGCAGGTCCCTGGCTGAAATACATTGACGAAAATCACTATGACGCAGCGGTAATTTTGACAGATGGTTACTTTAGCTTCGACCTAAAGAAACCTAAAACTCTATTGCTGTGGGCGTTGAGTGAAGGTGGTTATTCAGTGGATGATTTTAGGCGCAATGTACCTTTTGGTAAAGTAATTAAACTTGAATTAGATGAAAAAGCTAGGCGTCGGAGGTACCGTCGATGAGCGGTTTTAAGGTACCAGATAGCAAGGCTCCGAGAACTCTGGATTACCATGAGCTAGCCTTGAACTTCTTTCGATCCTATATTATGCAAATGGGAGAGAGAAAGAAAAACGATGAAGAAATTAAGGCGTTCACTAGAAATCCAGGGCCAGAGACCTTTGGACTTAAACCTGATCCCAACCGAGACAAGTTTTTTGAGATTATTCAACACCACTCTACTTTTGAAGAGAGAAAGAAGATTGTTGTCGAGTTGGCAAAGACAGGGAAAATATGATTTATGAAATCTACTGTAAAGTTTGTGGAGAACGCCGAAAGATTGACCTTCCTAAAGAAGAGTTTAAGGGAGCACAGAAACTGTTTAAAGAGGCATCGGAAGTTTTAACCCACAAGTGTAGTGGCACTTATGAGTTGAGGGACCTCGGTTCCTAACAAAGGAACAAAAGGACCGGATAAAAAAGGAAATGGATGAACTTATACAACAATTAGAGAATTTAAATAGGTCTGGTAACTAATATGAAATATCGAATCATCGACCTGAGAGACAAGTCTATGGGGCAAGCGAAGCGGATAATGAAACGCTTGCTGCATAAGAAACGAAAAGGGAAGGATGATCCGTGGGTGAGGAGAAAACTTAAAACACCCCTTAAATTTTTGATTCCTTCGAAGGACAAAAAGAAGCGCACTATGTTTCAAGCCGAGAAGATCAAAAGCACCTGCCCCTATTGTGGAAGTAGGTTAGTAGAAACTGAGGTAGGTATAGTATGTAGTAGTGAAAATATGAGATATATTGCTCACGATATTATTTCTACCCTCCGCAGATATGGAGAAGAGCGAGCAGAAATGTTTATGAGCAAAAAGTCTCACCGATTCTATGATTATTACAAGGCTGAAGGGGTTACCATGACTTGTGATTATGTACTGGGTAATGAGGAGAAAAGGTTTAGGATCAACAATAGACTTCTCAGGCCCGGTGTTGATAGAAAGAAAATATTTGGAGGAAAGAAATGAGATTGACTGCATTAGTCCTTTTGACCTCGCTGCTTATTGCTGGACTGTCCTTAATTGTGACAAGCTGCGGTGAACCGAAATACTACCAACCTTTTGATTGTGAAATAGGATTCAAATTAGTTGAATACCGGATACGTTTTAACAAAGGAGATTATGAAGTAACTGCTGAAGATCAAGCGCACGGATTCTTTGATGTTGTCTATAGAGCAAACCATGAGAGTTTTGCTACGGAGTTAGTGCATCACATTTTGCCAGTCAATTGCCGTACTCATGGAGGCAAGGCAATCTCTCTGGAACAAGTAGAAATGGAGACTGAATAATGAATTGTGTAAATTGTAACAAGAAATTTACTCCCGCTGAAATCAAAAAGCGCAAAGCGGTCTGTTGTGACCTGTGTTTAGATCAAGCGGTGGAGTACGACCAGGTTTATAAAGATCATGGAGAAGAAATTGCTATTCAACACTGGTGTTTTATGAGGGAGTCTACTGGACATGAAGTCAAAGGTTGAAAAAGAAAAAGTCACTGATGAGTCTCAATTTCTCCCTGTACCGTGGAGCGATGAGCACAGCGTAGGCAGTATAGCTAATGTACTTATAGAGTTAGCGAGACAGATGGGATTTGATATTATCAGAGTTAGTGACAACGGCAGGTTTTGGTTTGAGGTCAAACCCAATAATGCGGTAACCTATATGAAAGTCAAAAAGAAATGAAATACAAAGTGGGAGATAGGGTTAAGGTAAGGACTTACTGCGAAGGGTTCAAAGAAGTTCACCGCGTATCGACGATAGTGGATATAGGAACTCTCAGTAATGGAGATGTTGTCGCCTATATGTTAGAAGATGACGACGTTACTTTTATTATGCCCGAGAATGTACTGGGGTTAGACGTTATAGAAAATATGAAGAGGAATAAGAAGTGAAATTTAGGTTGGGGGATAAAGTTAAAGTGAGTGCATGGCCCACCCCTATATCTGGTGTTGTGGTGAATTTAATCCCCTCTGTATGGACCTTTGGGCAAACAAATTACCTTATAAAATTCGTCAGTAGACAGGAAGAAGGAAAAATAGAATATGTCGAGTGTGAGGATAATGTCCTTTCTTTGGATATAACTGCGAACATGAAACGAGGCAAGAATGTTTAAGGCATTAGAAAAGATTGCCAAGACCAACAGTAACAAAGAGAAAGCAGAGATTCTCAAGAACCACGATAGTGTGGAACTGAGAGAATATCTCGATATTGGACTAAACATATACAGGGTGTACTATGTCAACAAAATGCCAAAAGAAAGAATTGAGGGCGTCGAGTCCTTTCCTATCCCCGGTAAAGGATTCACCAAGTTTAAATTTCTTGTCAAGGCTTTGGAGCAGCGCCAGATATCAGGCCATATTGCACTTAACACGATCCATGACGTATTCAGTACGTTTACGAAACAAGAACGGAAATGGTTTACTGCTGCGTTGGCGAAAAAAGCTATCGGCGTTGGACCTGCGACTGTCAACGCTGCTTTTGGAAAAAATACTATCCCGTCCTTCAAGGTGATGTTGGCGGATAACAAACAACCTGACCTAGATAAGATTACCTATCCCAAATGGATACAACCTAAGATTGATGGGTTTAGGGCTGTGTGGATTCCCAACGTAGGTTTTATTGGACGTAACGGTAAACCTATACGTAACTCTAAACTGAACACTCACTTTAAGGGACTGGCCTACGAAGTCAAAGGCTACGTGTTAGACGGCGAGCTTGATTCAACCGAGTGGCATGGACAAGCAGATTCATTCAACAAAATTACCTCAATCTTAAATTCGGAGGATAAAGATGTACCAGAACATATCCGATACACTGTCTACGACTGTATACCCCTCGCGGATTGGACAGCACAAGCTCACGCACAGGGATATGCGAAGAGAATGGAAGAGGTACCTGAAATTATACTTAACGTGTCCGAGCACTACCCCACCACGGAAGATTGGTTTAGCGATGATGCTTCCTTCCGAGAATCCTATTCTCCCGTAGTGGAGATTCCATCCATACCTATTAAAAATAGGAAAGAACTTGATAAGTGGTATAAATATTATTTGAACAGCGGGTATGAGGGTATTATGATTAAAGACCTTAAAGCCCCATACCATTGGAAGCGTGTATCTGTCAATTCACAGGTTATGCTCAAGCTAAAGCCATCTATAACCCACGATTTAAAAGTCACGGGGTTCGAGGAAGGTGAAGGTAAGTTTAAAGGCATGTTGGGCAAGCTATTGGTGGATTTCAACGGTGTAGAAGTAGGAGTAGGCACAGGCCTTACTGAGGCTAATCGGGTCAAAATATGGTCCAATAAGAAGGCCTATTTGGGTCAAATAGCTGAGGTTAAGGGTATGGAAGTAACCGCAGATGGCTCTATCCGTCACCCTGTTTTTGTGCGGTGGAGGAAGGACAAATGAAAGCACAAAACTTATCAATCTGCGTTCCATACAACGGTTGTGACAAGAATTGTCCTTATTGTATAAGCAAGATGACAGGTTATACTGAGGGGCAGCACGGTCAGTTGATGGATAGAAATGTCAATAAGGTCAGACAGTTAGCTAAGGCCTGTCAGGTCAGCAGCGTGTTGATTACTGGCAAGGGTGAACCAATGTTATCAAGGCCTTACGTGGAAAGCATGATACAGGCTTTCAGAGACTTCCCTGTGGAGTTGCAGACCAATGGAAAGTTGTTGCTGCAAGACGTAAAAGGGCATGGTATCGTACTAAATTCGCTCCAAGAAAGGGGTTTAGACACTTTGGCCCTATCTGTTGACTGTTTTGCTGATATAGCGGCTCACAAGCCTCTATTTAGCGCCGCACAGGATTTAGGTTTGACCAACAGAATCACGGTAAATCTGCTAGATACTACTTTGCAACACTCGTTTGCAGACTACGTATCAGCCTGTAAACATAATAATATTCAACAATTGTCTTTTAGAAGTATAACCGTTCCCAACTACGTGCAATTTGAGGTGGGCAGCAAGGCAGCCCTTACTGTAGATTGGATCAACAAGAATGTGGATAAAAATTCAGAAGCTTTGTTTTTGAACCTAATGAGGGATTCTCTGAGCAGTAAGGGAAAGGTTTTGCGGCAGTTACCTTACGGGGCCACATTATTCGATTATGAAGGTCTATCAGTCACTTATTTCGATTACTGTATACAAGATAAATCAGGAGAGGATGATATTCGTAGTTTAATCTTTATGGATGATGGACACGTCTATACTAACTGGGCTTCTACCGCTTCGAGGTTGTTCTAATGAAGTGCGTAATGTGTCATAAAGAATTAGAACAGATAGAAATTGAGTTCTTTCACAGCGGGACGCATAAATCATATAAAGGCTTTATGGTTTTTGATACCAAAAAACAACACTATGAGTGGGTTTGTGGAAAACGATGTGTAAAGAAATTCGAGAAAAACAATGGCGATAATTAGACCAAAATACGGTATCAACGAGATAGTTAAAGTGCGCCGCACGTACTTCGACGACTGCATGCGGGAGACACACAAGTTAAAAACAGCCAGAATCGTAGATATGGGAACTGAGTGGTGTGGTCCCATTGTGGGCTTTAAATACTGGATTAGATTTGGAAATAACAGAGAGGTGGAGGTGTGGGAAGTGGATATCGTCGGCATAGACACCATCGCAACAATGAAGGAGAGTAAGAAATGAAATTATCCGAATACAAAAATATTACCCAATTCTTGAAAGATAATCCTGACTTTCGTTTTAGTGTCGGAGAAGTGGGATTTGGAAGGCCCTGTCTGGGTATTTTATATGAAGGCAATTATGTAGATTACCACATATACTCAGATGATGGTAATTACGAAACTATAGCCGAACATACTGTTGCCTATAGTCAGGCCCCTGAAAATGCTTATCACAAACATTCGTGCTTGGCCGTTCTTATGCACCCTGCCGATTACGATATAGGTCCTTCGGATAAAGATAAGCATAAGGCTCTGGCTGAGTTGGATGAATGGTTAGGGCATATTATTGAAGCAGGATACAGAGTGCGGGACTATAGAGAAAGTAAAAATAGTTTGGGAGGCTTTTTTGGTAATCGACGGATATTAAAAGCCATAGTCGATTCGGACGCAGTAGATTATATGAAGAGGAATAAGAAGTGAAAATCATAACTTCAGAAAAGAAACCTATTAAGAGTTGGTGTAACTACCCGGAATCAGGAGCTCTTGAACAAGCCAAGGATTTAGCTAACTTACCTTTCCTGTTCAAACACGTTGCTTTAATGCCTGATACACACCAAGGCTATGGTATGCCTATAGGTGGAGTAATAGCCTGTAAGGATGTTATTATCCCCAACGCTGTTGGTGTGGATATCGGTTGTGGTATGGCTGCGGTGAAAACTAGTCTTACGGATATACCCACAGAAGGTATAAAGAAAATTATGTCCTTGATAAGACAGGCTGTTCCGGTAGGTTTTAAACACCACGCAGGAGAACAGGATGCACGTCTAATGCCCCGAGAAAGATATGACGGCTTTAATGGAGGTTTTGTATTCTGTGAATATCCTATAATCTACGAAGAATATCGCTCAGCCCTCAAGCAATTGGGAACCTTGGGTGGAGGAAACCACTTCATTGAAATCCAGAAGGGCAGCGACGGCTATATCTGGTTTATGGTCCACTCCGGCTCACGTAACCTGGGGTATAAAGTAGCCAAACATTACAACGAGGAAGCACAAATGTTGTGTGCCAAGTGGCACTCCAATATACCTAAGCCTAAAGGAGCTGATGGTCTAGCCTTTCTGCCCCTAGATACCGCAGAGGGGAGGCTCTACCGGAGATCAATGGAGTATTGTCTACAATTTGCTAAAGCTAATCGAGATTTAATGATCCAACGAATCAAAGAATCTTTTTGTTCTGTCTTAGAGGTGGAATTTACTGAATATATTAATATTCATCACAACTATGCCACTATGGAGAATCATTATGGAGCCAACGTTATGGTCCATCGTAAAGGAGCTACTTCGGCTAAGAAGGGCGAGCTTGGTATTATTCCAGGCTCACAGGGTACGAGTTCCTACATTGTTCGAGGGAAAGGTAATCTAGAAAGTTTTATGAGCTGTAGTCATGGGGCTGGCCGCCAGATGAGTAGGAAGGCTGCAAGGACAGGGCTTGACTTAGACGCAGAAATCGCTCTGCTAGATGGCAAGGGGGTCATCCACTCTATACGCAATGAGAAAGACCTGGAGGAAGCGCCTACCGCCTACAAAGACATAGACATCGTAATGGAAGAACAGCAAGACTTAGTTGATATTGTTGTGAAATTAGAACCTCTGGCAGTTATTAAAGGCTAATGAACAATTTTTCTAATAAAAATTATTTACCAAATGGTAAGTACGAGCCTTACAATAGGAGACCATAATGGCAAAATTCTGGGAAAAAGTGAGAGAGACCTATCAGGTAAGAGCCGAGGATAAGCCCAAGAAGGCTATCTCTCTAGCAACTATCCGAAATTATTATAAAGGTAGGATCGAGCGAGACTTTACGAAAGGATTGAAAGCAGAACAGCGAGATGATTATAGCTATATGCTCTTTATCCCCTGTAAGAGTGGTGAAATCTACCTGCACTCAGAAACGGAAAATTTGCTTGGCGTCTTTGTTAAACCTACCGCGTCAGGTGGTAAGAGAAACGCCCACAGAGCACCATTGAAAAACATAGGGGCTCAGAAGGTCATGGACTGCCAATGGGAAGAAAAATGGATTCTAGCGGCTGAGAAGCTAGATTTAGCTTGTGAGATAATGGGAGCCTATAAAACAAAGAAATATACAAGAAAAAGAGGAGAAAATGTCAAATAGAACAATAACTTGTAGTGCCTGGGGGTGTAATAAGTCTCTTTCTACTGAGAAACGAGAGGTATACTGCCTCCGTATTGAGAGAGATGGACACAGGTTTGTGTGTAAAAAGCACTTTGACCTAGCCAATTCAGGCAAAGTAAACGACCTATCGGAGCTTATTTATGGACCAAGGACAACCAAAAAGAGGCGACATGGTAAAACTGGTGGACGGCGTAGACGTTCTACACGAAATCCGAGCCGGAAATCAGGTACTGGTAGTTCCTCAAAAGACCGTGGATAACTTGAAAGGTAAGAGTTTACGGGTAGGTGGAGTTCTATTTGTATTAGATGCTCCCGATGGTGAGACATATCTAGCTACCGGGGGAGATATCACGCTCGATGTGATAAACACTATGAGGATTAAGAAATGAAATACAAGACGTTCTATTTGTCTATAGACGGTAAAGTGTCGCGGCATAAGATGCGAGGAACGATGATGGCTGGTTTTGGTATGTTGTGGGAGGACCAAGTAATAGAGGCTAAAACCCATGAAGGAAAGACCTTTATCTTTGTATTTGAAGATGTTAAGGTAGGGAGCCATGAAGCCAGTACTTTGGTGACCTTAGAAGCCGGCGATTTCATTGATAGAATTGATGTGGTAACTAAAACATGAAAGACCCTAAATTTAAGATTGGTGACGTAGTTAATACAAAGTCAGGTGGAAGTGGTATTGTCTGTGCTATCTTAGATAGTTCAGATATTATAAATAATGTCATAGATAATACTAAGTTAGCGAAATCCGCCGCAGATTTGATGGATGAGATACTCGATGACTGTGACTGGTTCTGTCCAATGTATCACATAGTATGGAGAGATGAGGAAGATAATTGGATGGTCTCTACAGTGGATGAAAAAGAGCTGACTTTAAATACGACTAAAACTATGATGGTCAATAAGTCTCCCGAATTTTTAGAGAGGCTTACGGCGTTGGGGAAAGAAATTAAAAACCCCACGGAGGATGATAATGAAGATCAAAGTAAATGATATTGTGATCCCAAAAATGGCTGTAGCTAGAGTGGTGGAAATTAAGAAAACCAAGGTTGTTTTTGAACGGTATGATAGCAAAGGAAAAAGAAAGGTTTTTGAGTGGACCAAAGACCATGCTGAAACTAGAGGTGTAAGTTTAGATAAACTAGTGGATGAAAA
>Ga0180438_10001346_pt1 | contig 43819 bp, 58 predicted proteins | sample SS_ome_12_FD_132455 | JGI IMG/M metagenome (GOLD analysis project Ga0180438, IMG submission 132455) | Hypersaline lake sediment archaeal communities from the Salton Sea, California, USA - SS_3_D_2 metaG | ecosystem: Environmental > Aquatic > Non-marine Saline and Alkaline > Hypersaline >...
CTGGACCCGAAACAAAACTGCAGGTTATCAGACCTGACGCAGTACCTTTTTAAATAAAAACAAGTAGTTATGCGACCGCGCTCCTGGCTGCAGCGAGGGCAAAGAGCATGCCAAAGCCAAAGCATCGAGGCGCGCGGCGCTGTAAGTGTTTGATATTAAATATTTATCTCTCATTAAGGCCCTCGCTCCAGGCTGAGAGCTTTTGCCCTGGCTGCCGCCCCCTGCCGAGGATCTGATTGATCTTGTTTGCTGCTCGGATCTCGAGCCGTTTCCTGACCCTCTCAATGATTTTTCGGGCCCTTTTATGTCCTGGCAGCGTGTCAAGGCCCTGGATCGCTTCAAATAGTGTCAATTTTATACCTCTCGCAGCCCCAGGCGTCAAATCTGAGGCTTTTTTTGTTTTCTGGACCTCTCGGCTGCAGATAGAGCCTTGATCGTTTAAAGTCCGTCTATATTAACAAAACAGACATAAGGCGTTAATCGATATCTCTCGCAACATTCAGCGACAAATTCAGGGAAAACAGTTTCGGTAATAAATATTTTTAGCTCAAAAAGTAAAGGTTTGCCGCATCTATTACAAACAGCATTGTCGATCAATTTATCAAACTCATATTGACGGCCGTTTTCAATCTTGTCTCCCATTTGTCCCCCATTAAAGAGCGTATTCGCTCGGATCGTTAAACCTGGCATTGAAAAGGATCTTGAGCTCTTTGTCGCTGCTTTCAAAGCTGCCGCTCTCGTCCGCGTTCTCCAGGATCAAGAGCCATAAATTCGCCGTGATCGGGCTCTCCTGATATATTTCGTCGTATGCTTTTTTTATTTCGTCGGCCGATTTCACTTGCCCCCCTCGAGCTTTTTTAAAATTTGCTGATTTAACTCCTCGCGGATCTGATCGTCATAAAAGAGGGCCGGGATCGGTTTGAGATCCTTTTTCAAATATAATGGGTGTCTCGGCTGTCCGCTTTTAGTCAATGCCAGATAACAGGCATTTTTCAAAAACGTCTTGACGGCAAAGTCTCGAGCCATAAACGAGCCTGAGGCGCCCCAGGACATGACGGTCAGCTCGGCGATCATTGACAGCTCTTTGACAAAATAATCGTTATCAGGGCCGACAGGGTCGTCAGCGGCCCTCATTTCGGCCGGGTCCGTTGCTCTGAAAGCGAATAAATTTGTCATGATCAGGCCCCCATATCCCCAGCTGTCAGCAAAGCGAACGCAGCGCCGAATTGTCGGGTCGTCGATGTTCTCGTCAGCCGTTGACGGATTGAGACCGACAAAATTGACCAGGCCTTTTTTTTCGTTCCATATCCGACAAAGAGAATATCTATATTTTTTACAGTCTGAAAATCTCGCGCTTTTATTCATCATGATCGACCCCCTCGTCCTCGTCCTGATCCTCGTCCTCATCGTCGCCGCTCAGATAGTCCTCGAGGCCGGCCAGACAATAAATTTTATGATCTGTCGCGCATTGCATACAAACGAGCCCCGACCTGGTCGTCATAACCTGGGCGAGATCCTCGTCCGGTCCCATGACCTCAGCCAGAGCCGGCCCGATCATCAAGTCGAGGCCCTGGCGCTGATTTACTGCAGCCAGATCCAGGCCCAGGCGTTCGACCTTTACTCTAAAAAAGATCGGGACGCGCGTCGCGATCCCCTCGCCACACAAAGCACATTTTTCGACGTCTTTCCGTTTAAATGACATAAGACCCCCATTGTTTAAAGTTTTGTTAAAAAATAACGTCCAGGACGTCGAGACCGGGATAAAAGGCGAGCGTTTGCAGATCTCCCTCGGGTTGAATAGGCCCCTCCCTCAAATTATGAGGGTCTAAGGACGCCCCGGCGCGTTATTGGCTATTATTTACTGTTGACCAGGCTGAGCCCCCTGTTTTGTCCCAGGAGCTTTTGACCTCGCTTTTTTAATACCCTGGCGAGATCGACCGCCTGACCAGGATCGAGCATAATAAACCGGGTCGCGACATTAAACTTGATAACGATCTGACCCTCATGCTCAAAAAACTCGAAAGCGATCTCTTGATGAAAATCGGACCGCTTTTTCAGCCTGGTATAAATAAAAACGCCGGCGCCGGCCAAAACAACCAGGACCAAAAGCGCCAGGAGAAAAATCAAAATGTCTGTTTTCGTCAGCTGACCGTAAACAAACAGCTCAAACAAAACGACGGTCCAGGCCATGAGGCCCAGGATCATCGCGGCTGAGTAAATCGCTGCTTTCTTGTTCATAAGACCCCCAGGATAAAAATTATTGTGTTGTTGTTGCCTCAGTCGACCGTAAAATGACGCGATCGTTTTCAGCATCAAGATCGGCCCCAAAGTTGAAATTTTTGCCGCCGAATTCCGAAAGATTTTCGATCGTCATTTCGCCGCCGTTTCTATGGACGATAATCATCAAATAAGACAAAAGCATCCTGACGTTTTCGTCGGCGTTCATTTCTTGCATTTGATCCATTTAGACCCCCATAATTAAAGAGATTATTAAAACCGCGCCCGAGACCTTACACACGGCCGCATATATGACAAAATCAAGATCCATTATTTAAAAAGCCCTGCTCTGTGTAAATGATACTTTGTTGATTTGACGAAAAACGCCGGGATCGATTTTTGACCTCTTTTTGACGCCGGCAAAAGCCAGGGCGTCGGCGGTATAGTGATTGATTTTCTCGAGAGATCAAAGATCTGTCTGATCCGCGCTTTTTTCTTGCCCCCTGTAATCCAATAAATCCCAGGATGACGATTAAAAGGCAAATAGACAAAGCGCCTGGCGCCCCCCCTTGCTGCAGCTGCTTTGATCGTCGCGACAATAAACTGCTTTCGGCTTTTTGCTTTTGTCCCGACCCTGAGGAGCCTGATCGCTTTCATTTGATTAGGCCGGCGAACGACCCGGCGCCTGGGTTTTGTTCCCTGGGCCTCTCCTGAGGCGATCGCCGTCGGGATCGTGACGCCCTTTGCCCCTCGTTTCGGGATAGTCTTGCCGAATTCCTGGGTCTCAAGATAGTCCTCAGTCGATCCCAGGCGCGCCCAGATCCGAGATTTATTTGACGTATTCGCCTTTTTTACTCTGACGGATCTCATCGTCCAGGTATTTCGAACGATAAAGCGGCGCCTGATAATCTGCTTTGCTCGTTTTTGCCCTTTAAAAGCCGCGTTGTTGACCGTGTCCCTCTCGACCAGGGGCGCGACCTTTGAGGCGTATTTTCTGAGATCATGCTGCAGCCCCTTGAGAGATCGGTCATCCATTTTAAACATTTTTGTCATGAGAAAGTCCTTTTTTCGTGTTCGCTGCAGCTGTCTCCCTGCCTGACGTCCTGGCCATAAAATGAGCTGTCTTTATTTCTGCAGCTGAGGACCGAATTTGCAGCTCGATAAAGCTCGGTCATCATGATTTTTAATTCTATGCCATAAAAGCAATTATGACAAGTCTTTCGCCTCATCGTCGTTTTTGTCAGATCGTTCAAAGCCGAGCTCCTCTTTCTCTTTTTTGATGCCGAGCCGTTTAATCGCGAGAGATATTTCATATAAAAATTGTGAGTTTTGCTGCCAGAGATCATAAAAACCGCCCTGGACGTCATCGATCAGTTTTTTCTCTTTTTCAGTCAAATTCATTTAAGCCCCCTTAAACGGTATAATCGACCTCGAAAAAGCTGAGGCGCCCAGGACATGACATAAACGTCAAGGGCGCGATATTTTCAAACACAAAGCCATAAGGCCCGAAAAAATAGGGGCTCTCATGATCCGTGACGCACGCGACGAGATCCGCGCGGCCGACGATCCCCCCTCTTAAAAAATCTTTCGGATGAGGCAGCGCCGCCAGGCCGAGGGCCTCTTTGTTTTGCTGCAGCCATTTAAAACCGTCATGATCAAACTTTTTGCCGGCATGAATTAAAAAAGATCCTCGAAAATTTGTTCTCCAGGAGCGATTTTCGACCGGCTTGCCGTTGAGTATCGCCCAGGCCCAGGGCTGCCGAATTGATAAAGCTTTATATTTCATTTTGACCTCGCCGTATATTCCAATATCTAAAAGTGAAAGCGTGACAGATCCTTTTGATCATGTCCTCGGTTATTTTTTCGCGATGCAATCGAGGCGCGCGCTTTTTCATGGTCGCAAAAACAGGCGCCTCGCTCCGAAAGCGAGAAACGCGCTCTTTTATTTCAATGTGACCCGAATATTCTGGGATCTCCTCGGGCTTGATGAGGCCCTCAGGAGCGACAAAGAAAAAATAATTCGGTATATGATGAGTATATTTGCTTTTTTTGTTTTCGAATAGAAATTTCATGTCGCCGTGTTTTTCGGCTTTTGATTTGAACTCTCTGAGAAAATCTGACCGGCTGCATTTGATCTCATATTCATTGATCAGGCCGGCAGTCGTGACGCTGATCAGATCGGCCTCGAGATATAAATGAAAATTCGGGATCATGTATCGATGAGCCTTTTGATAACAAAAATTATATAAGCAATTTTGAATATCTTTTTCTCTCATAGCTGCCTCGCTTTCGTTCTGTTTTATTTCAGCCCCCTCAAACTATCCTTGATATAATACTCGGTTTTAAGCCGGCTTAAAAAAGGGATCAATTTTTGATCGCGCCAGGATCTCCAGTCGGCCGGTTTATAAAAATCATATTTTTTATAGTGATTGATCTTGCCGACCTTGACTTGATCGACCAGGGTCCCGAGGTTTTCCAGGATCTTGATCGCGTCGCCCTGGTAAATAACCGGCTCGATCGAGATCCAGGTTTTTATACCCAGCTCATGAGCTTTTAAAATACTGTCGACGCGATCTTTTATCGCGGCCGCGCCCGGCTCAAGTCTCGAGGCCTTTTCTTGATCCCAGAAAACAAGGCTCGTCCCGGCTCTGAATTTTTTATAATGCTTGAGGATGTCAAAGTCCTTTGTCGCTCTCATGCCGCCCTTTGACAAGATCGTAAACGGCAAACCGTGATCGATCAGGATCTCGATCGTCGGCCTGGCCAGATTAAAAGCCTCGTCGGCCGGCTGATAGACATCGCCCACAAAAGAGAGCAAGATCTCAGGACATGCGGCGCCATACTCCAGGGCGATCTTTTTTGCATCGATCTCGAGCCGTTTTAAAAAGTCCTTTTTCGGATCGGCATCGAGATAATATTTCTCGCGATCGGTCCAGGGTGTTTTTGTGTTGTAACAATATCGGCAGCCGTGTTGACATCCCTTATAAATATTGAGGGCCAGCTCGGCGTATTCCTGAGCCTTGCCCTTTGGTTTATAGATCAAAGTCATTTAAGCCTCGCATATATCACATTTATATTTTCCATAAGGACAGGAGCTGCAGATCCCTTTTAAATATCGCTCGCGATAATTCTCGCCGTCCTTGCCGGTTAATTTATGATGATATTTTCGGATTGATAAAGTGTGTCGAATAAACGGCAGCGCCCAGCCTGTTTTTTTCGCGTAGCCGGTCAGCGTTTTCTTGCTCTCGTTTGCTACCAGGACCGCGCTCGACTTTGCAAAAACTGTCTCGCCGTTCGCGCCTTTAAAAAAAACGTATTTTTTCCCGAAAGTCGATCGAAAAAAATCGACCAGGCCGTCGCGATCTTTAAAGCGGCATTGCGTCCAGGGATCTCGGCCGTCATCGATAACGACCTTGACGTCGATCGGGTCAGTTAAAACAGGCATCATGTAACGCCTATTAAAATTATATGCCGGGTTTCTGATACCGTTCCAACGATAAGCACAATAAAACCGGCGCCAGGGGTTCGAAATATTCTTTTCGATTATCATGCCCCATTGTAACCAGGCCCCGAGCTTGTTCGGGTCTCTGGTTTGTCCGATGTTATTGTCAAGATACTTCTCAACGAATTCAACGCCGCCACAGTCAGCGAATTCGCCGGCATCGTCATCGAGAAACCACCACAAAAAAGTTGAGATCCAGGCGACAAATTTTGAAACCTTTTTCTCGGGATAATATCCCTCAGGCTCCTCGAGCTTGATCTTGTGATAATTATAATAATTCACGCGGACCCAGACCCTGAGATAATACGCGAGAGGATAAAAAAACTTGCTGAAAATAACGCGCAACAATGGGACGACGAGCTGAGCGGTCCATTTAATTTGTGTTTTGATCATGTCCGTTTTTGTGATCATGTCTCTCTCCTGGTTTAATGGTCGATTGATATTGATCTTTCATGAGCGCCTCATAATCAAATTTGTCTTTTAAAATATCCGTGACTTTAACGCGAGGGCCCTCGGTCCTGATGATCTCATCGTTTAAAGTATACTTATATTTATCGATTGTAATCAAGCGATAAACAAAATCGACGCCTTTTCTCGTCGGCGAATACATGCCCGAGGATCTCTTTTTCGGATCTGAATTGTCAGCTCTCTCGACCAGGCCCCAGAGCTGCAGCTGAGAAAAATTGCCGTTGCCCCGGTCGCTCCTGGACATATTGAATTGATCCAAATGTATCGGCTCGCCGTCATACATATTGACGAGCCTGACCAGGCCGGCGACGGCCGACGATATCGGGCGTTTTTTCCAGACCTGGGCTTTTCTCTCGCAGCAAGGACAGATCGCCGGGCCCTGAGAGATCGCTTTTTTAAATTTATCTTTTATGTTTAAAAACTCATTGAATATTGAAAAATGGATCGGTATTTTTGCCGGCGTTTTCATGAGGCCCCCTTTTAAAGTTTGCTATCTCTGAGCTTAACCGCTCCAATATCGCAAGAGCAAAATTTGTCCTCGATTTTTCCTGTATCATTACAGGCCTGACACAAAAAAGCTTTTCGCTCGTTTTCAATTAATCCCTCGAGGCTTTGAATATTTCTGATTAAAATAATCTTTTCTTGTTGTACCTCATAAAGTTCTTGCTGCAGTTTCTTTTTTATGCTCTCGAGCTCAGGGATTTTTTTATCAATTAATTTTTCAAAACTATAATTACTCATTAGACCCCCTCAAGATAATAAATCTTTTGATCGGTTATATTCGGCCGGGCACATTTTACGGCCTGGAATAAATAAAAATCATGTCCTGGATTTTCGGCTTGTATTCTCAGGAGCTCGGCCTCGGCTTTTTCCTGGTCAAAATAGAGCCACGTCGGCCGGCGCCAGGCCTGTATATGATAGCAGTCAGGCAAAAGCTCCGAGCAAATGTCGCTCGTTTCAATAATGACAAAGCAGTCCATGAGCCCCCCTTTATCGAATTGAGATCGCGTTCTCGTTTGTTAAAAAGTTGATCGAGTTGTCGGCCATTGCAAGACATTCTTTTTTATGTGAGATATAAAAACAGTCCTCAAATCCCCCCTGATCCATGAGAGCCCGATATAAATTGACAAAGCGCTCAGCATTGTCGACGCTCAGGGCGCCGTCCTCCTCGTCAGCAAAAAAGGTTTTAAAATCGCGGCCTGATTTTTCCTTGCTGATCATAGTCATTGCCAGGCGTAAAGCTTTGAGGGCCCAGACCTGTTGACCGCCTGATCGATCGCCGAGCAAAACGTCATGACCGTCCTCGTCAATGACGCGGATCTCCATTGTTTCGCGGCCGTCCTCGTTGAGCGTTCGAAAATCGACGCTCGATCCTGGGCCGAAAGCGGTCATTAATAAGTCGTTAGCGTTCGCCGCGATCCCAGGCGCGACGCTCTCGATCTCAAGAGCTTGGAGACCGTCCTTTGAGCATGCGTTTTTAATATAAATCCATTGAGAGGCCTCGCGCTGCAGCATTTTCGATCGATCATCGAGGGCCTTGAGCTCAGCCTTGAGCTCGAGCTTTTTCGCGAGATCGTTTTCTCTGTCTTTTATTATATTTTCAACCTTTGAGATCTGGCTCTCTTTGAACCTGAGATTTTTTTCGAGATCCTCGATCTTTTTCTCCCAAGTCGCCAGGCTGTCAGCTGCCGGCGTGTCGATTTTTCTTTTAAGATCGATCATCTTTTTATTTATCGCCTCAAGCGCTGCAGTTTTCTCTCTGACGCGCTCGGTCAGCTCCTGGGACATCTTGACCCCCTGATCAATAATGTCGCCTTTTTGCTCGTTTAAAGCGTCCCGGTTTGCCTGGGCGACATCGAGCTCGCCTTGCTTTGCTGCCAGGAGAGAGAGATTTTCTTTTTGCCGATTAAGCTCCGCGATCGACGCCTCGCATCGAGCCTTGACGCTCTTTGAGGCCTCGATATTTATTTCTGATATCTTTCGCTCATAAACGTCGCTGACCGCTTTCGCCTCGAGCTCGAGATCCTCGAGCTCTTTTTTGAGACCCTCGAGGCCGGCGGCTGCAGTCTTGAGAGCCGGGAGATCCTTTTCAGCCTGGAGAGCTGACACAATAAAAGAGCAAGTTTGACTTTGACAGGCCGGGTCCCTGGTCTCGAGCGCTTTTGTTTTCTCCTGGCATGCCTTGAGCTCGACGTTTTTGATCTCTGTATCCTGGACAAGCTTTTTGACTGCCTCGATCTTTTCGTCGAAATTTTCTTTTGAGCCGGCTTGTTCTTTTCTCAGTCTCTGGATCTCGAGATCGAGCTCCTCAATATCAATATTGACCTGGCTGAGCTCCTGGGTCGTTTCTATGATCAGGGCCTCGATCGCCTTGATCTTGTCTGCAGCTGCAGCGATCTCCTCTTTTTGACTGAGGACCTGATCGATCGCCTCGATCTGTTTACAAAGAGCCTCGGCCTTTTTCCTGAGGGCCGCGAGCTTGCCGTCGACCTCGATTTGATCGTTCGTGTTTTCAGAGCTGATTTTATCTCGCTCGCGCTTTAATGCGTCGAGCTTGATTTTGATTTTATCGTTTTCGATGACGGCAGCCTGAGAGGCCTGGAGCGCGTCGTTTGTTGCCTGGATATCCTCTTTGACGCCTGGGATCTCTCTCTCATGAGCTGCCTTGCTTTCGGCCAGGCGCTCGATCTCTTTGTCAATATCCGCGAGCTCGAGGAGCTTGTCCGCGATCCGGTTTTTCTCAGCCCCCAGATCAAACTTTTTGCCGGCGATGATCGTCGCGGCCTTGTTGCTTGTGTCTGTATAAAGTTTATATTTTTCATGACCTAAGAATTCAATAAACAGGGCCGTCAATGCTGCCGGCGTGAGCTGCGATATTTTCTTTGAATTCTGAGCACAAAAGACCGAATTGAAAAACAGGTTTGAGGACCCGAAAAGATCCTCGATATATTTATCGTATTCTTTGACTTTGCCGTTTGTCTCGCTCTCGGCCTTTCCGTTCTTGTATATAAAAGCCTCTTGTCGGCCCGAGTGATTATCGATTTTTAAAATCGTTTTGTAATCGCTGCCGCCCATATTAAAGCAATATTCTTTGACGCTGTCTCTCAGCGTGCAATGATGCTGCAGCGCGCCGCTCCTGGATGCCAGGACCCGAAAAGGATGCAAGTTGTCAATCAAACTTGTCTTGCCGCGTCCGTTCGGGCCGGCGATCGCGGTCAGGCCGTCCAGGCTCGAGAGATCGAGATCGATCTCGTCCAGGCCCAGGCCCTTTTTTATGCCGATAAAGCCCCTCAATTTAATACTCAAATTTTTCATTTGCCTCTCCTCTGTTTTAAAGTTTTGTAACCTCATCGATTATCTTGTCGGCCGGCTCAGTCTCGAGCCTCTCGACTTTCTCCAGGACCCCGGCCGGGATCTCCTCGTTTTTAATCTCTGCTTGTTCGGTCAGTTTTTCGCCTGTCGTTCTCAACGTGATAAAATTCGCGCTCCTGACATTTTCTCGAGGGATCTGGATCAATTCGATTTTAACATCCTGGGCGCCGGCATCGAGATAAAACTGTTTGATCAGTTTTGAATTAAAAAGAGGGACGTCGTCCCGGTATATTTTAACAGCGATCTTGACAAAAGCGTCCTTGATGTCTGCAGCCTCAGGGACGCCGGCGAGATCCCCAGATATATCGCCTTGAGTTTTGTCGAGCTCAGTTTTAAAAAGTTTTCTTGTCGGCGTTTTTATAAATCTCGAAAAGGGGACGCCCCCTTTTTTGTGTATCTCATGAACATAAAAGCCCTTGTCCTCGAGCTCGCCCCAGTCTTTTCGAAAAATAGATCCTGAGTAAAAAACATTTTTCCCGATCTGTTGAGGTTTATGAATATGACCCAGACAAACGAGATCCGCTTGAGCGAGCGAGATCTGATCGATCGAGATCTCGATGTCTCGGCCGATTAATTGCTGAGTATCTGAGATATAAGCGCCCCCGACCTGATAATGACCGACATGTATATGAGGGCAGTCAAATTGATTTGCAAGAGATCCGAAAGATATAAACAGATCTGTCAGGGCCTCAGCGATCAGCGCGTCGCTCTCCTGGACGCCGGCGTCGGTTCTGAAATATTGCTTTGTCGGCGTCGGCGTTGTTGAGATTATAAGCTCAGGCTTATAAGGCGCCATGTCATCGGGCTCGAGACAGATTTTTGACCCAGCCAAAAACAAAACCTCGGGCCTATGTGAAATATAGATCTCATATTTTGCTTTTATATGCTGAAAAACGAGCGGCGCGTTTCCATCATGCGACGGCGTTCCCATAACGATAATGACCGGCGCGACGTCAGCCAGGCCGGCCAGCATTTGAAAAAGCATTTTTGTCGAATTACTATCGAGCTTGATCTCCTGGCTGTCAAAACAGTCGCCGGCGATCGCGATCAAATCGGGTTTTATTTCATAGGCCTCAACGACGATTGAATTCATGCACGTCGAAACCTCGACAAAGTCTTTCTCTCTGGCGTGTATGTCTGCAAGGTGTAAAACTCTCATGTTTGTCTCCTGTTAAAAAGGGATATCATCGTCGGGCAGCGTGATCAGTTTGCCGAAAAAATTGAGCCTGGTTTGCTCTGTTAAGCCCAGCAAAAAAGGCTCGGTCGAAAAGGTTTTCTCGCTGCAGTCATTTAAATTTTTCATTTGATCAGGCAGATCCTTAAATTTAAAAGCTTTGCGCGAGATCAAATTTATCAGCTCTTTGACTTGCTCAGCCGGCTCCAGATTTCCAAAGTCAAAAAGCGCGTTTTTGTTTTTGTCATCCATACCAGGCCCAGGCCCAGGCGCCGGCGCTGTCTCTCCTGGGGGCCCTGAGGGATACGGCTCAGCCGGGCCCTCGGGGATCGGCTCCGTGACGTCTTGATGAGGGACGTCAATCACAGGCGCGCGCGCGTCCAGGTTAGTCGGGACGCTGCCGCCCCCATATACTGCAGCCTGAGCGCTGAGGCCTTTTTCAAGCATGATTTGACGGACCTTTTCGTCGTTATAATCGGGCTGAAAAACAATTCTGACCATGACAAAAGGCTTTTGCAGCTCCTGGACAGTATAAGCTTGTTTGAGCCCGAGCAAAAACCTGACGACGCGGTTCATCGCGCCGGTCTCGCATAATTTTAATTTATGTTTTCTTTTCTGCAGCAAGTCGCGCCTGACGCAGCTGTTTATATATGCGAGCTTTTCGTTTTTGAATTGTTCATCGGTTTTTTGTCCTTGTTTCCAGTATTCGACTTTTTTTGAATATAGATCAAGGAGCTCTTGCTCGATGACCTCAAAGTCGAGATCGTATTCAGCCTTGAACCATACGACCGCGCCGTCCGCTTTTCGGATACCGCCGACCGCTTGAAACGAAATATAATTTTTATCGTTCATCGGATCGGTCCGTCGTGTCTCTGTCGGATGCCATAAAAGGCCGGCACAAATTGAAAGCTTTGAGATCGCTGTTTTTGTCGGCCGAAATTTTTTGCAGTCCTTTGAGTTGTCGGCCGGGTAGACGTCGCCGTCGTCAGGGTTCGGGCTCAGATAAACGCTGTCAACGACCGGCGCGTGAAATTCTGACAGGCCGGCGATCGACGTCGAGGGGAGCAACAGGTTTGCCCCCTCTTTTCTCGCTGTCTCGATTTCGTTTGTGATTAAATCTGTTTTTTCTGTCATTGTTTTCTCCTCTCTTTTTGAAACCATACGATTGAGGCCTCAGGATCTTCGAGGCGCTCGTCCAGATATTTTATTATCATGCTGATTGCCTCGTCAGATCCGTTGCAAACTGCATAATAATTGCCATACGATTTTAATCGCTTGCCATATTCTTTTTGATCGTCGCTTTCGCGGCCGCCATAAACTTTTTTAAGCTCGATAAATAAAGCAGCATAACCGCCGCGAGGGACCGGCAAATGAATATCGGGCCGGCCCTTTTTCAAACCGCCCAGGCGCTTAATTTTTTTGATCTGGCCATGAGAAAATAATTTAATGCCGTTCATTGATCCCTCGAGATCCTTGAGCTCTGGCCGGCGCCTCATCATTATCTCGGCCCAGGCGAAAACCGCCTCTTGATGTTTCTCCTCGGATCTGTCAAATTTTTTCATGATCCCCCCCAGGGGACGACCCTCGAGCTGACCCTCTTGCCGCGCCCCCTCTCGATTAAGTTGACCGGATATTTTAACTCGATAAACTTCAAAACATTTTCGAGCTCAGGGATCGTCATTTCGCCCCTGGGCTTTTGAAAATATTTAAAAAGCTCGCCGTTGACTTTGCCGTTTTCATATCGATTGATATGAGAGAACGCGCGGACATGTCGCTCGATCTTTGCCCTCAATTCTTTTTCTCGTTCCTTAGGTGTTTGAATAATCTCTGGCGCTGCAGCTCCTGGAGCCGCGAGAACGAGATCGCGCTGATCCGTGACGGCCGAGCTTTTCGGTTTTATTTTCATAGGCGGCTTGATTGATTTTTCAAATCGATCGCAGATCTCGTCAAGATAATTTTTATTGTCGTTTAAAACGCACGCCTCAAAACCGACACAGTCGCCGCATTGATAATCTTTTTCGAGTTCTTGCTCTGTTTTAAAAAGCTCCATTTGTTCGCCAGAGTTAACAAAAGGCAGCTGCTCAGATCTGATCTTTTCAACGACCTCTCGAAAAAGCGGATCGTCAGGAGAAAAAACAAAAGCGCGCTGCCGGCTATACGGCCCGGCGAGGCGATCGATCCGGTTTGCTCTCGCGAGCATTTGCTCGAGCCAGGGCCTTGATCTGATATGAGTTAAACAAACGATATGAGTTATCGCCGGCACGTCCAGGCCCTCGTATGCCATTGCAATAGTTACCAGGATGTCAATCTCATCTTTTTTAAAGGCGTCAATCGCTGCCTGAGCCTGGGCGCTTTCGTGACTGGTCGCGATGTTAACGGAAAATTTTTTCTCATACAAAAAATTAAAAGCTATTTTCGCGTGATTAAGATTTGCAGTAACGATCAATAATTTTGATCGAGGATTTTTCTTTTTGATGCCGATCCAATGATCGACCGCTATACTCAAGAGCTGCCTGGCGTATTGAGTGCTGATCGCTGTATATATCGCGGCCGCGATGTCTTGCCGGCGCGCTTTTGCCAGGCTCTTGACTTTGACCTCGTCGCCGATCTCGTTCTCCCAGACCGCTTGACCGTCATGAAATTTAAAACTTAAAGGGATGATCGCTTTTTCTGCCAGGGCGTCGGCTCGCGTGTATTCGATAACATGATAATTTTTTTTGCTCTGCAGATCTGGGACGTCGCCGTCATAATTCAAAAAAGCGATCTTGCTGCCGTCGCCGCGCTCGATCGTCCCGGTCATTAAAATTATAAATTCGCATAATTCGACGAGCGGTTTCAATGCTTCATGCCAGACCCCGAGATCCTCGACATGATGAACCTCGTCGAGTATTAAAATATATTTGTATCTGAAAAACTCAAACTCGAGGAGCCGATCCTTGTCCTGGGATATTGCTTGATAAGTCGTAATAAATCCGTCGAGATTTCTGGCCGGGTTCGTTTCGTTCGTGCTCGCCCTGATAGTTAAATCATGATCAAAGAGCTCTCTAAAAAACGGATCAAGAAAATTTCTTTCGCCCTGGCTCTGCAGCGCTTTTCGAGGAGCGACCCAGCAAAGCCGCTGCGCGAGTTTTTCCCTGATCAGTTTGCCGGCGATAATAGGGATCGCGCTTTTGCCGCCGCCTGGCGTAACCTTGAGCAAAACAGTCTGACCGCCGGCGCCGTGTCGGATGATCTGATCGATTATGTTTTCAAATTCTGCTTGATGCTTTCGCCTCATATTTCAGAGCCTTTTAAAAAATTAGCGAGTAAATTTTTGACCCGGTCATCCTTGAAAAAATCGTTTTTAAATTGAGCCGCCTCGGCGATATGTTCTTGCTCATAATAATTACCGTTAAGTGTTTTTATAATATTTCGAGTATAAGCCCAGGGCCCTCTTTTCATTTGACCCCATTTATTAATAATAGCTTTTAAACAGTCAAAAATCGCTCCTGGATGATATCCCTCATTTGTATATTTTTGAATATACTCGTCGACATTAAAATTTTTATATCCTGGGACCTTTTCTGTCAGGGCTTTTTTATTGAGCTTAAAAATAATATCTCTGAGATAAAGGATCTCGTCGAGATATTTTGAGATCCTGTTTTCATAATGACCAGGCGCCGGCGCCTGGCCAGTTGTTTTTATGTTTTCTTTTTCTCCCTCTGTTTCTGTTTCTGTTTCTTGTTCGGGCGCTTGTCCCGACCTGGGTCCCGATCTGGGTCCCGACATTTTCGCGAGTTGCTTTTGTGTGTATTCGTCAGCGAGTTCTTTTGCTTTCGGACAGTTAAGTCTAATTGACGGCAGCTGATCGATCTTGATTTCTTCATAAAAAATTCGCTCTCTTTTTTGGAAAAATGTCAGTATTGTTAATACTTTCATGTAAGAAATTCGATATTTTTTTCGGAAAAACTCAACAGAAAAAGTGTTTTTTCCTGGGTTTTTTATGTCAAATTCTCGGTTCATGATCTCGAGGGTCCTCCAAAAAACATAAGGCCCATTAGCTTTAAAAAGCGTGAAGCTGTCATCAAGATCGGGATCGTCGCCGCTGTCTGTCATATGCTTAAACCATTTCATTTTTTAATAATCCCTATTAATTTGATTGAGTAATTGAGAGGATAAAAAACTATATCCGAAAACTGATTTTATTTTTTTCTTTTTATACTGGATATATTCCCAGCGCTCGCCCCCCCAGGCATAAACGCGCCTGAGCTTATAACCGTTATCAAAAATAATAACGAGATCGCTCGCGACATGAGCCCAGCCATAACGCCGATTATATTCGCGAAACGCCAGGACCTCAAACTCGTCCCAGCTGCAAAAATATCCGCTCTCCTGGGACCCTATAAAACAAATATTATCGGCCGTCAGATCATGGTCGCTCATTATTTTTTTTGTTTCGTCAAGCAAGTTCATGAGGATCGCCTTGAAAAATTAAAAGGCGCCACAACGCAAAGGAAACAGAGCCCGAGGCATGAGCTTAAAACCTTATTGTCGCAGCGCCTTTTAATTTTTAAAAACATAAAAATCATAAATCCTCATGGATTAAAATGCAATCAATAATTGATTTGCAAAGCCAGAGCCCGAGCTTTTTCGAATACTTCATATTATACTCAACGACCAGGCTCGCCGGGTCCAGGTTTGTATTTTCCCAGAAAGTTTTTGATCCGCGATGCTCGGCATTTGTAAAAATAGTATGATGACCCATACAAAGCGGCAGCGTCCAGCGATCATGAATTTTGCCGGCCGTCATACCATAGCCGAGATTTTGATGAGCTGGGACGACGTCCCCCAGGCAGCCAAAGCCGCCAAAAACGCAAGGCTCAGACCTGATAAAATCAAGATAGTCAGGATCTCGAATAATATTTTCTTTATCAAAAACCATATCGATCGGCATTTCTTACGAGCTCATGTTTTGCGACGCCGAGCTCCGACGCGATCTCGTTGATCCCGGCGCTGATATACGCCGTCGCGTCCGCGTGATTGCAATTATCATATGATAGCGATCGCGGTATTATCTGAGAGTGATCAAGCGGCGTCATACAATTCGGACAGGGTTTTTTAATTGATATGATCGCCTCGATCCAGCGCGCTCGCATCCTCATAATAAAATGTACTTTTTCAACAGTATCAAGATTTATATTTCTTGTCTGATCAGCCAGGGCCCGGCAGCATGCAAAATATAATTTTAATTGCTGATATGATCGCGGCTTTTGAACGCCCTTGACTTTATGGTATGTCAAACCGCCGACAGGAAAATTCAAGGCCTTTTCATGATCCTCAACAGCGAACGGCACAAAAAGGCCGGCGTCGTTTTTTATCATCGACATATTAATCATTTTTTTCGATCGCCTTTTTTATGAGCTCGCCGCAAAACAAGCATTGACAATGCTTTACGAGCGACCGCATAAAATTCTCGTATTCAAAAATAATATTTGTCTCGTCGTGAGAATATTTTTTCGAGATCTTACAAAACAATTTTTCAAGCTGGATTTGATTGTCTGACATGAGGCGCCTCTCATTTCTGTTTTTCATTCATACTATAAAAATTAAAACCGATGTCAAGAAAAAGTTTTTTTCAAGACATCGGCTTTGATGTTCTGTTTATAATATGGGATTTATTTTTTGCCGCCGGTTATCATTGAGACAACCTTGTTCATGATTTCGTTTTCAGATTTTCCTTTTTTCTCTTGTGACCGGCCCCATGAATAAACAGAGCAAATCCCTGTCCAGGCGAGCCAGAATTGACCCGGCAGCTGATAAGATCCCAGCTCTTTTAATTGTTTAACCTGGTCAGCCGTAATGTCGCCGACCCCCAGGATGAGACAAGTCTGCAGTATATCGATAATAAAAGGCGCGACAACATAATTCAGCCCGATAAAAATCAGGCCGCAATATATGACCGACGGCCGCGCTCTCTTTGTGAAAAGATCGCTTTGCTGCAGCTCAGCGACAATGATGTCCCTTTTATAACTGTCTCGCCGCTCCTCGCGTGCCTCCAGGGCTGCCGCGAGATCCGTCGTCGCCTTGAGTTTGAGTTCTGGATCTGCCTGAGGCGGCCAGATTTTATCAATGACTTTGCCGCCAAAATCGAAAGCGCTGCCGAGACCTCCGAGATCTTTTATATCAAAAGCCATAAAGCCCCCTTATCCAAATTGTTTGAAAGCGCCGCGCGTGATCGCGGCCGCGAAATTATATTGATTTTCTGGCTCTCTTAAAAAGGCCCTCTCTTTTGAATTACTTAAAAAACCACATTCGACGAGGATCGCCGGGCCGGTCGTTTCCCTGAGGACCTTAAAATCAGATTGCTTGACGCCCCTGTCTCTCAAATTCGGGAAAGTAGTCGCGAGCTCTGTCATAACATGCTGAGCCAGGGATCTCGAGGTTTTCGAGGCCCTGGGGTGTATATGGACGGTCATGCCGTTCGCTGTCTCTTTGTGAAAAGCGTCGCAATGAATTGAGATAAGCGCCGCCGGGTTCATTTCGTTTGCGAGATCCACGCGCTGAGAAAGCGAGACCGTGACGTCCTTTGTCCTGGTCAAATCAGCGTCAAGGCCCTGGAGCTGCGTCATTAAAAACGCCAGGTTTGCCATGTTGAGATTGAGATCATCCTCCTCGGCCGCGCCATATTTCGCGCCGTCATCTGGGCCGCCGTGTCCTGGATCATATAAAAGTTTAGTCATTATCCTCGCCCCGTTTTGAGTTTTTCTTTTTCGGCCTGGAAATTTATCAGCGTGTCAAGGCCGCCTTTTATTTCGTGTATTGTTTCGGTTTGACTTAAAACGAGCTGCTGCGTTTCGCCCAGCATTTTTTGATTTGCTGTTAATGTAGTGTGAAACGCGCTCGATCGCTCATCAAACGCGGCTTTTAATCCCTCATATTTTGTAAATAAAATATTTAAATCTTTTTCGATCTGGGCCGTTTTCTCGTCTTGTTTTTCGTTGAGATCTTTTTGCTCCTCGCGATATTTTTCAAAAGCCTTTGTCTCTTTTTCAAACTGTGTCGAGTGCTGCTTGAGTGTCTGTTTTTGTACGCCATAAGCGACCAGGAGAGCGCCGATTGTTATGCCCAGGCCGATAATGCTGGGCAAAGAGTTGATCCAGTCCATGAGAGCCCCTTTTCAATTACCAGTTGATCGAAACATCATAAGCCGCCACGTCCTCGTATGTCGTGAGGGCGCGGACCGCGTCTTTATGATTTTGCATTGAGATAAAAAGCGTCGCGACATGCTCCGTGACGGCCTTGCCCAAATTCATATAATCGGCCGGCGTCGCGAAAGTCTGATCGACGTTGTCGGCATCGCGCCAGGTTTGCAGCTCAGAGATCCAGGGATAATTTGTCGGATCATCGTTGCTGACCTTTGCATATATGGAGCGCTTTGCAATACTGTCTTGAGATTTTTTATCGACTTGCCAGTTTTTACTATCATAAGGAAAAGGCGCGTCGAGCCGGTTCAAAAACTCTTGTTCGACTTCCTGGAGCCTGGCGGCTTTGTGAGCGTCCTCGTCCCAGATCCAGGCGCTGCCGTCATGCGTAGTGTGATAAACGCTCGGGGCCGGGTCCGTTAAACAGTCAGCCGGGACCGTTTCGCCGATATTTTCGATTTTTGTTTCGTTGCCGTCCTGGTCGCAATAGGCAGTCTCGCGAAAGTCTGCTTGCAAGGCCCAGGCAGAACCGTCAAAAACCGCGATCTCGTCAGCGCCAGGCGCCGGCGGCTCGATGTCAGTCGCATAAGCCGGGATTAAATAAGCCGTATCAGCTGCAGCGGCGGCCGCCTGGCCGTCAGCGTCAGCCTCAGCCTCAGATTTTTCGGCAGCGATCGCCGCGTCATATGCTGCGACATATGCGTCGCGCTGATTTTTCTCAGTCTCGAGAGGATCGACCTGAGCGGCGCTTGTGCTTAAATATTCGCCGGTCTCTTTTGAAAAATTAAAAATATTCATTTTTGCCTCCGCTTAATATTTGATTATCATCATTCGATAGACGTTTCTCATCCTGGTCTCGTTGCCTCCGTATGCGTCAGTAAAATTATTGTAAATATAATTTGACTGGTTTCCGAGGTTCCAATTTGTCCCCCCTTTTCTGAGCGTGCCGTGAACATGGCTCTCGACAGCGTAACCCTGTTTAGTACCAGGGGCGTCGCCGGTCGTTCCGTCGCCCCTGTCGGTCCTGGTCGCGGCGTCGGGATCGCGGCCGGCGCCATGATCCCAACCCCTGAGCCCCTCCCCTCTAAAATCAGGCAAATTAAAAGTATTTATTCCATCGCCGACGCCGTAAGCAGTCCCCAAAACATTAAACAGGGCGTTGTATGTCGTTCGGCTGATCGCGCTGCCGTCCTCCTCGAGAAAACCAGTCGGCGGCGTTGACAGCGGCCAGAGCATTTCCATCCCGACCGGGATCGCCTCGCCGACAAATTGCAAAAGCTCAAAACGATTTGCAACGGAATTGAACCGCGCCAGGACATACCGGCCGGCCTTAATGTCTGCAGCGATTAAGGCGCTGCCGTCAGCATTTGTCAGGCTTTTTGCTGCCAGGCCGTTGATCTGGACCGTCGCGGCGCCGAGGTTTGACGTTGCTGCCTTAAATAAAATGATCTGGCCGTCAAAATAGGCGACAGGGGCCGCCCCGACTGAAATAATGACGATATTGTTCGGGGTTCCTGTCCCTTGATCATCAAAATAAATAAAGTCGTTAAAAATGGATCTCAGGGCGTCAAAGCAGTCTGAGGCTCCGATATTTTCGGGATTTCCTGAGGGTATAATCGCGGCATAATTAATCAATTTTGTCATAAAGCCGAGTATATCATCGGGCCAGTCTTTTTCATATTCAGTACCGTCCAGGGCGCCCGGCGAGCTCTCATTTTTAAAAGATCCGTATGGATAGGTCAAAGGGTTCGGGGGCGTCGCGTTTGTATATCTGACAGAAAAATTTAACATTTTAAAAACCTCCTCTATACATAGTTAATGAATAAACCGACCCAAGTCTGACGCGGTTTGATCTGTAAAATTAATGTTTCAAATTCATTTTTGCGATCGGCCGGGACGTCCGCGAACGATCCGAAAGTCGGGCCGCCTACATACCAAAAATGGACCCAGGTATCAGGATCGTCGGGGATCTGATATTTTCTGATCCTCAGCTCGATCCCTGTAAAGCTGCCGCATTTCGCGCCGGCAGCGCCACAAATAGCGGCCGCGTTTCCACAAATGACCGGGCCTGTAAAAAGTTTATAAACAAATAAAATTTTATTTACAAGGACGCTGTCCTCATCGACCCAGGCTCGAGGATCTCGAGGGACGAGCTCCTGATTTGTCATGTTGCCGGCATAAGCGTCAGGAGATCCGCAAACCGCGAGCGGATTGCCGCAAATGATCGCCTCGTCAAAAACATCGTCGAGAAACCACCATTCATAAACATAAACGTCAAAACCGGCGTCCCTGAGGACCCCTTGAATATATCCAGGCGATTGACCGCCGACCGCGCGCCATTGCGCGAGGATACGATCGCGGCGATCTTGCTCGTCCGAGACAGCTGTTAAAAAGCCGAATTGTTTTTCCCATAAATCGAGCTGTCTTGTTGTCTCTGGAAAAACATCAAGGGCGATAAAAACAAAAAAATTAACGACGTCTTGAGGCCAGGACGTGAGCCCCTCGAAAAACTCTCTCAGCTGCTTTTCGATGACGATCGTCCACGCCTGGGCCCTGGGTAACAAGTGCTGATATATGCGAAAAAATAAATTATTCATACAAAGCTCAAATTCACAAGTTTTGATTTCTCGCCCTCAGCGAGCAAGTATATTTCGAGATTGACAATATCAAGCGTCTTTTTAAAAGTCGCGCCTGTAAACGTGCCGTTTCTTGAGTTGACGCTATCGTCAATAATGCCGATAATAGTATTTATCGAGATCTTATCGACCCTGGGGGGGACCGTCAGGCCGTCCACAAAGGGCGCTCTCTCTAAAAAATAAGCGGTCAAGCTCTCCTCGATCTCAGCCTCGACCTCGGCCGGGTTCGTGACCTGGAGATCTGTCACGGTAACGTCAAAGCCGGTCCTCGTAATCGGTAAAGAGTTGACGAGGGCCGTTATCGGCCGGCGTGTCGCGAGGCCGTTCTCATCGTATTCAATCGCCTCTTTGACCGCGTCAAGCTGGGCTTGTGTCGGGATGCCGTCAGGGTTCCCAGAACTCTCAGGCGTTGCCTCGCTGTAAACGTCGACCTCTCCAGGGACCGGGCTTGTATAAGGATAAACATTTATTATGCCTGGGACCTCCTCGCCCCAGATTTCATAATCAGCTGAGGCGCCCCCCTGGGGACGCTTTTGAAAGCGATCGACGACGCGCTGCCGATAGCTCTCCTCGCTTTCGGCGTTCGCAGCCGTGACGAGCTGAGAATTGACGACCGCATCGCGAGCGACGTTCGGGACCGGATTGACAAACGAAACGATCGCGCCGGCCTCGAGGTTTCCGTCAGTACCGCCGCCGCCCTCGCCGTCAGGATCATTGACCGCGACGATCTCGGCTTGAACGGTCGCAGCATCAAGCAAAACAGGGTCCTTTGTAAGATAAATAAAACCGTTTAGATTTGACGTGAGCTGCGTTGATGCCGGCAAAGATCCGGTTTGATTTTCGACCGTGATATCGATCAGGAGCTCGGCGTTTGTTGCCGTTGTCGGGGGCCCGACGCCGATAAGCTCGCCCCAGCGTGTCAAGGGCGAAACCGTTGTCCCCAGGATCGAAACGCTTTCGAACGCTGCAGTCGAGACAAAGATTTGCAGAAAGATCCAGCCCCCAAATTTATAAAGGATAATTATCACGGCCGCGAGCGCTTTCGCGAGAACGCGATTAAAAGCCTTAGGCAGCAAAGGGATCGTTTGATTTAAAGAGGCCTCGAGCTGCGCGATTATTAAGTCATTTATTTCTTGAGTTGTCGGCGTATCAAGAGCCATTTTGCATTGACCTCCAATTTTCAATAAAATTAAAAGATGTCTCGACCCCCTCTGCCGTTATACTACCCGAAATATTTATCTTGTCAACGTCAGGGATCGAGGCTGAGACCTCGACGCTCGACGCGATCCCGGTCTCGATAAAATCTCTCTCGAGATCTCGTTTTGCAGCCTCCTCGACGCGCCTCAAGTTTGAGGGCGTTGCCGGCAGCCCGAGGAGTAAATTTTGCGTTTCCGAAATATATCTTTTTTGCGGATCTGGCTCGTCGACGTTGCCCCACCACGTCAAAGGATTGTCGACGCTGCCGTCGTCGTCAGCATTGCCTCCGAATAAAGATAAATAAACCATCGTTTCAAAGCCGCCTGTCATTTCTGGCTGACCGCCCTCGACGTTAATCTCGCCGCCGTCAACGATTTGAAAAAGTAAAATGTCGCCCTCAAATATACTCATGATAAAAACCTTTAAACCGGGGGCCCTGTGTTGCTCGTTCCCGACGTGACGCCGCTGTGTAAATGACCGAGCGAGCTTTTGCCGGCGAAAAAAACGTCCTGGGTCCCTGTTACTGTTAAAGCTGAGACCGCTTGCCCTGTTATTGTGCCAGTAACCGCGAGGGCGCCGGCGATATTTGTCGCGCCGTTGATCTGGACGGCGCCGTTTAAAGTTAAAAGCGCCATAGTCAAATTGATATTTCCTGGCGTGAAAAGATCCAGGCCCTCAGCTGCAATGATCTCGATTTTGCCGGCCTCAGAGATTGTTAATTGAGCCCCTGGGTTTTGAACATTGACGTCGCCGGCAGCGTTAATCGTTATTGTAAAAACGAGATTTGATATCTCGATCGATCCGTCATTTTTTAACCAGGCTTGAGCCGTTATCTCGCCGGCCTCGTTCCTGGAATAGATCCTTTTTTCTCCTGGGAGAGCCTCAGGCGCGTTGTTTACATCATAAAAGCCGGCCGCAATATAGGCGCCGCTCTCGGTCCTGGGCATGCTGAAAGCGCGATCCTCAGGCAGCGGCGCGCTGTCATCGCCTGGGCTCGAGTATATTTCAGCCTGGATGTTTTGCCCCTTGTTGAGCTCCGCTTTTATTTCGCGGATCTGGGCGCCCTCTTTATCGCTTATGATAATTGATAAAATTCGCCCGAGTATGCCTTTTTTTATAGCCAGGGCAGCCCCCTCGGGATCTCTCCCTTATAACTCTCAGGTAAAACAAGCGTCAATCTCGCTGTATCAGCTGCAGCCCTTTTTAAACTGACCGCCCTGATTAAAAGCTCGGTTTCATTATAGACCATCGCGTCAGCGCTCTCAAAAATGATCGTTGTATCTGGGGCCCAGAGATCCCCGGTCTCATTTCGCCAGCCCTGGACATCGACGCTGAAAGATATCGCGTCCCCAAACATACGACCCATTTTTGATTTGACCGCGCTCTGCAGATCCGCGCTTTTTGCGTCCTGGACCTGGAAAACAAAAGGCCTTTTGACGCCGCTTAAAAACGGATTGTTTAAAGTAAAATTTTCGGCGTCCTTTGACGAGCTCGTCGGCGCGAGGCCTGTCACGGATGAAAAATAATTTTGCGCGTTATATGACGGCGACGCCGACAAAAAGGGCGCTGAGCCCTGCTTGATCGTTGAGCCAGAGGCCTCAGCCTGAGAGACATAAAATTTTAGTTTGCCGTCAGCTGAGTTTGTAACGATCAGATTTCTCTCATGAGCGAGCTTGATTAAAAATTGAAAAACCTTTTCTCCTGGATTAGCAGCCACGCGATCAAAAACAGCGCCCGGCTCGCCGTCAAACTGGACGCCCAGATCAAAAAAGCCGGCGCTCTCGTTCGCGATGTCCCTGAGGTTTATATCATTATACTCGATCGGAAAAGCCTCAGCTGGATAAGGGCAGTCATTTAAAACGCCCGGCAGCGAGTAACCGCTGACAGAAAAAACTCTTTGATTGTCTGACACCGGCGGCGACGTAGTAATCAAAGAGCCATTAAAAACGATCTCGCCTCCGATATAAACAGAGACCGGCTTGAAAGATAACGGCTGAAATATTTTTCGATAAAGCTCGATATCAGATTGAAAAGGGCCCCCAAACGAAAAAGCGTCGATCGTATCCATTGAGAGCTTGAGCTCGGCGTTTTGCCAGAGCCGAAAGCGCTCGCCGTCGATCAGGAGCGCGACCTCGTTTTGATCATCGGCGTCGATATTTGTCGGGGTTATAGGATCAACCATTGAGAAACCTTTTAAATATAATATCTGATTTCACGGCCGCGAGGGATCTCGAGGATCTCGTCGCCGCCGAGTTTGTTCGACGTGATTAAAAAATCGATTTTATTGTCGACCTCGCCATATAATTCGGCGGTCAAATCATGAATTGATCGCGGTCGATCAAGATAAATAATGCGCTCTTGTTTTAACGAGAACGAGATCTCGACGAGCCTGGCCGTATCAGCTGCGATGACATTTAAATATTCTTGATAGGCCTCGCCGGTATCAATAAAGCTCAGATTATCGCGCTGCAGATCCGACCAGGTATTTATTTTGTCAAAGTTCTCGGCGATGACCTCGGCCGCGCTGATCGCGTCGGGCTTTGTGTCAAACTCTGTGACGAGGGTCGCCTCGCAAAGAGAAACGAGCTCGGATTTTGCCAGAAAATCAGCGATCAAAAATTGATTTTCGGGCTTGCTATCAAATGACGGCTCGAAAGTGTTGCCGAGAGAGAGATCGATCAAATTGATATATGCGTCAATTTTTGCCTGGAAAGATGCCGCCGCCCTGGCCGGCAGCCGGCAAAGCTCAACGGCCTGGAAAACTAAAACGGCCGGGGTCCCGATCAGATCATCGATATTGTCGTTTATATTCCTGACGATCGCGTCAAATTCGCTCTTGATTGCTTGCTCAGCCTCCGCGATATCGTTTAAAACTGTTTTGACGGCCGCTATCCCGGCCAGAAATTTCGACTTAAAATCGACGGTCTCAGAGCTTGTGTCGATGTCAACAGTCTCGGCGACCTGGGCCGAAACATTATTTTGAAAAGCGTCGAGAGAGTTGTCAATAAATGTCTCGACGTTCGTATCCGCTGCCGGGAAAGTGATTTCTGTTATTGTTTCCCAGAAAATAACGTCAATTATCGCTTGATTTGCGGCCGTTTTGAGATCGTCCCTCTGTCGTATGGTTCCAGTAGGGATGACAGAAAAAGTCCCATATCTGGGATGTTCAAGCTTGCCGACGCCTTTCTCCTCGAGGGCTTTGAAAAACCTATCGACCTCTTGATCGTAATCTGAGCCCCAGATAAAAACTCGCAAGGCAAACCGGCGGCCGCCTCGGCCGAGATCCTGGATAAAAGCGCCGTCCTGATCTGGAAAAGTGAAAACAGTCGTTTTTTTGTCAGTCTCGCGCCCGACATTTTCATAATCAAAAGTGAAACGCTCGCCGCCTGGCGAGGTATATGCTGCCTCTTTTAGTCGTTCGTCCCAGGGCATTTAAAAAGCTCCGCTTTCTGCTAAGTTAAAAGAAACGCCGGTCCCCGGCTTGCCGTTCATTTCAGCGCGGCCGGTTTCGTCTTTAATTGTCAGCTCGGTTTTATTCGTTGTTGATTTCTCATCGATCAGTTTTGCAGTCCCGGCCTCAGGGCTGACAACCTGGGGCGCCTGGGGTTCTGGCTGATCTGAGGGCTCTGACGTAAAAACATTTTTTATCAGGCCGCCGACGCCGCTCGTCAAAGCTTTGAGCGGTTTCGCAATAACGCCGAGGGGCCCCTTGATCATGTTAATTGCTTTCATTGTTTTCTCGACGATCAGATCCCAGGTTTTGACAATAAAGTCGCGAAAAATTCTCCAGTTTTTGATCAACAGGATCGGCAGCGCCAAAAATGGGAAAAATATCGCCAGGAGCGTCGAGATCGGATTTTTCTTGAATACGTCCCATAAAAACAGAAAAAACTCTTTGACCGTGTCCCAATGTTTGACGAGCAAGATCCCGACGCCGATCAAAGCAAAAATCGCCAGGACAACCAGGCCGATCGGGTTCAATGCCATAACAATATTGAAAGCGACCATCGCGAGCTTGACGACGACCAGGACGCCCTTTAATAGCAGCAACGCCCCTTTGACGAGCCAAACGGCCGCCAGGTATCCGAGCCAGATCCCTCGGCCGATCGCGATGACAGTATTTAAAAGAACGATTGCAAACTTGACCGTCCCGATGACGACCAGGAGCTGCAGAAAAACGCCGGCAGCTCCGAGGAGCGTTTTGATAATATTGTCGAGGACGCTCTTTGAAAACTCCTGGTTTTTAAAGATCGCGCTGTCAATGCTGCGAATAACCTCAGTTATTCGCTCGATTAAACCGCCGAAAGCAGTATCCTCAAGTTTAAAAATTGTTATCTGGAGACCCTCGAAAGCGCTTTTCATTGTATTGATGCGGCCCTGGAGCGTGTCCCTCATTGTCGCGGCCATTTCTTTTGACGCGCCGGTCGCGCCCTCGAGCTGCCGCCTGTATTCTTTGAGCTTGTCCGAGCCGGCATCGAGTAAAACATTGACGCCGGCGAGAGGGATCTTTCCGAATATATCAAACAGGACCTTTGACCGCTCTGCAGATCCCAGCCCTTTGAGCTGCTTTTCAAGATCGCCCAAAATATCAAGGCTGTCTCTCAAGTTGCCCTCGCTGTCCTGGGTCTCAACCCCCAGGCGCTTGAGCTGTTTTGCTGCAGCTCCGACAGGGGCCGCGAGCCTGACAAAAACATTTTTTAATGTAGTGCCGGCGACGCTCGCTTTTATTCCTGAGTTTGCCAGGGTCCCGGCCATTGCTGAAAAAGTCTCTATTGAGGCGCCGGCGGCCGTCGCGATCGGCGCGCCGAGTTTGATCGTTTCAAAAAATTGCTCCATGTCGGTATTTGATGTCGTGACGGTTTTCGCCATGACGTCATTTATCCGCGTGAGATTTTTCTGCAGCTGGGCGGCGTCGTCGGTCGCCAGGCCGAAAGCGCCCAGGGCGTCGCTCGCGATATCAGTCGCGCGCGCGAGATCCGTATTCGCTGCAGTCGCAAGATCAACAACAAGCGGCAGCGCCGCGACGGATGTCTCAGCGTTAAAACCGGCCATTGCTAAAAAGTTGAGGCCCTCGGCTGCCTGGCTCGCCGTGAATTCGGTCGTTTTTCCGACCTGCATCGCGGTCCGCTCCAGGAGTTCAAACTCTTTTGTCCCTTTTTTTATGCCTCCAGGAAATTTTGCGGCCGCATTGACGAGGGTCTGCTCGAGCTTGACGCCGGTCGTTATCGTCGACGCCATTGCCGATTGCATCAAGAAAAGGCCGCCGACAGCTCCGACAGCGATCGCGGCCTTAAATGTTTTGTTTAAGAATTGAGCTCGCATCGCGAGGCGATCGATACCGCGTTGCATGCGGCGCGTAGCGCGCCCGACGCGGTTCGACATGCGATTGACAGGGGCGGTCATACGATCGACCGCTTTGAAAACTGTCTCTATTGAAAAGCGACCCTCAGCCATTTTATTTACTCTTTGTCATTTCGATGAGATCCGATTTCATGCCTTGATAAAAAAACTTGATCTCATGATATGTTAATGACCGGGGCGCCGGTAAAGTCCGATAACTCCGACAGATCTGCAAAAGCATTTCGCTGACAGCGCTGACGCCCCTCTCTTTAACTGTTGAACCATCGCGAACGAGCTCAACAGTTATGAAGCTAAAAAAAGCAAAGAGACCCCCATAAAAAACTTTATGTCGCGGCCGTCCATTTTTGAAAAGATTGCCGGCGCGGTCCCTGAGGCCTCAGCCATAAAACTATATAATTTATGGATGCTTTTTCGGTCCTTGTGCTTGTCCATCGACATATATGAGGAGCCGCTCGGGATCTTCATTTTGATCTCGCTTGTCGCTCCGACCGCCTCGATCAAAACATAACTGAGCGAGCCGTCATCGTTAAGCGACGCGCGTCCGAGCTTAATTGCCCTGACGATTTTCCGTTTGCAGTCCTCAAAGCTTTTGAGATCCTCCTCCTCCATGTCAGCGACATCGGCGTCGATGTCCCAGGCCTCCAGGAAACGATCAAACTCCTGGAGAGCTGTCTCAGTATTTACTTTTTCGCCTGGTTTCAAGTTATCATCCTTAGTGTCTACAAGTTCCATAATGACCCCCATTTATACGGTTATGTGTTGCATACGCCAGGAGCTCGCGCCCTGGGATCCCCGATCAATAAAAACAAGCATTTATAAAAAAAGTGTTACATACTTTTTTTATTGTTTCGTCCATTTGCCAGTACCAGAGAGCGAGAGCGATGCCGTCGCGTTCTGGCTGCTATATTGAAATTCGCCAGTTATTTGACCCGAGCCCTGCCAGATAGCGCCGCTCGCGTATGTCGCAGTAATTGGAAAAAAATCTTTCATGTCGGCCAGATCCTGCAAAAATTCCTGATCGCCGTTGTCATCGTCAACGGATACCGTCAGGCCGTCCATGTTCGGGGGGACGCGAGTTTTTATCAGCCTGGCAGATCCGTCGCCGTTCGCCTGGGCCTCGTTCTCAAAGCCCCCGAGTTTGCGATTGCTGTCAGCGTCCGCAGCGATCGCAAAAGTCCGTCCATTTAAAGTGATGCTCTCCATCGAGCCGCCGATTGCGGTCATGATACCCTCCTCTTAAAATTATTCGTTAAGGCCTAAGCCGCCGCCGCAAGAGATCCGAAATAAAAACCGAAATTGAGATCGACAGAAATTATATTCGTATTGCCGCTTAGCTGGACCGTCAAAGAGATATTAATTCTTTTCGGGTTCGAGCCGTCAATCTCGGCCTGGATGCTTGCTTTTGCGGCCTCAGGATCTGATATAATCGCATTAAGCGCGAGCTGATCCAGGAGAACCGCGACAGCTGCTTTCGCGTCCTTTGGTTTTTTGGCCGTCGGGTTTGCCGTCGGCGTGTCATCCGGTAACAGGGGCGCGCCTTTCCAGTCGTCCGCGTTGAAAATCAGCGCCAGATTAAAAATTATATTCTGGAGCTTGACGATATCAACATGATATCGATAAGCCGGCGGCGTTTCGCCGTCAGGATGATAAACAGTTATTGTGTCGCTCATTTCTGCCACGCCGTCAACGAGCTCCGACGTCGAGAGACCTTTTTCGACAGCGTCGTTCCTGGTTATATAATCCCATTGATCAGCGTCCAGTCCTGGGACGATCCCGGTCAGTCTCTGGCCGGCGTAATCATGAGGGGGATTATCAGTCGCAAGAACGGCGGCGCGAGCTGCAGCGCGAGCCGCACAAACAAAGGGCAAATCGTTTGATCCTGGCACAGAGATAAAAGCGTTTGTATAATCATCTTTTCTAAGATCCGTGACAGCGATCCCGGTCGCCTGGTTTCCTGTGTATCCAGTATAAACGACGAGCGGCTTTTGTACCAGGGCGCCCCAGCGGCCGACCCCGAAAGTCTCATAAATATCGAGCGTCGCGTCGTCGTCGTAATTCATGCCAGATATGACCAGGGTCTCCCAAACATCGCCGATCTTGTCAAGCGCGTCCTGGACGTCAGGATTTGCGGCGCCGCTTGCCGGCTGCGTAATTGTAAAAACAACGCCCGAGACAGTTCCCTCGATCTCGACAAAAATATCGTTTCCGGTTTCGCCCTCCCATTTTGCAGTAATCGGGAGAGAGCCGGCAGCAACGACGCCAGTCAAGACAGGCATTTCGATAATCGCGTCGATCGCTGTTTTGATTTTTCCGAGCGCCTGATCCGCGTCGTCATCTTTCTCGATCGAGAATTGATTTGTCGCGACGTTATTGATCTTGACGATATAGGTTTCTGTCGTTAACTGGACGCCGGCTGCGTCGATTGTACCGTCTGCAGCCACGCCGGCCGGGTTATCCTCGAGAGGGTAAACCGTAACAGGGACAACGCCAGCGCCGTCGCCGTTTGCCGGGAAAAGCTGGGCCGCGATCCGTTCGATCGGGCTGCCATATCCGTAAGTGTCGCCGGCCTCTTTTCGGCTCAGGATCTGATTTTTGTCCAGGCTATAAGTCGCCGCGCTGTTACCCTGGGCAACGATCGCGATCCGCTGAGGCAGATTAAGAATATTGCCGCCCCTGAGATCCTTAAACTCTGTTTTGATCCCCAGAACGCGCGCGACAGCGTTTGAGGGGACCGCCGTTGATAATGCAACCATTTTAAAACCTCCTTTATTTTAAGTCATATCATATTGAGTGTTGACAATGATCTTGCCGTCCTCAGCTCGCTTGATTTCGATCGCGAGCTCCTCGAGATCCTCAGTCGGGACCTGAGGCGAAACCTCGTTAAATTTAACATTTAAGACAAAGCGCCCGGCGATAACATTTTGAACCGGCAGCTCGTTGAGCTGGGGCTGAAACATCGTTATTGAACCGGGCCAGCGTCGCCAGACAAAGCCCCTCAGCTGCAAATATGTATTGAGGCCAGACATCAAAATATTTCTGGAGAGCCTGACGATCCGCTGAGCGGCTCGGGCTGCAGTCTCATCGCCCGAAAAATAACCGGCGCCGCCGTCATCGGCGCTTATAGCAGCGGCATAAATATCGATATTAAAAGCAGCGTCAAAAGCCTGTCTCTCGACCGTGTCGCCCTGGGCCTGGGGAAAAGTCCCATTGTCAAACCAAACATTGACGACCGGGGTCTCGTCCATGACCTCGCCGTCCTCCCTGGTCGTATCGATCAAAGCCTCCCAGGGACGAGCGCGCTCAGTATAAACATTAAACGCCCAGGCGAGAGCCTCGTCGGCTGTCTTGCCGTCGTCAATCGCCTTTTGTACCTGGCTGACAGTCTCAGCCGCCAGGATCGCGGCGATCTGGTCGCGAACGATCTCAAACATGTCTTGCTTTTCGATAAGCTCAGCGATCAAATCAACCATATCAGGGCGCCTCTTTGTAAGCTTCAATAATACAGGTTATAACGCCGCCGGTCTCGTCAGGCATAACTTGACGGACCATAAAAACGCCGGGATGTCCGTTTATATCCTCAAACCGAAAGATCCAGGGCTTTTTTGTGTCGTTTTTCGCCTGACCTCTCGGCAGCCCGACAAGGCTCGAGGCCTCGATCGAGCTGACCCTGAGCGCGACATGAGCCTCGCGGCCTGACACGGCGACCCCTGTATTCGGGTCGATCGTCAAACCGATGTCTCCAGATTGACCATTGAGCGGCGCCGTGTTGCCGTCAGGATCTTCGACGATAATCGGCCAGCCGTATCCGTTGACATTATCCTCAAGGGTCAATCCGAGATCGAGCTCAAAGATTTCTCTCAGGTTAGGCATTTATTTTTTTTTCTTTGCCGCTGCCTTTTTCTTTGCAGCCTCGGCCTCTTTTGCTGCAGCCTCAGCCTCGGCTTTTTCTTTGTCCGCTTTTTCCTGGGCGGCCTCGGCCTCAGCGGCCTCTTTGTCCGCTTTTGCCTGGGCCTCCTCGGCGGCCTTTTCTTCTGCAGTCTCGTCAACGAGCCTCAAGAGATCGTTATCGATAAGCTTTTGAAAACGGCCCTCAGGGTCCTCGCATTTGAGATCTTTCGCTCTTACGATCGCGCCCGAGTGTGCCATCCCTTTAAGCGTATGAACGCTATAACCGGGCTGAACGACAGCGCGAGCCGGCTTTTTTTTCTTTGCCATTGGAAAAACTCCTCAATTAAAAATTATAGTTAAAACTCAAACCGTCAGCGCTTAAAAAATATTAAGTCGCGGCGACAGTATCTATCACGCAATAACCGTCAATTTGTGTCGGGATGCAAAGAGGCGCTGATCTGACGCCGGCCTCCAGGCTGATCGCCCTCTCATCCAGCAACATATACGGATTAAAATCGATCGGTATATTAATCGGGACCCCTGGGATACCAAAAGCCTCGAGGCGAGGATCAACACGCCTGACGATGTTCGGAATTCCAGCAAAAACAAGATCCATACGGATATTTGAGCCGATAACGCAAACAAGATTTTCGGGAACATAAGGCACAAGCTCGCCCTCGTTCGGCAGCGAAAAGCCTATCGGGACCTCATAAACCTGAGGATATGACCATATCTGCAGATTATACGAGCCGGCCGTGACCTGGCCGTGAAAAGTCGCGCCGCTTGTATTCATAACCGGGGGGATTATATCCATGCGATTTATACGCCTGAGATCGCCTTTTTCAAGGACCTCGGTATTATTCAGAAAATTTTTAAGCGCTGTTTTTCCAAAAATTGCGATATCGCTGTCAAGTTTTCCGTCCTCGCGATTGAGCTCAGTCGCGTCAGAGAGATCCCCGAGAGCCGGCGCGCCCTCATCGCTCCAGGATGTCCCGACCTGGAAATTATGCGTCGCTTTTTGCTGATAATCGATCGTATCGTTATTGATCAAAGGGACAGTCCCTGTGAAAAGAACATCGGCGGCCTGTTTTTCGATCGCCCTCAAAATTTTCTCCTGGTGTTCGACCTGGTCGTCAGTCGCTTTCGCGATAAACTTCGCGACATAATCCATTGTGTCGTATTCAGTTTGACCAGGCAGCCGATCGTTGCCCTCCTCCTCATAAATTGAGCTGTATTCGTCATAAACAGGCGGCTCATATTTCTTAGTAGTAAAGCGCTTGTTTAAATTGAACCGGCCGCCGGTTCCGCGAATAACATCGACCGCGATGCTTTCCTTGTTTCTTTTCACATCGATAACAACCTCGCGCGACCTGACGATATTTCTCGGGGGGGTTTTGAAAAACCCAGAGAGGAACATCGTCGGCGCCTTTTTCTGCTTGAAAGCTTCAAGCATTGTACGGTTTGCAAGATCAACAGACATTTTAAAACCTCCTCTTGTTAATAAAAATTATTTGTCATTTATGGCCATTTAAAAAATTTATCCTGGCGGCGGCCAGGGGCCGCAAGGTGTAAAATCATTGTCAATAATAGTCTGAGGATATACGACATTAATGCCGTATTCTCTCAGCTGTGTTTCAAAGCTATCCGAGCCCCCTGGGGGGATCGTGCTCAGCCCCTGGTCAGGCTGTCCAGCAAATAAAACCAGATTTGCAGCTATCTCGCCCCCGACGATCAGCCGCGCCGGCGCTGCAACCTCTCCAGGCGGTAAAATTGTATTTTGTGCGAGGATCGCTTTTGCGTTTGCGAGGCCCGGCGTGTCGGCCTCGGTCCAGACATAAACATCAAACTCGGCAACATAGGCCATGCAAAGCCCCCCGAAAGCATAAGTATAAAACGGCGACGGCTCGAGAGGGCTCGCGACAATAGCGTCGATAAATACCGGGTCAAAAACCTCGATTTTTTGAGAGCTAAAAGATCTTATTTGTAATAAATCAGTCATAAAAAACCTTTATCCTGGGGGCGGTTCTGGACCGCAAGGCTGCAGATCGTTGTCGGTTATGTTCTCGCCATACCTGACGACGATCCCGGCTTTTTTGAGCTGGAGCTCAAAGCTGTCCTCCTCGCCTGGCGCGATTGTTTGCAAATCGTCCTCAGTTCGAATAAAGAGACATTGATTTGCATAAACCTCGCCGCCGATAATTATCCTCATATATCCCTCGATCGTCACGTCAGGCCCTGGGACAAAATAAGTCTCAGCAAGTAGCGCCTGAGCTTTTGTTATTGGATTGATGCCGCCGGCCGTTGTCCCCTCATACTGGCCGGTCAAAGGATTAAACCCGAGAACAAGGCCGCCGAAAAGATAAAAACCGGGCTGAGTATTTACAAGCGGCCCGAAATAAAAATCGTCAAAAATCGGATTAAAAACCTCGATTTTATTTGAGCTAAAAGATCTTATTTGCGGATTTGTCGACATCGAGATCCTTTATCGATTAGGGCTGATTGTCAAGCTCGTCGATAACCTGGCCAGGCCTCAATATGATGCCATAAGCGCGCAGCTGGACCCGAAAACTGTCGTCGCTCGTCGCCGGTATTGTGTCGGGCGTGTCAGATCCGTCAAAGATCAGTTTGCTTTCATCGACCTCGCCGCCGATCAGAGCGCGCTTGTTTTCAATCGCTTCGGCCTCGCCGAAAGTAACGTCCTGAGCGAGAACCGCTTTCGCGTTCGCGATCGCTGCAGTCCCTGACGCTGTTTTTTTCCATGTCCCGGTGGTCGCGTCAAACGCAAGAACGGTCCCGGCGCTCCAGTCCTCGGCGCCGCCGCTCTCGACCGTCAGATCCTCAAAAAGAGGATTGAAAACCGGAATTTTTCCCGAGTTGTTGTTGATTATAACTAAAGCCATTTTAAAACCTCCTGATTAAAATTGTTTGTTATGTAAAAAAAGCCTTTTCGCTTTTGTTAAGGCTAAGCCTCAGGGGTATCCATTGCGATCGCGGCGCCCTCTTTGACTTTGCTGTTTGCCATTACTTTATCAAGTAGATCGGCAGCGAGCTTGTCCTCATCGACGTCGCCGTCGGTTTCGAGATCCGCTGTCTCCTCGCCGTCGGCCGCGTGATTTTCAAGCGCGTTGTTTTTCATGCCGGCGGCCATATAATGAGCGATGACATTCTCCTCAGTCGTTGACTTTCCTTTTTCAATACAGTCAACAGCAAAAAGCAAATCGCCTGACGAGCTCGCGAGAGTAAGATGAGCGTTGACCCTGTCGCGCTCCTGGGCGATGCCGGCGTCCCTTGCTGCCTTTTCAATCTGGGCAACGAGATCAGGATGATCCTTTTTTAATTCTTCAAGTGTCATGGTTTTATCCTCCGTTTTGTTGTTGGTTTTTTCATCCGTTAAGATGACAGAGCTTTTATTTTTAGCTCCATTAAGTTTTATATCTGAGCTGTCAAGGCATGCCGCGATTTTTTCAATATCGTCAGAGCCTTTTTGTTTCATTTCAGAGAAACAATTTTCAATTTCAAGACGTGCCTCAGCGACAGCGCTGCCTTTTTCTTTTTTCTTGCCGGTCTCGATGATCTCATCGACAAAGCCGGCCTTTTGAGCCTCATCGCCGAAAAAATAACTCTCGGCGTCCATGAGAGCGCGGATCTCGGCGAGATCCTTGCCGGTCCGTTCGGCGTATGTTTTAGCGAGCAAGTTTGTCAGGCCCTCCAGGACGTCGGCGGTTTTTCTGAACAAATTATAATCGCCGTCCTCCCAGGTGCTGACATTATGGATCATATAAACTGTATTGCTTTCGGCCGTTATCTTATCGCCGGCCAGCGCGATATATGACGCCATTGACGCGGCGAGACCCATTAAATGAGTTGTGACATTGCCTTTATAATTTTTGAGAATGTTAAAAATTCTCAGACCTGGATAAACAAAACCGCCAGGGCTCGCGATCTCGACGATCAGATCCTCGCCATTTAATCGATCGAGCTGGTTTTGAATATCTCGGGCCATGCCCGACCAGATAATCCCATCTATTCTAAGCTTTGCCATTTGTCCCCCTATTGTATCGAGTGATTATGATGAGAAAGTTCGTCGATAACCTCGGCGACGATCTCGTCGGTCTCAATTTCTGCCGTCGCTTTTTCCGGTTTTAAGATCCCGGCGTCCAGGAGCGGCTTGTTTGCGTCAGCGATTTGCTCGTTTTCTTTTGTCAACCGTTTTACGTTTTGCGAAAATTTTGTCCCGGTCAATTCTTTTGAGGCCCGGTCGTTCGTGATCCAGCCCTTTTTGATCATGCGCTCATAAGCCTTGACCTCTTTTTCTCTGTCAACGCTCGGCTTGATCGCGCCGGCCCATTCGCTCGAGAGCCACGCCCCGAAAACATGCCATTGACGCGGATCTCGCCAGGCCTCCAGGAAACCAGGCGCGACGATCATGTCGATTAAAACCATATTGATCAGCCATTGCTCATAAATAGGTTTGCAAAAGTCCTGAGCAAAGTCGGTCCGCGCTTTGTCAAGATAAAGCTTAAACTCATTGATCGCGGCGCGGCTCGCGCTGTAATTGTTATTGAAAGATAAAAACAGGATCTCGGGCGGTATCTCCAGGGCCCAGGCGACCGCTGAAATTATCGCGGCCTCGAATTCTTTAAAATTTACATTCGGCCGTTTTGTGTCGTAGCTTGTCGGCTCCTCGCCAGTCTGCAGCTCATCGATATAAAGCCCCGGCATCATACGAGAGAGCCCCAGGGATTTGAGAGAGCCGTCGCCTTGCTCGACCTCGACCGTATCTTTTCGGACCGCGCCGCCAGTAACCGGCAGCGAGCCAGGTTTATCTTTTGTCTTTTTTACAAAGAGCGCGAGAATTGAGTTAACAAAAGCCGCGCGTTGTTCGCTGTCTCGATATCGATCGATCTCTTTTAATGACTGCAGAACGCACGCCAGGAGAGGCATGCCTCGAACGTCATCGACGCGGCGCTTTGATCCGTAAATCATGAACGCCATACGACGCTTTGATTTTTCTCCGACAACAGGGACCCGGCGAGATTTGCCGTCGGCCGTTTTGATAAAATACGCGACATGTCGATTATTTTTGTCGAGCTCGACGCCATGCAAAATTTTATTTCCGCGACGTTTTGCTGCCTGGACGAGAGCCGCCTCGCCTGGGCTGATAACGTGCACGCCGTCAATGATCTCAACGATCGGCAGCCTGGTCGCAGTCGATTGTCTTAATATGACGACTATGTCCCCAGATAAAAGCGCGGTCCTCCTGGCAGTTTGCTCGAGCTGTGAAAAAGTCTCTTGCTGTCTCCAGTCGCAAAGCTTTTTATTTTCGCCCCAGAGCTTGAAAAGGATCTCAGTATTTTCGGCCCAGGTGTTCGCGGCCTCCTCGCTCAACGAAATCAAAGTGTCCTCGGGCGTCGCCTCCAGGGTCAGGCCTGTATTGATTTCGTTTGTTATCAAACGATTTAAGATCCCTTTTGCGTATGGGTTCTCAGTAAACAGCTGGACGCTCCTGACCCTCAGCGTCCAATAATCAATAAAATAATCTTTCGTTAAGCCAAAGCCTCCAGCGAATTTGTCGCCGCCGAAAAAACTATTGATTATGTCAAACGTATAAGCGGCGCCGCTATCCGCGCCGAAATACGCCGACGGTTCGCGCGTTTGAGGGGATGCAGCTGCCGGCGCCTGGGCCTGGGGGTCCGAGCCTGAGCCGTCTGCAGCGTGAGCCGTTTGAGCGTCATGAGCTAAAGCGACGACAGCTGCAAGCTCTTTGACCTGTTGATTTTTGGATTTGAAACCGAAAAGATTTTTCATGATTTAATAGACCGGCAGAGCGATTGCCTTGCCTGAGCCATTGAGCCGGGCCTCGTAAATTGTCAGCAAGTTCAAATATCCCTCGAGGCCTTTTCGCAGATCCTCGATATTGTGTCGCGTGACGCTTTGAACGGTCTGACCTGTATCCAGGCGATATGTCTCAGTCGGGTTCGCAATTAGAAAAGCGATCGCTGTCTCATAGGCAACGATCAGGGCCTCAGTCGCTGTGATCCTCTCTTGCAAGAAAGTCGAATTCATAGGCTGATTTGATTTTTTTAAATTAACAGTTAATTTTCTTTATTTTGCATGACATTTTTGAGAAGTCAAGCAAATTATCGGGCATAAGTGTCCGATACTACCCTGCAGGGGCCGAGCGGTCAAAAATGACCTGGGGGGGGATTTTTACCAGGCAGAAAAATCCCCCCTAAAATGTGACAATTTTTGTCAAAAAGCCTGTTTTTGAAACGCCTGTTTTTATTACACATTTTTATCAATTCTGACATTTATTGTTTTCTATTAACAACATTTGTTAAAAGAGGGGCCTGGAGCTGCCGGGCCCGGTTTTCTTATTGTTAAGAGCTGTTAAGATCTGCAGCGATTTCAGCCGTTTAAAATCTTTCTGTTTTCTTGTTAAACCTTGTTAAGTTGGCATGTTAATTGCGTTAATAAATAACCATGAGCGCGACAACAAAAAACACAAACGAGGAGAAAAAAATGAAAAAATCAGATCTTATCCGTCATTTTTACAATGACCGCGAGCATGGTTTCACGGCGAATGTAATTCTCAACGGCTGCAGCAACCCGACAAAAAAACTCAAGGGCCTTTACAACCTGGCGAAAGCGGATCGCGTCAGGCATGCTCAGTTTGATACATACAGCGTCGTAATTGACGGCCGTCAGGTTTCAATATCAGAGCTCGAAAAATACGCATAAGGAGAAAAAAATGAACAACAGGCCCGAGGCAAACATCGACATCGAAAATTATGATTTTTACATCGTCGCTTTTTCTGGCGGCAAAGATAGTCTTGCTTGTGTCCTGGATCTCCTGGATCGCGGCGTCCCCAAAGAAAAAATTGAGCTCTGGCATCATTGCATTGACGGCCGCGAGGGTTCGACCTTAATGGATTGGCCAGTCACAGAGGATTATTGCAAGAAAGTCGCCGACGCCCTGGGCCTCAAGATTTTTTTCTCCTGGAAAGTCGGCGGCTTTGAGAGAGAGATGTTAAGAGAGAACGCCAGGACCGCCCCGACAAGTTTCGAAAAATTAAACGATGACAATATAATCGAGTGCGGCCTCGCCGGCGGCACAAGAGGCAAAGAGAGCACGCGCCGCAAGTTCCCTCAAATGAGCGCGAGCCTCTCAACGCGCTGGTGTTCGGCTTACCTTAAAATTGACGTTTGCACCGCAGCCATAAACAACCAGGAGAGATTTTTGAACAAGAGGACCCTGGTCATTACAGGCGAGAGAGCCGAGGAGAGCCCGGCCCGAGCGAATTATAAAACCTTTGAGCCTGACAGATCCGACAACAGGGACGGCAAAAGAGTTGTCAGGCATGTTGACCACCTCAGGCCGGTTCATTCCTGGACCGAGCGAGAAGTCTGGGACATTATCGAAAAATACAAGATCCTGGCTCATCCAGCGTATCGCCTCGGCTGGGCCCGGCTCTCTTGTATGACTTGCATATTCGGATCAAAAAACCAATGGGCGAGCGTCAAGAAAATCGCCAGGGAAAAGATTGAAAAAATCGCAGCCTATGAAAATGAATTCGGTTTCACAATAAACAGAAAAAAATCAGTCATGGAGCTCGCAGCTGACGGCCGCGCATATGAGGACATGAGCGACGAGATCGTCAAGTCAGCCATGAGCAAAGAATATAATGAGCCGGTTTTTGTGGAGACCTGGGATCTCCCGGCCGGCGCTTTCGGCGAGAACGCCGGGCCACAATAAAAAACAGAGAGGAGAGGCAAATGAAATTAAATCACATCGTTTTAAAACCGCAAAGGATAGAGCTCAAGGACATAAACAATGACGTCCCGACATACGGCGAAATTTTTGCCGAGCTCATGCAAGATCTTGTTGACCTGGCCAAAGGGCGCCGCGACGAGTTTTTGATCGCGCCCTGGAGCTCAAGAGCTGCAGCGATCCAGGAAACAAAAAAGCAGATCCGCGCGCTCCTGGCCGAGATCGTCGTTTATAAAGACATTGACGACAACGGTCCCAGCTATACCATTTATGAAAACGGCGTTTGCATCGGATCTTATTTGAGCGACGACCTTTTTGTCAAAGAGTGTCTCGCCGGCAAACATGGCCGCGTAAAAATCAAGGGCGGTATCGATAACAGAAGTTAAAAAGGACCGGGCCCCTGTTTATCAGGGGCCCCAGGAGAGAGCCATGACACAAGAGATTGAAAACATGATCCGCGATTGCAATTATTACAGCGATCAATTTTATCAGACCGACGACATTGAGGATTATTATCTCAGCCTGGAGCCGCTCAGCCCCTGTCAAAAAACGATCCTGTCGCTTTTTGATTTTTCCGGGACCTGGGCCGCGCCATACGTTGAGGCCGGTTATAACGTGATCCATATCGACATAAAACACGGCCTCGACATTAATGAGATAAACATCGACTTTTTACTCGACAACGATATCGCCGATTTATACGGCGTCCTGGCCGCGCCGCCTTGTACTGACTTTTCAAGCTCGGGCGCTCAATACTGGCCGGCAAAAGACGAGGACGGCAGAACGGCCGCGAGCCTGGAGCTCGTTTATCAAGTCTTGAGGATCGTCGATTTTTGCCGGCCGCGTTTCTGGGCCCTGGAAAATCCTATCGGCCGGCTGCCGCGCCTGATCCCAGAGATTGAAAAGCCCTGGTATTTTCAGCCCCATTTTTTCGGCGATGCTTACACGAAAAAAAGCGGTCTCTGGGGTCATTTCAATAAGGACCTGGAGAGAAACGACGTCGAGCCGATCCGCAGCTGCAAGGCCGGCTCCTGGCTCATGAAGCTCGGCGGCAAATCAGAAAAAACAAAAGAGTTGAGATCGATGACGCCCCCAGGATTTGCGAGGGCATTTTTTAACGCTAACCAATAACAGAGAGGAGAGGCAAATGAAAATTTATTTTGAAAACACCGAGGCCGGCATCCGAGACCTCGCCGTTTATACGGCCGAGCTCGTTCGCCAGGGTATCCAGTTCGAGGGATTTTTTGACACATCAAAAAAAGACTATGTCGTTATTTTAACCGGGGGATATTAACAGACAACAGGGCCCCGGTTTATCCTGGGGCCCGAGAGGAGAGGCAAATGACAAAAGAGGACATTATCATCGAGGCGTTAATCAGAGAGCTCAGGCAGCCGATTGATCAAGACAATTATGCCGAGACAATGGACATGCTCAACAGAAAAAACAAGCTCGTTGAGTGCCTGGAGCTGGATCTCGAGACCGAAACGATCGAGGCGATCAACATGAATTTATTTCTTGTAAAATATCAGAACGATCAGCGAAAGCTCTGGGCGATTTTCAAAAACAGCGACCGACATTTTGATATAAAAGAGAACCTCAGGAAGTGTCACGCCCAGCCATATCGGACCGGCACGCATTATGATATTTACGAGATCAAGGACGGCACGCCGCGACATTATTTCGAGCCCGAGGAGATCGCGGCTCTCTGGCCAGAGCGACAGATAAAAGAAAAATATGGGACGACGGATCTCGAGGAGCTCAACGAGACCCTGAGAGGGATCGCGTTGCAGTATACCGACGGCAACGTCGAATTTTTTGCAACGCGCCAGGACGCAAATTATTTTATATTAACCGTTAGATTTTAAAACATGGACATTTAGCTTTTTAAAAGTACACCTAAAAACGAGAGGAGACCATCATGAAAAAAGTTATTTTTTCGATTAACATTTCCGAGGACCTGAGAGACAAGATTGACGCCGAGGCAGCGCGCCAGGAGAGATCAAGATCCTGGATGATTGAAAAGGCGTTAAAAGAAAAATTTGACAAAGCCGATAAATCTGATAAATAGAAAAGATCTGGCTCGTCTTTTTTCTCCTTATGAGGGCCCCCAGGTTTGCCGCCTGGGGGCCTTTTTTTTATTTCGAATAGTAGGGCTCAAACTCGGCAGCCCATTTCCAGAATTGATGATAATTTATGCCGTCGATCTCAAACTCCTCGCGGCAAACAGTAAAGACAATAAGATCCAGGGCGGCCATGTTATAAATACGACAGTCCCAGGCATGAGCCGGCTTGTTCGGGATCTGGGTCCACCAATAGCCGAGAAATTTGTTTGTTTTTTTGCTGCGGATCTCTGTTTTGTATTCAGCCTCGTATTGTCTGAAATAACTATCGGGGTAGTCGTGAGGATAATTACAAAAGCCGAGGGGCTGCCGTTCGGGGGGGTTCCAATCGCGACGCAGCCAGGCCGCGAGCCTGTCTTTGTATAGCGTGACATTAATATTAAAAGCGATCGTCCCGGCCTTGCTCGTATATTCAGCGAATTCTCTGAGCCTGGCGGTCCTGGGCGGCGTGTCTCGACCCATAACAGGATAAACGCCGCTTGAGTAATCTGCAGCGAATTGATAAACCGTGTCCGTCCGATATCTGGCATCGATAAAAGTCGTTTGTATCGCATAAAGTTTTTTGTCGTCAGCTCTCCAGGTTTCGCGCTCGATCATGTCCCTCAGCTGATCCCAGGGAGAGCCGGGTCCGCTTAAAATTTCCGTGTCGCCCTCGAGCTCGCGCCAGTCGACCGAATACGATCGGCCGTCCTTTGCCCAGCCCATGACCTCGACCCCGATCCATTTTTTGTGAACGTCTGCAGCTGCAGTCAAAAGAAAGATCGGGCCGCCGGTCTCTTTTTTCGCTGCTTTGTTCGGGATCTCGTTTCGAGTATAGATCGGGCGCCTGTGTTGTATGATCCGCTCAAATTTCGGCGCCTCGCCTCGCTCCTCCCAGGGCAAACCGAGACAAGTATTATAAAAAGTCCTGAGGGCCTCGAGATCCTTTGCGCGGTCCGCTTTGATATCCCAGGCCTCGAGCCATTCATAAACCATTGAGATCCAGCTAAACATACCAGGCGGCGAATATAACGCGCTGATATGATACGAGCGAAAATTTCTCTCTTGAGGATCTGCAGTCGCGACCCATTTGCCGCGAGATAAAAACCAGGCCTTGTCAAAGTCATACCAGGCAGCAAAACAATATTTGCAAAGATATCTGACGCTCTCCTCGATCAAGATCCCTTGCTCGCTAACGTCAAATAAAATACCGTATGCCTCGCCGTCCTCAGTTTTGCCCTGGAATTCGAGCTCCTGGAATTCGCCGCAATATTTACAGGGGACCTCGTATTTTCTTTGATCGCCGCGCTTATACTGTTTATAAATTTTCGAGGTTTGCATGACCAGGGGCGTCGACAGATAAACGATCGATCGAGTTAAGTCAAAAGCCTTTGTCCTGTTTTCTGCCAGTTTAACAGGATCGCCCTCGTCGCCGAGCTTGTCGGGCATGCCGTCGAGCTCATCAAGTCGGATCTTTTTGACGCTCATCTGCCTCAGTTTGCCGGGGTTCTGAGCTCCGACCGGCAGCAAAAAGCCGCCGGGAAAATCTTTTTTGTCAGTCGTGTCGCCAGTCTTTCGGCTTTTTTCATCTGCCGGCCTGATACGATCCTGCAGTCCGCAGCTCTCGAGCATGCGATCGACTTTGACCTCGATCGCCATTTTGACGAGGGCCTTGTCGGCCGAGACATACATATAACCGCAAGGATCATGCTCGATTGTATATCCGAGATCGTTCTCGATGATCGCCGTCGTCGCTCCGACCTGGGCCGCTTTCATTATTGCAAGTTTTCTGACCTCGCTGTTAACGCTGAGACAGTTCATCGGCTCGATCCAGTAAGGCGTATATGAATTATCCCAAAAGCCGGGGCGGCTTGTGAGCTCGGGCGGCATGTAACGATTTTCCTCGGCCCATTGAGAAACCTCGAGAGAGATCTTTTCGTCAGTCAGATTGTCAACCTGGTCGATCAGCCAGAGATAATCAAAATTGTCGGCGATGATATCAATCATTTTTTGCCCCAGGCATTTTTTTAAAATACATATCTGACCAGTCGCTGCAGAAAAACGGCCATGTCTCAATAATAAATTTTCTCAATTTGCAGAACCGATCCAGGCCCCGAAAAGTAAAATTTTTACAAGTGCCGCATTGTTTATCTTGATCAGTCAACCTTATGCCTCTTGATCCTCGATTTTATTTCTGTTTTGCAATCCTTAATGATACGGCTCGCAGCCTGTCGGATGATCTCCTCGACTTTGAAAGCGACATTTTTCTTTTTCTTCGCGCTCTTGACCGTCGCAATTATTTGCTGAGATAACGAGCCCGGCATTTCATTGACCAGGCGTTTAAATGCAAGATCCAGGAGACCGAAAGCGATCGCCTCGACGACAACGCGATCGACGAGCTCGGCCCTTTTCTGTTTTGCCTTGATCGCTTTGTTTTGATAGTCAGCGATCCCCCTCAGGGCGTCAATGTAACCTTTAAAGCCTGGGACCCCTCCGTATCTTGTCGCGATTTCTTTCAAAGTGAGATCCTGGAGCTCATCGATTTCGCCGTTTAAAATCTTTTCTGGGTCAATGTAAAGTCCGGCAGCGCCGGCGCTTTTTTTACTGTCAGGACCCTTTTGTCTGGGCGGCGTCGTTTTTTTCTTCGCGGCCTTTTTTTTCGCTGTTTTCTTTTTTGGGGCCGGCGGCGTTTCGTTCTTTTTGTCGATCTCAGATTTTTTTAAATAGTCTTTTGCTGCTTGATGAGAGGCGTTGATTTTTTTGCCGCTCATCGCCGGCGCCAGGGGTCCCCCTTTTTTTGTCGCTTTCGAGATCGCCTGACGCGATCGACCCGAGAGCTTTGCAAAAGCGTTTTTCGTCATTAATTTTTTTGCCATGTCAACCGCCCAAAAATGTCAACCTAAAAAAAAATAAAAAAACTCTCCGTATATAAAGCTGGACCCGAAACAAAAC
>Ga0180438_10001347_pt1 | contig 43763 bp, 99 predicted proteins | sample SS_ome_12_FD_132455 | JGI IMG/M metagenome (GOLD analysis project Ga0180438, IMG submission 132455) | Hypersaline lake sediment archaeal communities from the Salton Sea, California, USA - SS_3_D_2 metaG | ecosystem: Environmental > Aquatic > Non-marine Saline and Alkaline > Hypersaline >...
TCTTAAGTAACCTCATCATGTGCATAGTTGTAAGAGGAACAAATCTGCCTGTCCTCTTTCCTCTGCTATAAAAACCACCCATTGTATCAAATTCAATTGTTCTATATCCTTTATCAATGAGGTAGTCATTATTTTTCTCAACAAATGCCTTAGCTTGTGCAAACACTTCTTTATTCTGTTCATCTGCTGAGGGAAATCCTGTCTTTCCGATCTTGTTGATGAGTTTGATTTTCATTTTATTATTCCCCACCGTGTATAATCTTTTAGAGTTTTGTCTTTAAATCTCCTCTTATATTTTGGATCAATTTTTATCTTCCCTTTTTTTACTGCATAATTCAATGCCTGAAGTGCTGTTCCAAATGAAGGGGCACGACTGCTAAATATACTATCAAACTCTGAAGGACTTGCACGATACAACCAAAGCTGTGCTTCTTTTTTATTTCTAAAATATCTTACCATTATTTAGACCTCTCTTTTATTTTTCTATAAACACCCCATCCACCTCTATGTGTTTCAGGGTGTCCATCAGGAAGTTTCCTAACTACAACATTTTTATTTGAACCCCATGATCTCATAAGGCTCTCTTTTGATCCAACATAAAGAAGTTTGCTTCCCCTTCTTTTTGATTTCTTTCTTGCCATTACTTTCTCCTCATTCTCTCAACATAAACTGTTAAGATTTTTGCATCACTTTGTTTTTTGATCTGATTCCTTATATTTCTTTCTGCATCTCTTCGTGTTGATGCTCTTGTCTTAAGCCACCAACTGCCTCCGCCTTTTGTCTCAGCATGAGCACCCCACCAATACATCTTTTTTGCCATTTTTTCACCCCTTATCCAAACAATCCCTCAAATGTGTATCCATAAACTGCCTGCTTGCTCTTCTTTAGTTTCTTTCTTCTTTTCTCAGTCTCTTTTATAAGTGCCTTAGCAGCTCGTTTAGCATCAGCAATTGCCTTCTTTCTTCTTTTTCCCTTGCTAACCATTGATTCCGCATATTTCTTTCTTGCTTTCTCCTTTAGTTTTTTAACTAGACGTCTTTTAAGTTCAGCTTTGGCTTCCATTTTTAGTCCGCCTTTTTTAGCAAGTTTCTTTAATCTAGAAGTAGGTAAATCACGAATATTTTCTCGTTCAATATCCTGAATGTATTTTTTCTCCAAAAGCTTCCTAGCTTTTCTTTTCCCATTGAAGAGTCCCATTAGAATACCTCAGTATTTTGCTTTCTTCATAACCTTTTGGATTCTTTTAGTAGCTATATCATAGTTCTTTGCACTAAAAGCCATTCCTTCTCCAACAGTTACTCTCTTTTTTCTTTTTTTCTTTTTTGGCATTAGTTCACCTCTACTTCTTAGTAGCTACCCACTTTACATCACCAGTTGATTGATGCACAGGATATGTTTTAACTCCAAACAGTTTAGCTTTATTATTTGCAAATTTCTTTGCTACATTCCAAGATCTAAAATCTTTAAAGCCATTTTTTCCGTATGTTACATGATGTTTTCCAGTGTAAGTCCAATTACCATGTACTAACATCAATTGTTTACTAGATGCAACCATAATAATCCTCCATTAATTTTAAAAAGAAAGGTTAGGGGGCGTTCAAGCCCCCTATTAGTCCAAGGTTTCAAATCAAAGAATTTACAATTCTCCGATTGATCCGCCTCGTGGTCTGAATGCGTTAATTACCATTCCGATAACTGCCACTGCACCTGCAATAAGACCCATTGTTCCTAGCCACTGTGCAATATTCCAAAGTCCTAATTGACCCTGAAGTGTGGTGTTATAGTCATACTCATCAGCATTCTGTGTGGTGAGTATAGATGACAGAATGGTCTGACCAACTGAAAGCAGAATTGAAACTACAACTAAAGCAAGACCGACAGCACCGATGCCACCAAGTCCGTTCATTTGAGCTTTTCTAAATTTCATTTGTCAATCACCATTTATTTCACGTTCCCTCCGATGGGAGCGTGCATTGCTGCACTAGCTCCCTGGAACGGAGAACTCGCAGAAGAGCGAGGCCTAAGCGGTTAATAGTTGATATTTTTTATTTAAAAAGACTAAGCTAGCAGTTTGCTGGCACTTTTGACACGTTATAGCTAATCCCAAAGGAATGATTTAAGCCCTTTTTTTCTTACTTTTTCTGCAATAATAGAACCAACTTCTGTCTTTGATGGCTTAAATCCAAAAATCTCATTAAATTCTTCCATCATGTCATCCATGACCTTATCAAGATCCCCTGAGATTCTTCTGTTTACACTATCACTCATCGTCATCACCGACCCTTGTAAACATTTCCATAATATTTGCAAGAATGGATAATACGCTCAAAGCAAAAAATAAAATTATTACGAAAATAAGGGCATTGTATCCTCCTTGTGATAAAATAAGGAGTTCATCTAATTTCTCCTCTTCAGCTATGCTACTTGTCATAGATGTGACTATAAGAAGCATAAGAAGCGAACTTGTAACAAATAAAAGCCTAAGCATGCAAGGATCTAATAGAATGTAATACCAATGTTTCTTTAGTCTCTTAATCTCATCTTCATCATATTCTTTGTCCTTTATTCCTAAACCAATAACTGCTAAAATTGCAGAAATCATTCCAAATCCAAAAACTACCGCTTCATATGCCATCTCGCATACCTCCTAGTACCACTATTGCTAGTGATATTCCTGACAATATCATTGCAAGCAGGATTGCGTTTGGTCCTGCCCAACTCATGATTAAAAGCATGGTTCCTCCAACCATTGCCCAAAGAGTACCTGTTAAGAATGCTGTTGCTACTCCTTTCTTTATTGAAGCTATAAAGAATACTGAAAATATGATCAATAGAGTAACGGGTCCAAAGAAATCATAAGTATATGAATTAATTGTAGTTCCGAAACCTGCCCATCCGCTAATGTTAGGTTGTGCGTACCATGTCATAATGTTTCACCTGTTCTAATAAATCCTCCAATCTTAAGAGCAAATAATGTTGTTACAATTATCATTATTCCTCCAATAACAACTGATGTGTCAAATGGAATTGTTGTTGCAATTCCACTAAGCATTGCTCCAAATAGCTCTGGCATTCTGAAGTAGATCTGCATTGATGCCCACAATCCTCCAAGATCGAAACCTTGAACTGTTTCACCTGATGTCTGAGTTGCATTTAATTGATTTCTAACTGAAGCGGTAGTTGTTGATATATTTTGCATTACGCTAAGATAAGATGCATTTGTTGATGAGACATTGTAAATTGCTGTTGATCCTCCAATGAAATCTGCTGAAAGTGTCCAAAACATTGAAAGTATAACAAGCATAATAAGCATTGGTCTCATCATAGTATTCTCTCCTTCTTTGCCATAACAACCGAGGCTATGGCAAAAATAAGTATCAATGGTCCATATACTGATGGTGGCATATCATATATGTTCATGAGATCTAGGAATAGGAATGTAAGAGTACCTAACACAAACCCAACAATTGGGTGAATCATTGTTCCAATCATTGCCAAGGTAATTACTGAAACAAATGCAACCATAACTCCATCAATGCCAAGAGGTGATGTAGATGAGGTAAGATCTCTTATTCCTTGTTCAATTATTTGGTAAAGCCCACCATAGTTGTATGAAAAAGTATATTGGATTGAACTAACCGCACTTGTTGCATTGCAAGTCATTGTTACTGCACCAGTTCCACTTGTGCAACTACTACAAATCTCTTCTCTATACCATGAGCTATAATCATAAACCTGTAAACAAACATCTACATCAGCACCAGTACTATCAATTACTGAACATGATACTGTTTTATTATCTACACCTGTAAAATGACAACTACTTTGAATATTATTAATTTGGTTCCATCCGCCAAACAAACTGTATCCTATTTGAAGTTCAGTTGGATCAGAAGTAATCTGAGTTGGTGCATATTCAAAAATAGTATCATTCTCATCCAAGACAATAAACTTGTAGATTGCATTAGTATCAACAAATGCCTTTCCTTTTCCTTCTGCTCCTGTAATAACTGTTGCAACTGTTAGATATTGTTCAGCCCCAAGCTCAAAATATCTTCGTTGTATGTAGATTGTAAGACCTGGAACAAGTAGATTTGTTGATAAATCTCTAACTTGGAAAACTACGTTTTGACCATCATTTTCATCCAATAAATAAAGATTTATATCTTGATTAATATTTGTCAATGTTCTAATTGCAGCCCAAATTCTGCCACCATATCCATCTGAACCATATTCAAGTTCAATTTCTGTATTTGGATAGCTTGCATTCTCTGGGAATATGCAAATACTATATGTTGAATTATTTGAAAATTCAAAACCGAATGGTGCAAGTTCTGGATCAGTAAGAGTTACAGAGATCTTTAATTCATCTGATATAAGCGATCCATTTGCTTCATCTCTGATATAAAATGTAAGTGTTTTATTTTGTGATGCTGATTCTGCTGAACAATTAGTTAGGTAAGCACCATAGGTAGTTAAATTCCATGAAACAGTTCTATTTGGATTAAATGAGGCGGTTATGTTTAAGTAACTTGTTTCATTTAGATCATCAATAAATTCAGCAGTCTCATTAAATTCAAATAAAGAATAATTCCCAGTTCTGCTTATAAAATCTGCTGTTCCAGTCGTGTTATTCCATATATGATATGTGACAGTAATTGAGTCTTCAAGATGATTCAAATCTAATATTGTTGTATTGAAATAGATTGTTCTACCTTCAATTATGAATTCAGGAGTCCAATTTGCAGTATGAGGATAAACTGCATAAATTAAAGTAAGATTCTCACTTGTATTTCTTTCAACTACCTCACCTAATGAAGTAATATTGTATAACCAATTCCATTCAATACTTGTGTTATTTGCTGATATTGTTGGCGTTGTGAAGTTATATGTAAAGTTATACTGTCCAGTTGTGCTATCAACTGTTGGAGTATACTCTGTTCCGTTCCATAGGAGTACTGCATCTACAACACCATTATCTGAAACATTAACACTAATGAAATAAGTAAGGTTTTGAAGTTCAAAATTAGTTATTGGATTATTGTAGTAAATTGGAGATTCATAAATCTCAACAGTTGCTAAACTTGTGTTTGTTTCTTCTACAACTCGACCCATTGTAGCATTATAATCCCAATAAAAAGTAATGTTTTCATCTCCTGAAAGTGGCCAAGAGTGATTATACTCAAATATATGATCAGCTGAATCAGTATAGTAAGTTGGAGTTCTTTCAGTTCCATTCAAAAACAATACTGCTGTAACATTCTGAAGATAATCAGATTGATTTATTTTAAGCTGATAAGTCTGATTGCTTCCTTCAACAATTGGAGAATTATAAATTATTTCAGCAGGTTCAAGGTGTGAATCAACTTCTGCAAGCTCTTCATATTTAAGATTGTAAGACACTGTAATACTGGTAACGTCTACGTTTTCCCTTGCACTATACTCTGAACTACTTCCTCTCCATCCATGATATACTCTATATGTCTCAGTAGTCTCATTAATATAATCCATAACCTCAAGAGTATCAGATGAAATAAACTGACAAGTTGAGTTAATTGTTGAACCTTCTACTAATGAACCACTATCACATAAATCATATTCTGAGTGTTCCCAATCATAGAACCAAAATCTCCAATGAATTGTATGTAAAATTGGTGTTGCTGGTGTAGCGTATACATAGTAATCTAAATTAAGCTGCCAAATATCATATCCTGTATTTCCAGAATAGTTATAATCAGCTATTGCTTCACAGTATCCCTCATCAGAAGGAGCAAAACCCTCTGTTGCGAATGGATCATCTATTCCATCAAACATATTAAAGTTTGGACAATAACCAGTAAACCAACGTTTAGTTCCTGAACTGGAACAAGCTGTACCAGTAACATAGGCCTGTCCTCTCTTAATTGTTTCTCCACTCTCTCCCCATCCATCTGAATATGGAGTGAATGTTGAGGAATTAGGAGTACCATAATAAACATGAATTGTTTCATTAGTATTTGCTGTAATGTTAAATGGAATTCTGACTTCACAATGAGTGTCATTGTATGTTCTGGACAAATTAATTGGATGCTCAGTTGTATCATTTGAATCTAAAACAATTATGCCACTAGAACAATTGATTGAAGAGGTATTTGTAACATTAAGAAGGAATGTAAATTGATCATTTGTTCTATTAATTCCAAGATCTTCAATAACTATCATTTTTCTTCTGTATCTATAATCAACACTGTACCAAGTAGCATCAAAAAATGGATTTAAAGTTGTATTATCTATTAAGAGTGCATCATTGGTTCCAAATCCAATTACTCCTTCACCAGTGTAAGTATTGTTTATTATTCTAAATTCTAAATCAAATGCTGTTGCGTTATTATATTGTGTGAATATCATTGAGGTATCAGAGTCACCTGAAGTAATCTCATCATTAAGGATTCCATATGTTTTTATAACTGGATTAAAATTCCCATATCTCTCATCCCATGGTTCCCACCAACCTTGTATCCCATTATATGTCCAATTTGTAATGGCTCCAGAAACTACAATATCATCAACTAAATCATAGTTAAAATCAGCTACTTCGATATCATAAAGAACGGTGGTTCTATTGTTTGAAATATTAATTCCATTAACATAATCTACTAAATAAGGTTCATTTGTTGAATCATTAAAATCAATTAATCCAATCATTCCATAATTATAAGTACTTCCATTTGTAGACTGTGGACAAGATCCACCCAAACAATAATGTCCAGTAAATAGTATTTCATCATCTCCATCCCCATCATAATCATAGACTTCAAGATCTGTCATTTGTGGATTATAATCTTGAGCTAATGATAAATTAGAAAGCATAGTTAATTCTAAATCAGAAGTAACATTAAAGATTGGCATATATCCTGTTGTATTATTGTTTCCTGATGGAACAGCAACTAATTGTTCACCTGTTCCTAAGAAATCCCCCATTACTGGACTTCCATAAAGTGTAGCAAATGCTGTTTCATTATAAACATATCTTTCAGTAAAATTTGTTAGGGTTGAATTTATTGAATATAACCACGCTTTAGCCTCTATTCCCATATATCCATACCCACCAGCAATAAAAATATCTGGGTACCCATCTCCATCCCAATCATTAACTAAAAATCCATCTATTTGGTCATACTGACCTCCAACATAAAAACTTAAGTTTTCAGTTAGATTGTAATTACTTGTATTCAATGTAAATCTAGTAATTCCTGAATAATTTGCAGTTATTGCCCTATTCTCATAATATCCATATGCAACATATGTAAAATTATCTGTAAGATTATTAAATTCTGCATGTCTAACCATTGATCCTCCAGTATCAGTAGGACCAGTGACATTTATTTGCTGAACAACATCTCCATCAAAAATTGCTAAATAACCTATACTAAAATTATCTGTTCCATTATACCATCCACCTGCAATAAAATCAAAATTTCCGCTTCCTGTTAGATCTACTCCTTCTAGATTGTAAATTGTATAAGGATACTTTCCTCCAGTAAATTGAAGACATCCACTAAGAATAATTAGGAAAGCGAATACAATTAGATTTCCTCTTTTCATACTAAATCCCTGCTCCTCCCTGAATGGTACGCAATTGCAATAAGTGCTCCAAATACAAGTGCATAGAGTGGCATATACTGTTGAACAAATACAACAGGTGCAAGATCATTAATTATTGTGCTTACAAATTCACCCATGAACATCTCAAAGGCATTTGCAAACATTGCATTAAGCATAATTGTAAAGCCCATAAAGATTATTGACATAACGACTAAAGCAGGTGATCCTCCAAATATAAATGAAAGAATTACTGAAACAAGCCCAAGCCCTATTGACCAAAATGGAAATGAGATTCCTGCATTTCTAACTCCAATTCTTCCTTGTTCAATCATTGTTTGATTAAGCTGAGGCTGATCATCTAAAGAATAAGAGATTTGAAGTGAAACAAAAAGTAGCATACCGCTTATGAGAATCGAGATCGAGATGATCGGTAGATCAAAAATAGTTCCCCTTTTCATAATTTCTCAAGCCTATATTTAAATATACTTACGTTCACAATTGTAAGTAATTGACTTGAGTGCGGAGCACTCCGCAAATGTTTCTTTTTTCTGATGTCAGGGGTGGCATAGGAAAATCCTACTGGTAAGTCTATGATTTTTAGACTTTAAAAATGTATCATACCAGAGGAATATTATGACTGATGGTGAAGTCACCCAAAGGATTGAAAAAAGAGACGGTCAACAAGTTGTTGTCACCTTTAAGGGTGGAAAAGAAGTCTCTGTTGAACCCCATATTAGACCTATTACTGGATACCTTCCTGGAACCACAAGAGCATTTGTAGCTGGAAGAGGTATATCAAAAGAAGAGGAAGAAGCAGCACAAAAAGCTCTTGAACAACGACTTGAAGCGGAAGCTCTAACAAGAGCAGAGGAACAGAGATTAGCTGAGATTGAGAAAGCACAACAGGAACTAAGAAAGGCACAAGAGGCAGAAAGACTGAGAAGCCAAGCACAAATGATTGAACAACCGACTGTATCTGCAACTATTGAAGAACAAGCAGGAATTATGAGGCCTACTGTTTCTCCTCTTGCGATATCAAGAAGAGCTATTTCTTTAATTCAGGAAACTGCAAGAGAAGCTGCGGAGAAAGGATTAACCGAAGAAGATTATAAAGAATATCTTAGAACACAAAGAGCAGATATTATTGCAGATCTTCCAAGAGCAACAGTTGCAAAGATTAAGAGACTATCCGAAGAGGCAGCAAAGAAGGGGCTAACTGTTGAACAAATTGAAGATCTTGAAACTCAGATTAAACAAGTTAGATTAAAGAGAAAAATGCTTGGTCAATCTGAAGAGCAGGTTAGAGCAAAAGTTACAAGAAAGGATCTTGAAGAACTTGCTGAGATGAAAGAGAGGCAAAGGAGAATGACTGAAGTAAGACCTGAAGTTATTTTAACAGAAGCAGGGTTTGCAGCAGGTCAAAGAATATTATCAGGATTAGGTCAACAATTTGCACCAACCCTTACAAGTGAAATTGGTTCACTTGCAGGAGCAGGTCTTCAATTTCTAGGATATGGGGTCGGAATTGCAACTGCTGAAAGAGCACTTAGAGAACCAATTGCTGAAGGTGTAGTTGGATTTGCAGAACAGACAGGAATACTTGGGGCGTTTGGTTATGAAAGAAGGGCAGAACCGGGTGTGTCTCCATTTACAGGAATAACCGAGCCAATACTTGATCCTCTTGCAAATATTGGTGAAGGTTTAATTGGGTATGTTACTGAAAGACCATTGGAATTTGCTACTGGATTAGGAGTTAGTGCTGTTGTTTATTATTCACCTGAGATATTAAGATCAGCAGGTTCTACTCTTAAAGCAGGTGGAAAAAGTGTTGTTAAATCAATAAAAGATAGTAAACTTGCAAATAAAGTTTCAAGAATACTTAAAAGAGATAAAACAGATGTTCTTGATGTAGAAAAATTGACTAAAGCATATAGACGTGGTGAGATTACTCAAAGCGAAATTGATCAGATTACTCGTGATTTATGGGAAGGTGCACAGGTATTAGTTCAAGAAGCAAGAGCAAAACAAGCTCCATTTATCGAAGCAGGAGAAATTGTTGCCCCAGGTGGAAGAGGATTTATTGAAAGAACACCATTTGATATTTTTGGATCAGAACTTGATGAATTAACAAGATTAGGCGTTGGTGAAGCAAGTGAAAGAGTTACAAAAGAAGCAGGTGAAGAAGTACTTAAGATAAATCTTGGTGGAATATCTGATGATTTAAGTAGAATAACCTCAGAAGTTTCGGAAGAAGTGGCTGAGCAAGCTCAAAGAACCACCCAAAGCACTCAGCTTGCAATGAAGCCACAAGTTACAGTTGAAAGAAAGGCAGAAGTTCAGGCAATAACTTTAGAAGATATTTTACCTCCTGGAAGCCAAGTAACCACAGGAGTTACAGCACCAATTAGAAGAAGAGGAATAGGATTCCCCTTAGCCTCACTTTTAGGACCTTTATTTGAGGAAGAAGCACCCCAACAAGTTCCTACAACAGCAGAAGAACAATTATTAGAAGAAGTTACAGAAACAGTCCCATCTCAACCAACCCTAACTGCAACATTACCAACATTTATGACATTTGTAGCCGCTGCCTCTGCCCCTGTTGTTGCGACTGAAGTTGTTCAAGAAACATCACCAACCATACAATATTTATTTGATTTTCAAACACCTCAAAGACCTGTTCCAAGAGCACCACCAAAAGGAGCTGTTGGAGGCGGTGGAGGAAGAGGAGCGGATGTTAGAAGAAGAGGATACTTAACACTTCCAGGTGAGGAATACACTGCTTCAGTTGGAGCAGTTCTTTTAGGTTTGACTGCTGAGGAAGTTCCAATGGGGGCAGAATTAGCATTACGACCACAAATTAGGAAAGGAGGTAAACAAAGTGCAAGAAGAAAACCAAAAACAAGGTCTAAGCAAAAACCTAAGCCAAAATCTAAACCAAAACGAAAAACCACAAAAAGAAAGGCAAGGGGTTTTCTCTCAGATCTGGAACAAATTAACATCGGGATATAAGAAACGAAAGAAGCAGAAAGAGGAACGAGAGAGGCTTGTAGAAGAACTTGAATTAAACTCACTTAGTTCTCTAACTCATACTAGGATTAAACAACTTGCTAAAAAATACCCTAAAGCTGCTGAAGAATTAGCAAGAAGACGTGAAGAAAAACTAAAGAAAGAAGTTGAAGCTGAAGCCTTTAGTCATACTTTTGAATATCATAAATTGAAGAAACTTGAAGATGAAGTCAACCCAAAACCAATGGGGGATGGTAAGGTTGCACAGTTTTACAAATGGTTGGATCACCAAGACAAAAAAAGACAGAAATTCTATAAATGGTTAGATGAAAAACAAAAACAGGGAGAGGTGAAGAAGTAATGGAAGATTATGGAGATATGGATGAAAATGAGCTTGGTATGTTATCAAGACCACAGGTTATAAGGCAAGAAAACTCAATTCTTGAACAGATGAACCTTAATCCTCTTCTAGAGGAACTTAGATTATCTTTTCTTGGATTAAAGTGGAATCCAATTAGGAAAGAGTATGAAGAGGAGGGAAAACCGATTATGAATGAGGATGGTTTTCAAAGATTTAAGGCAATGTTTAAGACAACCCTACAAAGAAATACCCTTCTTAGTAATTTATCTTTAAATGATATCCATCAGATGTGTGTTGAATTTGGTGAGAATGTTGTGTGGCTTATTGCAGAAAAACATAGGGAATTTGAAATAGATCGAGCAGATAGAGATCTAATTGTAGATACGCTACTTCGTATCTTTTATATGACACTCAAACGAGCCGAGCGAGGTCTTGAAAGAAAATCAGCAAGGGAAAATATGTCAGTTAATGAAGTAAGAAGAAGCGACATAACTCCTGAGAAAAAGCGAGGAATACGTTTGGGACCATTATAGGAGGTGTAGATATGGTTAGTATACGAATAGAAGATGGAAAAAAGAAGTATGAATTTGGTATCCAGGACTTTCTCTTATCTTGTTCCATTATCATTGGGAACATAGGACTTGTTCTTGGAGCATCAGAATCCCCTGCAATAATGTTCACTGCAATGGGATTTAACTTATTCATACTCCATTATATCATTCGGCTACTTTCAAAGCTAAGGTTTCTTGGTGATGTAAAGGTGGAAGAATGAATATAACAAATGAAACCATTGCATTTTTTCTTAATAGATCAGCAGAAGGAATGCAAATGGGTAATGTGCCTACCATTGATCAGCAGATTTCAATAGCATATATGAATTGCTTGCAGTGGATTGCCTTTGGAATTTTTCTAGGGGGTCTTGGACTTGCTATCTTTGGTATGGCATATTGGATAAGAACATTTAGAGAAGGAGGTGGGAAGATTGAAATTCCCTTCATTAGCTCAGATAAAGAATCTGTGGACACAAAAGACAAAAGCTCCTAGTTATCCAATAACTGCTTTAATTAGGTGTAAGAGAGGTCATGGTTCTGTTGTAGTAATAGATAGGCTAAGAAGAGTTGACCGAATTACTTTTCAGAGAATGTCTAATGGGCATATTTTTGAAGCACCAGATATGAGTGAAGTGGATATTATGTCTAACGGAGGAAACTTCGTAGAACTATGGAACCCTGAGTTTAAGGTTTATGTCCCACTTCGCTTTGTTGAAGATAAGGATAAAGTTGGTCTTAGAGAGGCAAATACCAATTATCTTAGTTGGGCAAAGAACAAGATGACTGAACTTAGATTAAGACATACCCAACAAAAAAGCAAGCTTCAGGAGATGATGCCAATTGCATTACCAATGGTTACTGCAATTGCTTTAGGAATAATTCTTTGGTTTGCTTCTGAAAATTGGAAACAACTTGGACCAATTACTGCTGCTATGAATAATCTTGCAGCTACTTTAAAGCAAGCAGGTTCTCAAGCAGGAGTTATGCAACCAATAGGGTGAAAAGATGGCAGGAGGATTTAGTCTAGATGACCTTCAGGGAGGAAAAGCAGCGACAGCTTATTTTGACCAAGTCCTCTACCTTCATATCAAACGCTACGGAGATGCAATATGGGTAAAAGATACCCAAAAGATGAAATCTGCAATAGATGCTATTGAAGATCTTATGTCAAAGAATATCCATAGTATGAATTTCACATTTCGTGAAGACTCTGGAACTTATTTTGATCATAAGAAAAAACTCATTGAAAGGTATCAAAATCGCCTCAAAGGATTAAAAGAAGAAAATGAAGATGATCAAATCTTTGAGGATGCAGAGTACATCCATCTCCGTGAGCGTTTTCGCCTACTTATGTGTCTTATTGGTGATACAGAACACCATCCAAGAAACATTGTAGAAGATTATCAACCATAGGGGGTAAATGAATGCAATTAAAAGAAAATGTTGGAAGAGAAAGATCTCCAAAGATGGTTAAATTACAGGAGAAGTATCTGAAAGAACCAATATTAAAGAAATGTAAGAAATGTGGAGCAGATCTTAGATACAAAGAACATGGGATATTTGATCTTTCGCCCTTTCTTTACAAATGTAAGAAATGTGGTGCAGAGTATCCTAAATACACTAAAAAAGAGTGGGAGAAACTCGCAATGAGGAAAAAAAGGGATAAGGATGTGTCAAGTTGAGTTTTATCCCTGGTGTAAATTTCATAAAAGAATCCCTTCGGATCGGATGATGAGTCGCAGAGGGTGTATTTTATGCAAAAGGTTTGTCTGGAAGGAGGTAGATAAGCATGCCAAAAAAGAAGGAAAAGGAGATAGAAGAGGGCTTCAAGGAGTGGAACAAAAACTACAAGACAGATGTCTTCAAACTAAATCCAAAAAAACCTAAAGAACTAATGAAGATCCTTACTACAATTATTAAGGATGCGTTTTATGGAGGTGTTGAATTTGAAAGAGGAAGAAAAAACTAGATGGAGAATAAGAGCAAATACCTATTCAGTTATAAGGAATATGTATTGGATTGGTGGAGCAATTCTTATTTCCATTACAGCAATGACTGCCTATGTGAATAAATTTGCAAGTTTTGTGAGCATGCTATTATCTGTAATGTGTATGTTTCAAATGTTAAAGGCAGATGTTCATTTCAAAAAAAGACTTGAAAAGCTTGGAGATCATGAAGAGATTCATGTAACTTGGAAAGAGACTATTTTTCAAAAAAAGGAAGAAAAAGTCAATAGAAAAGTCATGAAGAATGTTTAGAGGAAGAGAATGTCAAAATACGGTGTTCCTGACCATCTTAAGAGTCAGTTCTTTAGAGATCTTTGGAGAGATATCAACGTCTATGGATTAGATGCAACTATTTTGATTCATGGGCGTAAAAGAACTGGAAAGAGCTGGTTAGCACTCAAAATACTTGAGATCCTGAACTTATATAAGATGAAGAATATAGATTATGACGTCATCATTCAGAGTCGTGTTCATTTTGAGATAGATAAGTTCGCAAAGGCCATTGGGGGTGCTAAAAAGAAGGGAATGGTTCTAATTCTTGATGAGGCAGGAGTAGATGCTTCAAATATGGAATGGTGGAAGGGAACTCTTAAGAATTTAAGAGATATTCAGCATGTAGATGGTATCAGACACCTTATTTTGATTATTGTTCTGCCAAAAATGCAACATTTGGCTAAAAGTAGCAGAGATATGGTTAATATTGAGATCAAAACAATCCATTGTGATAAAAGAAAGAGGATGACTAAGTGTAAAATAACACATAGAGGGTTCTTTGATGTAAATAGAGATAGAGGGGTATATCATAGAACAAGAGCAGGTGATACAATCAGAGCAACGTGGGTTGGGCCACCAAAAAAAGAGCTAACAGATGCTTATGAAAAGTATTCTCGCCCCTACAAAGAAAAAATTATAGAGGAAAAAGTAGAGGAGATATTAAGATTAAGCAATCCACAGCAAACTGAAGAAGAAATCAATAAGAGGAATGATGAGATCATTGCAAAAATCTTAAAGAATCCAAACAAGTATCGGAAAAAGGTAAAATCAGATAGCACTAAAGAAAAGACCGTATTCAAGATACAGGCAGCGTTGGTGTCCCATGATTTTGGGATCACAAAAGATGAGACTACCCTAATCAAACAGCTAATTGAAAGAGAGCATTCTGACTTTCTCGTGCGATACAACATATAGTACTTAAATTTAAGAGAATGTAGAACTGAATTTTTTCCTTACTTGTTCGCTAAATTAGAAAAAGCGAACAAATAAATACTAGAAGTGCCATAAATATAGCATGCGTAACTACCTCCTGAAGGGAGAAATAGACAGGGTACTCGCAGGCCTTAAGATGCCATATAAGCTAGTTGCTGAGATGATGGTATGGACAGGGCGTAGGCCTACTGAGGTTCTAATGATACAGAGAGGAGATATAGACCATGAGAGGAAGAAGATAGCCTTTTTGCAGCTCAAGAAGAGAGGTAAAAAGATAGATTACCCTATGGGAAAAGGAAAATATGATAGGGTTTATGAGCGAAAAAAGGTCGTTATGCCCACAGATTGCTCTGCTTTTTATGATAAATTAATTAAATACCTTAAATCTGATCATTGGTCAGATTATATTTTTCCTAGTTCCAGGAGAGGAGATAAGCATATTACTATAAGAGCACTCCAAAAGAAGGTCAAAAAAGCAGGTGAAGAAGTACAGTTAAGCGTGCATCCGCATATGTTTAGGCATAGTTTTGCAGTGCAATATCTTGATAAGAAGATAAATGTTGATGGAATTGATGCCATTCAGGCTCTTTTTGAGCTAAAAAATCACCTGGGACACTCATCTATTGACACTACAATGGGTTATCTTGCGTATGTGACAGGTAATGAGAAGCTTAAAGATCTGTGGAATGAGGGATAAATATGGCACATTATAGAACCATTGATCGAGATATGAAATATGAGGAAGTAAAATTCAACAGAAAACACTCTCCAAAGAAGGTTAGAAAGCATTGCAGCATTGAAAATAGGGATCTTTGGGATAATTCTCATCTTGTTGATCATTTCAAGCACAAGAAGATCGAGAAGAAAAGAAAGGAGCTAAAGAGCAGAGACAAGCATTCTAAGATTATTCTTGAGGATGAATGATACCTTTATATATAGGTATTACCTAAAATAATACAGGTGGTTCAATATGGATAACTTCATAAAAACTTATGATGAAATGAGATCTCTTGGAAGCTTCATAAGAAGCAGAGAGTTTCAAAAATCAGTAGGTCAAGAGGCTGAAGAGCTTAATAAAAAAGCAGATGATATGGCTGATTCAATCCGAACAGGATTAAGAAGTATGATTGAGGATCAAAAAGAAAAAATAGCATTTGCAGAGAAGGAATTGGCTCTTTTTGAGGGCATGCTTGATATTGCAAACCACAATGCATTTGACTTTTGGGCTATGAAAACAAAAGTAAAATATGATCTTATCTTTCCAGAACGACAGGATCTCTTTGTTAGAGAGGATGATTGAAATGAAAATCCAAAACAAATCTTCATATGATACTGAAGATCTCAGAGCTTTTTTCTCTGAGGTCTTTAGGCACGAGGGTGTAAAACATTCAGGATATAAAATTACAGTAAGGAATACAAGATACCCTAGGCAAGACTGCTGCACAGGCTGTGCCTATCTCAATAGTAAAGTAATGACAATCAGGCTTCCAACTCAAGCAAGGGTAATGGGATCTGATGGGTATTCATGCTGCAAAGATGCAGAGATAATGCCAAATCCTGAAAAGGTTGCACAGGTTGTAGCTCATGAAATTCATCATACATTAGGTTATACTCATGGCGAGATGCTTAGATCTTCTAAGCTTTCAACGCCTTCTAAATTGCCAATCGTAAGATTGAAGCAAGAAAAACCGAAAGGAAAGGAGGATCTCGTTGAAAAAAGATATCACCATGCTTTGAAAAAGCTCAAAGAATGGCAGAAAAAGGAGAAAAAAGCACTTACCATAAGAAGAAAATGGCATAAAAAGGTAGCTTATTATGAAAATAAGCTTAGGAGGGATCAAAATGAGTAAATCAAAAGTAAAGGAGCTTACAAATGATATCTACTCAAGTTGTGTAGATTGGAGCCATGCATATAATATGAGTGATAACGATCTACTCGATGCACTCAGCTTATGCTACAATAAGATTGTAATTAAAGCTAAATTGGAGAAATAAGCATGAAAAAGAGAATAATTGTTCATAAGCCAGTAGTCGGATGCTATGGCAATGAGTACAAGGTTACTTATTGGAATGGCAATAATGTTGTTTACTCCTCTGTTTTATTTGAGGATGATTTAGAATATTTGCACGAATCTGCCCCAAAAGGGTTTGATGATGCAAGAATTGTTAGGAGGGATTGAAAAATGGAACCAAAAGACGCATATACCTTGAAAAAGGTAGAAAAAATTGAGGGTGAAAACTACCCTAATGTACCAAAAGAGACGGAGAAGCCTAAGTATCTTGGTCTTACGCTCTCTAATGGTTTAGAAGATCTCCAACTTAATTTGTTTGAAGGAGATGCAAAGGATATGGCCGCAAGAATGGTGAAATGCTTAATCTGAGGGATTTCTAGTGCAATTTGTGGCTAAAGTTCAGGAGAAGTCCAAAGGGGGCAAAAAACAACGTGGTTATAAGCAAAAATTCGTTTTTCTGCCCCAGGATTCTCCATTTGAGAAGGGTGAAAAGGTAAAAGTGGAGGTTGAGAAAGATGCAAGTTCTAAGAAAAAGATTGAGTAGAAAATTAGAAGATGGTAAAGAAACCATTGTAAATGAATATATTAAGAAAGAACTTCTAACAAAAGAAGATTTATATGTCCTTGATGATTGGTTTGATGATTATGAAGCAGCAAATGATGCTGGTATTTGGTTTGATAGAGTTGAAACCGTTTCTTTAATCGAACTAAGTATCTTGGTGGAAGTATTAAAAGAAATAGTTGAAGATAAAGATAATGAAGATCTGTCTGTTTTTGATGATATAAGAAGCCTTTGGCTAAAGTTAATACCTTGGAAAGAATATGACTTACATTTTGAGGATGATAAAAATGGATGATGATTTATTTGCATTTTTGGCTGTAATTGGGTTGCTTGGTGTAGTTGTTATTGGTCTTTTTGCTGCAAAGATGGGTAGTTTTGAAGAATTCTGTGATAGGGTTGATGATAAATGGATCAAAAACTATGATGATAGCTCAAAATACTTAATTTCAACAGAAAATCATGGTATTTTAGAAAATACCGATGAACTTCTTACTATGAAGTTTGATTCTTCAGACTTTTATGCAAGAATTAAGGTAAATCAGACGTATTGTTTTAGAACAGTTGGTTGGAGAGTGCCTTTCTTATCTTGGTATAAGAATATTGTTGAGGTAGAAGAATATGACTAATATCTGCTCACATTGTATGACTGAAAAAAACTTTTTTGATATTTTTGTAGTTTCAGATGGGATAGCTCAACCATTCTGTGATTGGAATTGTTTAACAGAGTATATTAAAGAGATGGAGGAGATCTGTAATGAAAAAGAAGAAGAAAGTCAAGAAACTAAGCCAAATGACTGAGAAAGAGCTTCAGACATATGAGGTTCCTTGGCCTGAAACCAAGAAAGAGCTTGATGAGATAATTTCTGAGCTTGGAAAGATGAGGCATACTTATGGGACAAGTGTTTATGCTATGTCAATTGTAGCTGTTGCAGCATATCATTATATGGCAGGTAAAGTTGGAGCTAGTGGTTTTCAAGCAGAATGTGCAGATTTAGATATTATCAATAGGATAAAAGGATGGGAACGATTTAAGATTCTTAATATGCATGACTTATTGTATCCTCAATATAAAGAAAAGTTTAAGAGTTATGAGGAAGAAATTATAGAGAATGCAGATTGGTTAAGCAAAGAAGCAAAAAAGAATCTTAAGAAAAAGAATGACTTTACACATCCAGATGTGATAAAACATTGGAAAATGCTCAGTATTTTGCCTGATTGGAGGGATAAGGATGAATCTTGAAAAAATAAGAAATATACTTGAAAGTAATGGATGTTGGAATGGATTCGATGGAGAAAGCACAATGGAAGCCATTGAAGCATTATTAGGTTGGATAAAAGATGTTACATTTGGTGATAAAGGATCAAATGGTATCTTTGATACTATTTATTTAGATGTTGTTAATCATGCTTCAACTAAGATATTTGAATTATGTTTCAAAGGAGTAGGTGCAGATTCAATAAAAAGACTAAATACTCACACTATTGAAGTTTGGTGGGATTAATGGAAAATGATAATAAAGTTTGGAATTTTGAAATTAAGATCAGATTTGGAGGCAATGGAATCCTTGATTATGCTAAGATTGATATCCAATCTTTAGACCAGGCAGATAAAGAGCAAATTAAGCTTCTAAAAAAGATAAAAAGAGCTGTTGATAAGTATAATCAATGGCAGATTGATCATGCGTGATTAGAATGGAAGATAGTGATGTTTTTTGGTCAGTTATTTGTGTTTCATTTATGATTTTTATATCTGTAATTGGTTGCACAGAATTTGCTAAAATCTTAAGTAATAATCCTGCTACACAGGGAATTTATTTTTTTATTTTATATATTCTATACTTTAAATGCCTATTTTGGTTTTTTAATCATGTTAAAGAGAAGGAGGTAAGTGAAGATGGAACAAAAAATCAAAAAAATTAAGGAATATATTGACAAAAACTATGGTGAAACCCAATACATCTCCCTAGTTGGAAGCAGAATGTGGAATTGGAACGAGCCTAACTCAGATTATGACTATTTTGTAATCTACAAAAGCCCATTAAGTGAGCTTGTTGGAATGAGTCGACATGACAGAAGCGATCAGGTTGTGATTGATGAGAATGACATTGCAATCCATGAGATCGGAAAGGTCACAAATATGCTCTATAAGAATAATATTAACTTTGTTGTGGGTCTATTTGGGGATACTCAGTATGATATTCATTTTGATAAGGAAAGAGATCGGTGGAATGTTGATGAATTGCGTGCTTTGACTGAAAATGCACTATCAAAGACATTTTACATGCCAATTAATGGTCTTTGTTACTCAAATTATAAGAAATACTTCATAAATGGGACCCATGAGAAGATTAAGAAGAAATTTCACCATATTATGCGATATTTGACATTTGGGATGGCTTTTTTCAAGGATAATGTGCTTTCCTTTGATTTTGAGAAGAATATTAATGCTTTGATTGACGTCTGTATTGAACGTGAGTTCATTCTTAAGCCAAAAGATGATATTCCTGAGATGAAACGAATAATTGAGAAGTATATGAGAATTCTTGAAATGCTTGTGCATGAGAGTGAAATCCAGGAAAACTCTGAGAAGTATAGGGATGAATTTAACAAGCTTTTGCTTGAGTGGAGAGGAGTAGAATGACAAAATGTGAAGCATGTAAAAGTTTTGAAGTCCAAGTTAAATTGAAACTAATAGATGAAAAGGAGTATCTTCTTTGTATGAATTGCTTAAATAATCTTATTGATCTTAGATTAAGCCAAACACAATTTTTAAATTTGATTGAATCAGGTCATAGTAAACTTGATTTTTTATTACATAGTGACTTTTATGATGATGAAGGTATTGCATTGCAACCAAGATAAGGTGATAATATGAAACCAAGAAAATGTAAAGAATGCGGACAAGAAGTTATTCCACCAGGTATGGGAAAATGCAGAAAATGTGGGGAACTTTACATAATGCCTAAAGGTCTATTCTATGGAGATCCAACAATCTGTCAAAAGTGCAGAAGCCCTGGTAGAGTATATACAAATGACAAACCACTATGCCTAGTTGAAGAAATATGTAAAAAAACAGGAAAGAACTTTGCACATGTTGTTTGTAATTGCCCAAGGTGTAGACCGAGGTATTGATATGAGAATATTAAGTTTCAAAAATGGGTTTAAAGAAAAGCTTTTAGATGGTACTAAATATAGTACAATGAGAAAGCATAAAAAACCCCACAAACAGGGTGATTTTGTTCAGATATATTGTCCAAGTCCAAGATCAGGTAAAGGTGAGAAACTATTTAATGCTGAAATACAGTTGGTTCAAAATGTTTTATTTAATGCATGGGAAAGTTCAGTTAGTATTTCAGATAATTTGAATGATGAAGAGAAAGAGTTCCTTGCAAAATCAGAAGGTTTTGATAACTTTGAACAGATGTGTAAATGGTTTATGAAAGAATATCCAAAAGATAATTGGATGAACCTTACGAGATATGTATTTTATAAGAAAGATGATTAGATGATAAAAGATAAATTAAAAGAAGAAAAAAAAGAATTATCTCATTTCTTCTTAAAGAATAAACTAATGAATAAAAAAGGAACAGATGAATTTATTACGCTAATAGATAAACAAACTAATGGGAAGTGGTTAAAAAGTCAATTTATGAAAAATCTTTGGAAGAAGATGAATACAACGAGAGAGGATAATCTCATTGTCCTCTGCACACCTAAAAGATGTGGAAAGTCTTATATGAATCTAATGTTACAAAGTAGATTAGATCCTAGTTTTGATGTTGTTAAATATGTTGATAAAAAGAAAAACCAAATGGACAGCAGGAAAAGCCCATAAACCACGCTGTGGAATTAAAAGATATGGTGGAAAATGCCCCTGTGGGCAATATGGAAAAAAGAAGATCCGTTTAAGAACAGAATACCCTAACTCTTACTCCTATTTTGACCCTAAGATTGATCTAAAGTTTCTAAAAAGAGTTAGGAAGTGGAGAATTAAGGAACAGATCAGAAATCTAAGACTAAATCGCAGAGTAGGAAAACTTTTAGAAAACCTTAAAAACTAGAAAGATCAAAACAAAGGCTATGGAGTTTTTTACGAATTTACTGAAACTTCTCACTAATTCTTTAGCCACCGCATTAGGCGGTCAGGGAACATCAAATCCCTCACCGTTGAGTAATGCGGCGGTCTTCTAACTTGGCTTAGGAATGCGGTCTTCCAAACCGTGAATGCGAGTTCAAATCTCGTCTGCCGCACTTTAATGCCCATGTGTCCGAATGGTAAGGGGCCAGACTTGAGATGGGGTCATACCGCTATTAGGGTCTTACTGGAATCGAAATGTTTCCCAACGGACATCTGGTAGCTCCTTTTGGAGCTTATAGGTTCAAATCCTATCGTGGGCGTATGGTGGGTTGGCTGAGTGGCAAAAGCACCAGACTTAAGAGATCCTGAAGGGTGAAACTCAAGGGTGGAACTTAGGGGTGACACTAAGAAGCCCTTTGTCGCTTGGTTATCTGGGGTCCGTAGGGGCATGCATCGGTTCAAATCCGATACCCACCATTGGTCGTGTAGCTCAATCAGGGAGAGCAGTCCCCCTGTAAGGGATAGGTTATGGGTTCGATTCCTGTCACGACCTTTCTACTAATTTAGTAGATTTTAGTAGATTTTAGTAGTTGCATTGGTAGTTCAGATGGTAGAACGCTCGGCTGTTAACCGAGAAGTCAATGGTTCGAGTCCATTCCTTTGCGTATATCCCCTTAGTGTAGATAGGCCAATCACTTCAGGCTTTGAACCTGAGAACAGATGTTCGAGTCATCTAGGGGATATTCATGGGCGTGTAGCTTCAATGGAAGAGCACTTGCTTTGCAAGCGAGGGGTTGGGGGTTCAAATCCCCCCACAGTCCATTTATTTAGTTAGTCTAATTTGTATTCTCTTTTCTGCAAGATCAAATTCTACTTTTTCCACGCCTTCAAGATACTGTTCATATGTGCATGGAATCACAGAAATTCTTTGATTCTGATTCCATTTCCATACTGTCCCATGTGAGCAACCCCATGAAGTCCAATTTAACTTACAATCAGGATAATAACAATAACTATCATTGATTTTGAATGCTTCAACTATTATTTCTTTATGATCATAGAAGAATTGTGCATTATACACTTCACTCTCCATGTTAAGTTGGAAACTGTAAATGACTATAAAACACAAAGGATAATAGAGTACTTTTGGATCATAAGGCATTATTTTAACAATTGCTATTGATGCAATCGCAGAAATTATGATGATTCCACGATGATTAAAATATAAAGATGGTAATAAGGTTAAAAGAAGTAAACAGTATGTATTCCTATTCTTATCTATTTTCATAGATGAGATTAAACCAAGTGCAGAAACAATAATATGATGTGGTTTAACTCCATAGAAAGTATATTTGTATGGTTTAAGACCTAAAAAAGATATAAAAAATTGATCTTTATCTCTAAAAAAGTAATCTAAAAATGCAAATCCGCATAATGCTATACATAGGTAAGTGCTCCCATTATGCCCTAAAATAGCTGGAATTAATAATAATGGGGAATATGGATTTCTCCTAACCCAATATATTAAAAATAGTAGAATAAAAACCATCGCATGCATCTGACCATATAGAATGAAGGTTCGTGCAGAATCAGATAGAACTAACCAAATTAAAGGAGGATATATTGCCTTTTCCTTTTCAATAAACTCTTTTGAAAGAAAGTATATAAGTGTAGGAATAATAATTGTTATGATAAGGGGCATTGAAATTAGTGGAGGAAGGGGATTTGCATAGAATAATTGAGGATATTTAAGCATTTCTCCAAATGGATGTGGTGTTCCCCAAAAGGCCTTATAATTAGCGATATGTAGAGCCATATCAGAGATATCAATAGTAAATCCTGCCCATAAAGGGATAATTAAAAATAGGATAAATGCAGCTAGAAGAGTACCAAACATCACTTGTTCTCCTTCAGTTAAATTGAATTTAATACCCATATCTCTACGAGGAGAACCAGATTTGGAGGGATCGACCCTCGTAGAGTGGGAGGGGAAGGTGGTCCTAACCCCTTTTCCCTAATTTAGTCACAGGGATCACAGGAATCACAGGTGTTTTAATTTTCATATATAAAAATGCTACATTTTTCAGTGAAAGGTTATTTTTGGTGTTACTCCTGTGACTTGTGTGACTAACCTTTCCTTTACTTTTTTAATCCAATTCCTACCCAACACCTCTCATAATTTACTTCTTGTTTTTGCTCAACAAATACAGGATATGGAAGGTTCTCTATTGCTTTATTCATGTTTTTATCAATATATTTTACTTTTAGACCCTCATCTTTAGCCCATCTTGCAAAAATCTCCCTTAATGACTTCTTTGTGATATATCCAAACGCATTTTCTTGGATTTCTTCTTCACAAAATACCTCATATGGATTAGCTTTCATTCTAATTCTTCTCCAGGCTTTCCTATCTGAACCTGATTTAATGAATCCTTTATCCTCAAACAGTGTTTGTAATCCATCTAAAGCCCAATTTAAGAGCCCAGACATATTCTCATCTGTTGTTATGGCATCTAAAAGATCAGGATCAGCAATATTCACATTCTTTTTTTCCTCTTCTGGGAGTTCTTTAATCTCTTTTTTACTTAAAAAACGTTCATCAAATTCAATTAAAATCCATCTTCTCTTCCAACCCTCACTTGTATCATGAAATTGAGGCATACTATTAGTTGAAAATATCAATTTTGCAAAGTTCTTGAATGATATAGAAGGCATAAACTTCCTATTTGCTGAAATCCTATCCCCTCCTGTAAGTTCCTTTATAATTCCTGTATCTTTAATTACACCTTCAGGCAAATCAGCATTAATATTTGCGAGTTTATGAAATAGCTCAGAAACCATAAATCTATTATCAGAAAGTGCAAAAAGTGAATGATGGGTTGTATTATCAACACCAAGAAGCTTATTTAATATATTTAGAGTAACCCCTTTACCATTTCTTCCATATCCTGAAAAAACAAAAAATTTATGAATATTATAATCTCTATAAAGGCAATATCCAAAGATCTGCTGCAATAATAAGACATCTTCAGGATTTGGAAGAACCTGATCAAAAAACTCCCTAATTTCCCAACATTCTGCTTCTGGATCATAAGTAACTGGAAGTTTTTTGAAAAAATAATATTCGGGCGTATATTCTATTAATTCCCTAGTTCTAACATTAAGAATACCATTTTGGACAGGAAGAAGTTCTGGATCTTTAACACAAAAATCTTCTTCAGATATGTATGTTTGAGCTTTAATATGAGCCATAACTGCTGTTGGAGAATGACCTGAATATGCTTCCTCAAGCATCCTCCTAGTCTCCCTATCTACTAAAGTAAAGGCACTTTGAGTATATAATCCCCCATTGTAAACATAACATTCACTTCTTTCTTCCCTTTCTATTGTTTTAAAATTGTAATGTCTGAGAAAAAAATCAGATACAATCATATATATCTCTTTCATTCTCTTACGATCAATCTCAAGTATCCTCTTGATCTCTGATTTTGTTGCATCAAAATCTAGAACATAATTATATTTTAGGTTATAGGGATTAAGGCCAGCATTATTAAGCTCAACAGTGGATAATTTCTCGAAAAGCTCTTTCTTCTCATCATCCATTAGATCCCTCCTATGGTCTATCGAATAATTCCCTATGGTCTTTAAATAAAACCCAACGTATATATCCTGCTTCACTCATCCCATAAAAATCGGCTAAATTCCCAAGTACCTCTTTTTCTTTCCTATTAAAACGTACTATGAACTGCTGAGTTCTCTTTTCAACCATTGTAGTAGTTACTCAGTTAATCTTTATAAAGATATCACAACGATATCTTTATATACCTAAAGGTACATAACTCTAACCAGAGGTGAGATACCTTGAATAAAGAATTAATAGAAGTGATTGATCGCCTTGGAAAAGCAATTGAAGAGGCGAACAGATTAAAGAAAAAAGAATTGGAGGGATCAGAAAAATGTCAGGAGAAACTTGCGAGCTGATCGCATCAAGTTGCGGTCCAAAGGTTGCAGAAGAACTTGAAAAAGATGGATACACTAAAACTGAGCTTTCTGATGGGAAGTTTAGGTGCGTGAAGGTGATCTGATTGGTAAAAAGAAAATCAGATAATGAGAAAATACCTCTTAATAATCCTATACTGCAAAGAGAGATGAGGATGCAGTGTCTTAGATGTGGAAAATCAATAATGGATATGATCCATAGAAGAGCAATAAGACTGCATTTTTGCAATGAGTGCAGAAGAGAAACAATGGATGCTTTTATCAAAACATGGATGGGTGAAAAGAAATGATTACATTAATAAGAATAAACTGTGAACAAAGGGCACGGGAACTTGCAAGCGAGGCCATAGCTGTAATACCTGTGCCCAATGTTCCTTATTCTTATGATCTGTTGGTGAGAGTATGAGTATAATGGATTTGGGATTATTAGTTAGGTCTGTTGTCAGTATTCCAATATTTATGTTTTTGGTTTATGACTACTTTACATCTTTCAATGATCCTACAAAATCATACTATTTATTTCTTATAATCACACTCTTCCTTCAAGGTATTTTGCGGGATATTGAAACAGTGTTTTTAATGTGGAGAATCCAAGATGTTGAAGAGGATGTTTTAAATTTAGAGGCTGAAAAAGATGAATAAAAACTTATTAATGCTCGGACTAATAATATCTACGATCGGTTGCAGCTCTGCCCCAGGAGGAGACGGAAGCTCGAATGGAGTATCTGCATCTGATCCTGATTTTGAGTATCTTGGTGTAATGTTTTTTTCAAATGATGTAACTAGTTGGTTTAGAGTTTTCTATTCAGAAAAATATAATCTAACATGTATGGAGTATCATAATATTGATGGTTCTCTAGACTGTGAAAAAGGGGAGCTTTTTGAGGGGATGAAGTAGATGGACATAATCCAAATTTCAGGACTTGTTTTTGCATTGGGAGGATCTATTGCAATTATTTTGGTTCTAGTTGATACTAATAATAAATGTAATGAATATTTTGGTAATGAGTGGACATGTCCAAGACCAATTTACTCATGTGATTGTATGAGAACAATTGTTAAAGAGATGTGTATTGAAGGCACAAACGAATGTAAGAATGTTTCTACGGTTGAGTGTAAAAATTTTGAGTGGGTTGATAAAAAATGATTGATATGATTTTTATTGTATTATGTGTTATACTATTTTCTCGTTTGGATAACGATAAACTTTCAAAAAATCAGAGGATTGTCCTAGCGTTTATTGCATTTTTATTTATGATTTATTCTATTTACAAACTATTCTATGTAATAGCAGAACATAGATGCACAACAGACATACATTATTTAAACACAACATATTGTGGGAATTGGGGATTTTAATGGAAGACAAACATGGTTTTAACTGGTATGGAGAACATGGTCGGACACGACCACCAAGGAGTGAGAGAAGATGGGTAAGTCATTAAAAACACTTTTTGTTTCGATTCCTTTCTTATTTGCGATGTATTTACTTCCAGATAAGGCATATGAGATATTAGGAGTATGGGCATTAGTTGTAGTGTTGGGGTTGTTGTAGATGAAAAAGAATGAACTAAAAAGAGCAAAAAATGAATGGCTTGGAGAGCTTCTTGTTAGTTGGACTAATCTTTGCAAAAGATGGACCTTTTTTGGGATTTGTAACATTGCATGTAATCCTTGGGATACATCAAAAGATGAAGAAGCATTTAATTTATTTAGTATTATATTCTACTCTCTAACTCTTCTCGTTACATTGGCTTCACCAGTTTGTGTATATGGTGCAAAGGTATCTCCCGAAATAGAAGCATTTGTAGTGAATATGTTAAACAATACTCCCTTTCCCATATTCATATTTTTTGCAGTTTATCTTATAATGGGTCTTGTCTTTGGTCCGATGATGGTTCTTTTTATTATTTGTGGGATTATTCAATCCTTATACAATATCTTTGAGAATCAGCTAATTTGGATCTATGATAAAATACTTGTGAAAATTGCTACTATTATTTGGATTGGGATTATTCTTACAGTTAGATTCCTGGATTGGATTACAGGTCCATTATTTACTTGGGGGGTCTATTCTAAGAAGAGATACGAACGGAGAACTAAGAAGAAGAGAGGTAAGAAGAAATGAAATTGCATGTTGCACTTCAATGGATAACATATACGATTAACCTACTAGGATGGTTGTGGTTAGGTAGAGAACCACATACTCTTGCAATATGCTACCTTATCTTACTTATCTCTTACACACTAACACATAAAATTTTGGAGGAGAATGAGAAATGAAAAAAGAAGAACTTAAGATTGCGATCAATGGGTGGATTGGAGAACAAGTTATTAGAATAATGAATAGGATAGATCCAGATATTGAAGATGCAGAAGTAGTTACTCTATTTGATATATTCATTTGGATATTAATCTATTCAATTCCTTTATTGATGCTTGCTTATGTTGGGCATTCACTTTATGTTGAACTCAAACCTATTTTGCCAACACTTGATCAAATAATTAATTTTATTTGGGAAATTATTATTCATTTGGTAATTGTTGCTCTTGTGATAGGAACAGGTATCCTAATCGTTTCTATTTTAGAGAATGTTGGTTTCTACTCAAAAACCAAATATGAAAAAAGAACCAAAAGGAGGAAAAAGAAATGAGCTGTTGGTCGCATATTCACGTTGAGGCATTTTGCATTTATAAAAAAGGCTGTGCTTGGAGTCAACGCCCCAAATGGTGCAAGAAGCTAAACAAGAAGTGGATTCCACGTTTGCGGTGTATGGATGATGAAAAGGAAGGCAGATGCCGATTCTTTGGATATTGTGACTGTGATCCTAAAGATTACAGAATGTTTGGAAAGGCGTTTGATGAGATGGTCAAAAAGGAAGAGGAGAAGAATGAAGAATAATAGTCGTTGTTTGGCATTGCAGGGCTTGTCCAGTTGTGGAGAGGCGAAGCAAGGTATCGGTGGGGCGGATTCGGGCGTGGTTTTGCAAGGTTCGTTCGGGCAAGGTGAGGATTTTATGTTAATTGATAGATCCACGATATCATTAGATGGTTTGCCACTAGGTGAACGGGTTGGTATTATGCCAATCGTTGACGCATCTGATGACGTGACAGATCTTTGTGGCAAGGTTGGTCAGGGTGCGTTAGAGCGTGGCGTGGTGTTGCGTGGTGAGGATTTTGTTTGTTATAGTCGAGGTAAGGTCAGGTTTAGTAGGGTAGGGTCAGGTCGGGTGCGGTTGGGTCGAGCATCGTATGGCAAGGTTTCATATTCATTCCCTTATGGGATTGATAAAACATTTTGGAGATGATGGAGAATGACAAAAAAGAAAGAAAAAGCAAAAGAAAAAGAGATCAAGGTTAAGGCCTTGAACAAAAAGAGGCTTAAGATCAGAATAAAGGGAACAAGTCCCCTTATCTGCAATAAGTTCTCAGAAAGCCAACAGAAGGCAATCTTGGATAAACAGATGAAGAAAGCCAAAGTCGGTAAAGAAGCAAAAGATCCAGAAAAGCAGTATCAGGAATCACTTTATGTGATGGATGATGGAAGATTTGGTTTCCCTGCATCTGGATTCAAGAAAGCAATGGTCAGGGCAGCAAAAAATACTGATATTATGCCTATGACTGATGCTCGTGGTGCGTTCCATGTTATGGGAACATATTGCCCAATTAAAGGCAAGCCACAGAAAAGAAGAGATACTGTTCGCCTTGCAACAGGTGTGGCAGATATTAGATTTAGAGCTGAATTTCAGGATTGGGAATCAGAGCTTGACATTGTTTACAATGCAAACATGGTGAGCGATGATCAGCTCGCACAGCTTGTTAATTCAGCAGGATTTTCGGTTGGTGTGGGTGATTGGAGACCAGAGAAGAATGGCTCCTTTGGAATGTTTGAGGTGATGTAAGTGAAGCTAAGTGTTAGAGAAGGATATCACGTTAAAACAAAGCACATCAAGGAAGTTCAAAGATTAATGAATGAGCGTGGCGGTCTATCCGCCCACGTTGTACTTGATGAGGCAAGAAAGAAGAGAAGTCCCCTTCATGATCATTTTGAATGGGATAATGATATTGCAGCAGAGAAGTTCAGGCTTGAGCAGGCAAAATATCTATTAAGGGCAGTTGTTGTTGAGGTTGAAGTTGACAATAAGCCAACATTTATCAGGGCATTTCATGCTGTTAAGGACAATGAGGATGATGAATTCAAGACATATTATCCTCTAAAAACTATCCTTAGTGATGAGGATAAGAGACAGCAAGTCATTGAATATGCACTCTCAGAGATGGAAGGATGGAGAACACGATACCATCAGTATAGCCAATTGCAGCCAATTATAACTTCTTATGAGAAGGTTAAACGGAGGTTGAAAAAGAAAACCAAGAAGTAATGCTCACTCTCCAAAGTGAAGACTCGGCGGTTCATCGTTGGGCTTTGCTAGGTACTGCTTGTTGCGTCATGGTTTGGCGAGGATCATGTTTGTTTTTTATGGTGTGTGGCAACTTGAGGTATGGTGGTGTGGGGCAAGGTAAGGTATGACATTGTTTGTTTTTTATTGTCGTGGCTTTTCTCGGTATGGTTAGGCTAGGTGAGGTCTGGTTTATATGGAAACTTCAAAAAATGAACGAGCTGAGAAGCTTGTAGGAAAGCGTATTATAAAAGGAATTGCAATAGATTTTCCTTTTGAGCACTGGAGGCGAATGATTTGAAAGAAATAAAAGCAATTAGAGAGGCAATTGAGATGTATGAAGATTTGTTAGATCAGACAATAAGTGATTCAAAGGTTAGTATGAGTAGGATTGAAGAAGCCAAAAAGAAATGTGAGGAAACAATCCAAACCAATAAGAATGATCTTAAGTGTGAAAGAGAACAGATATCTAAGTACAAAACAATGATAAAAATCCTAAGAACAAAATTGGAGGAGCTGCAAAGTGGACCTAAAAAAGAAAAGTAAAGATCTGTTTTTAGATATTCTTGGATGGGCATTCTTATTTGGGCCAGTCTATCTTATGGGCTTTGGTGGTAATCAAAGGAAGGATGAGCCTATTTATCTATTAATAACTCTTATTGGAGCATATGCTTGGGGAAGATATATTGTTTATATGCTTAATAGAAGATGTGAACAGTGTAAGAAGGCACAGGAGAAGAAGAAAAGTGGGAAGAAGAAAAATAAGGTATGAGCCAGATTGGGATGCACCAACGAGTTTTAAGTTTCTTTTTAATTTTAAGAAACTTAAGAGGCTTACTGCCTATGAAATGAATAATTGGGCAGGAATTTGCAAAAGTAATTATGATAATTTTAAGTTGAGGGATATACAGATATTTATCAATCTTTCAAAAATTAATGGTACTATGCCTGTGATTAAAGTAATAAATCATGAATATCTCCATGCTTCTATCAGGCGTTTGATATACCTTAAAAGAAAAGAAGGAAATCCAGTTAACTTTGAAGGTGAAGAAGATATTGTTTCGTATCTTGCAGAGGAAATTAATAGTCCATTTACCAAAAAGAATATACTCTTGAGTAGACTAATTTCTTCAGTTAGGAGATTTGTAAAAATAACTCAGATGATGTATGAGTGGATGAATCATGAGGGCAAAATGCAAAAAGTGTGATGGTGTTCATGATGTTGTCAAACATAGAGATGTGTATGCGTTCTGTTGCAGAGGATATGTTTATCATTTTAAATCATGGGGTGAGATAAAAAATGTTGCAACTAGGATTGATTGATCTGTACGAATTGTTTTTGGAGGGAGATTTTGATGGATTACCTTACCTATTTACTGAAAACATCGGAACAAAAAAGGAGAAGGAAAAATGGCAGAAAAAGAGATGAGGTTCAAGAAGTATACAAAGATCCACAGGTTCGGATCAGCAGAGAATGAGAATATTTTTGATTATGACGTCACGATCACAGAGAAGATTGATGGTGCAAATACTCGTGTAATGAAATTTGAAGATAAGATTTATTTTGGATCTCACAATCAGATGTTGGCAGATGATACCTCAAATAAGATGTGGGGTGGATTTGTAAAATGGGTTAAATCAAGAGATTGGTCTAATTTGCCAGAAGGCCATGTTTTGTATGGGGAATGGATGAAGAAGCATACTATTGATTATGGTTTGAAAGAACCAATTTTTGTTGCTTTTGATATGTTTGATTCTATTAAAGATATTTATTGGACCTATGATGAGCTTGAAGAGTTTTGTGAGTTTAATGGAATAGAAATGGTTCCTCTTTTATTTTATGGGAAAACAACAAGAGAAGAAGCTAAGAAACTGATCGGAAAATCTTTTTTGAATCCTGAAGTTGATGCAGAGGGTATTTGTATGAAAGCTTATGGTCAGAGAAATGAATGGGGTCGTCATCTTTTTGCAAAGATTGTCAGGGATGAATTTAAAGAAGCTAATGAGAAAGTTTTCAAAAAAGGTGGAAAACCACCAATTGAGCAGAGTATCTGTGATATGTATACAAATGAGGCTCGTGTCATGAAAGCTGTTCAGAGAATGATGGAAGAAGGAGTCTATGAAAAAGATATGAGAGACATGCGTTACCTGAAGGATTATGTTTGGGAGGATATCTTTGATGAAGAAGAGACTCAAATAAGAAGCATGATTGTTGATGAAGTTATGCCTCGCATTACTTCAAAGGTCAGAGGAACAGTTGTCAAGCTTTACAAACAGATGCTTGAAGAGGGGAAATTACCAAAAAGAGATAGATGATTAACATGAAAAAAATGCATGACTATTGGGAGCCTGTTGATGATCATGATTTCTGTGAAGTATGTGGTTTCTGCAAAACTTGTGGAGATTGCAAGAATTATGGATGTAAAAAAGAAAAAAGGAAGGTGAAAAAATGAAAAAAGAGAAAGAGCCAAAATTACCAAGATTTGAGCCAATAGAGTTACCTGAGATCCCTATGCCTTATGTCCCAACAGTGCATGAGAGAATCGTTAATTTAGTCAGGGATGCATATGCTCTTGGGGCAATTCTTGGAGTTGAGGAAGGAATGAAAATGAAACAGTATACTGAGAACACGGAGGTGAAAAAGAAATGATGTATGTTGAAGCATTTATTTGGTTTGGGTTGAATTTCATGAACATAGTTACTGATATTGGATATCAATACTATGAAAATGAAGGATTTGATTTTTTAACAAATGACACAAGTAGTTGGGTTGTTCCATTAACATCAGAAAAGCTTTTCAATAATTTTTATTCAATCTATTTATCAGGTTGTGATAAAGAGGATGAATACAAAATTTGTATCAAGCAAAAAGGCAACGTGGTTTGCCACCCATGCCGAGGAATTGGAAAAAATGGATAATACTGGAAAAACAACTGAGGAGATCATGCGGAGAAGAAACTTAGTCTGTCCAGTGTGGTGCGATTGCAAGATCGACCACCCTGGAGATTATTTTAAGTGTAAACATGAACATGATCACAATCCTCGTTATTGTGAACGGAGAGATGGATGATGGCAACAAGAATGAATGATTTTTGCCCAATATGTAAAGAACCAATTGATGATAATTCTAGTTGTTTTCAATTGATTAATAGAATATTTGCTCATCATGAATGTGTTAGAGAGTATATTCTACTGCATATTAGTATTGATCCACTTTCTTTATTTACAAAATGGAATGAGGAGAGGAAAAGATATGAATAGATTAAGATTAATGTTTCTTGGTTGCGGTAATTGGAAGAAATGCAAACAGTTTCAAGATAAAAAGAATTATCCTTGTTACAATGAAGCAACCGCTTGCAGTGAATGCGGAATCAGAAGAGATCAAGTTGGAGATATAACTATCAAATCATTCTTTATTTTAGCTTATTCAATTATTAAATTAAGAATAGATCTTTGGAGAGGAAGAGTATGAAACCAGAACCATTAACAAAAGAAGATAGAGTTTTAATAGACCTTCAAGGATATGGGAATAGAGCTTTTATTGATTTGTTTAAAGTCCGCTCTGCCTATCTTTGGGCTATGGAACAATCTAAGTCTGAAGAAAAAGCAAAGTCATGCTATCAGCCAGAATCTAAAGAATGGGCAGGGGGGTTTGAGGAAGGTATGCAAGTTATGAGAATGATTCTAAAAGAAGCATTTGAGGCGGTGAGCGAGGAATGAGTTTAGAAGGGCATATATTCTATTGGACTGGGTTTATTACATTATTTATTTTATTTTCTCTAATTTCTTTTGGTCTTCTTGAATGGTTATATTGGCGTATTCAAGGATTTAGAGAAAAGAAAGAAATATGGCAAGAAGGATTGAGATTGTATCAGAAGTATCATAAAGATGATTAAAATGAACAAAACAGATGAAGAAAAGTATGAGGAATTTGAAAAACATAATGAATGTATTCTTCCAATTACAACATCAGCACATTTAAGAGCATATTTAAGAAATGCTTTCCTCGCAGGTCTCAAGGTCGGAAGAGAGGAAATGTTAGACCCAATGGTGAACAATGCCTTTGATTTTGGGAAAAGTTGTATACAATCAGAAAAAGAGTATTGGCAATTCAAAGTCGCCGAATTGCGGAATAAGATTAGATTAGATTGGAATGTATTAATTGGTTGTAAATCAGAATCAAGCGAATGGAAAAGGGGTGTTAGTGTGACTATGAGACGAGTTTTAAATGAAATTGACCGTATTTTCAAAAGCTCAAAGGAGAGTGAGGAAAATGAATGAAATAGATATTATGAGTTTAATGAATGCAATTGATAGCTATGTGAACGGAGATAGAAAGTATGAAGATAAGCAAATGCTTCTTAATTGGATACACAAATGGCTCATAAATGAATCAGTAGGACTTTATGAAAGTTCAAGCTCAAAGGAAGCGGAATCCTCAGAAGGTAAACGACCAAATCTTAGGCAATCTGAAAAGATTGTTTCAGGCACGCCAACTGAAGACGCAAATTCTGAGAGTGAGAAGGAAAATGGAGATGGTAAAGAATGAAAGGAAACATAACTAAAATAGGATTTATATCAATTCTTCCTTTTTTTAGTATTCTTATCTTATTGTTACCCTTAGCTTGGCTTACAGATCTATTAGAGAGTTTTTTTGATTATATTTTACCTAAGCTAGATTATTGGGCAAGTTTATGTTTTAATGATGGTGAAAAAGAAAGGAAAGGAAGAGTTAAATGAGAAAACATAAAGCAATAATTAATGGCATAAAGTACCAAGCAAAGCGAATAACAATATGGCATATTATTCGAGAAGATGGAGAACAGATTGGACCAAATTTCAAAGATGAACAAGATGCACTCAATTATTTGAAAATACATAAGGAACAGTGCAAAGTTGATGTATAAGATAATCAGGAACGGTGCAAAGTTGATGTATAAGATAATCAAGGTAATTTTAGCTATTTTAATTGGAAGTCTGATCCTAACTATTATGCATAAAGTAGATAATTATTTTAATCCATGCACAGATACATACAGAATGGATTCTCCATGTTTTAATGAAACATTTAGATGTGAGGTTGAGTGCGGTCAATATGGGCTTAACTTCTCTCATTTTGGAAATGATTCTTGGGGTTGCTTTAAATGTTTTTGTAATGATACTCATTTTGTTAGTATGTGTTCAGGATTTATGTATGAGTGGAGTGAGTGATATGAAAGAATCAGATAAAGCATTTATTGAAGGAATAATTTTTGGAGTTGCAATTATTATCTTTCTATCCTTTGGATTTAGAATATTAGCTGCAATTGGTAACACTCAAAAGGTTCCTTGGTATACTTATCGTATTTTGGAACAAGAAGGAAATTGTAAGGATGTGTGTTTTGGACATTATCAGAACAATACACCTACTCAGTATGATTTGTTTAATCCATTAAAACAAACAAGAAATGATGAGAAAGGAGAACACTTTTGCGGAGTAAGTAGATATGGTCTGCTTTATCAAAATACTATAACGTACTGCTTCTGCGAATTTGAACAGGGGAATTGCTATTCATAGGAGGAATAAGGAATGGAGATAGCACAGATTTGTTACAATATTGTCCTTTTGTATGGATTTGTTAGCCTATTGCATAGCTTAATCAATACAGTTAGTGACATCATAAACAAGAGAGTAGTTGAGAATGCAAAAGTTAAAAAAAGCAGAATATTCAATTGGCTTAAAGGATCTGATAAATCCTATGTTGAGATCAGAAAGATGAATGAAAAACTAAGAAAGAAATATAGAAAGACATTCATTGTGTGCGACATCCTTGTTGTCATTGCAGTGCTATTTAACTTTAGTGCTCTCATAATGACAAATGCACTTGTTGTGAAACTAAATACAGAAGGTTTTATCAGTGGAGATGTTGAGGCTCTTGAACTAAGGGAAGCTAATCCAGTCAGGTGTATTTGGAATGGGTGGGCTTGCCATGAGGAAGGCCTGCTCACAATGTGGGACATTCTTATTCAGATATGGGTTATAGCATTTATATTTTCATACTATCTGAGATACAGGCAGTTTGCAAAGAATGAATATGATGTTCTTTCTGTTATGATGCTTGCTTGCCTCATGTTTTATGTTTTAGGGTTTGATTTTTTCCATGACCTTGGATATTACCTTGGATTTATTTTATGGAGGCCAATTGGTTAACATACCATTAAGTATATATACTTAATCGTACATAATATTAGAGGTGGTAACGGTGGAACTCGTACAGGCAGTAAACTATACTGAAGATAGAATATTCCTTAAGAATAAGGAAGATATTGAAAAAGTTTATAACTTAATCAAGAGTGAAGATCCATTCATTATAACATGGATTAAAGATGGTTATGAATTCTCAAAACTAATTATACCTATTGGTTTAGAAGCTAAACTAAAAGATGGGAGCCTTGTGCTCTCATCTGAAGAAAAAAGAGGAGGGAAATAAATGATTGAAGTAATATTAATAGGAATAGGATTTATTGCAGTAACAGTAATTGGTTCAATTATTTCATGGTATACTGTTGTAGATCCTTCTGAAGCACATCTTGTTGTTTCAGGTAGAGGTAAATTTGTAGCATCATCTGATGATAAAGTTGCATCAGGAACAGGCAAGAGAGCTTATTTTAATATTCCTAGATGGATTCCTTGGATTGGAAGATCAGTAAGAAAACTTGATGTTACTATTAAAGAAATTGTTCTTCCACAGGAAACAATTGAAAGAGGTCAAGCAAGATACAAAGTAACCTCTTCAACTAAATATAGAATTACTAACATGGTGACAGCAGCAGAAACATTTATTGATGATGCAGAACTTGAAAAACAACTTAAGGAAGTTATTCAGGCATCAGTTCGTGCAGTAACAGTAAAATATGATATTGTTGATGCAAGGGCAAAAAAACTTGAATTATCTAATGCGATTCATTCTGAAATGGAAAATGATCTTGCTCAATGGGGTCTTGAACTAATCTCTTTTCAGTTAGTAGGTTTTGAAGATACTGATGAATCATTTATTGTTTCAAATATCTCTAAAAGAAGAGAAGTTGAGATTGAAGCTCAAACTCGTGAGGAAAATGCGGAAAAGAAGAAGCAAGCAAGAATTAAAGAGGCAACTGCTGAAGAACTTGCAAAACAAAAAGAGATTGACAGAGATAGAGCTATTGCTGAACGTGAGCAGGACAAAGCAATGAAAGTTGCTGAAAAGAAAAAGCTTGCTCAGGAAAAGGAGTATGAAGTTAAAAGAGTGCAAACTATCAAACAGGCGGAGATTAATAAAGAACAGGCAATTGTTCTTGCAGAGCAGAAAAAGGCAACAGAACTTATTATGCTTGAGCAGAAAAAACTTGAAGGTCAGGGAGACAGAGCAAGAGCAGAAGAGAGAGCTAAAGGAGAAGCAGCACCGATCAAAGAAAGAGGTCTTGCTGAAGCTGAAGCTCTTAACAAGAAGCAGGAAGCTTTGAATAAATTCGGAGATCCTGCAATTAGAGCAATGGTTGCAGAGCAGGTAGTTAAGATGCAGGAAACCGTTGGAGTTGCTAATGCTAAAGCACTTGAAAGAGCTAAGATAAAGATCCTTTCAGGTGGAGATCAAGAAGGGTTTGCAGCAGGTAAGTTCTTTGAAGGAATGAACCTCTCAAATCCTGCTGCTGCATCTTCTCTTATTTACAGAACAGCAAGACCACAGGATCTTGGTTTCAAGGAATTGGGTCTTAAATCTCTTGGTCTTGAGAAAGCTTCCGAGCTTTCTGAAGAACCTGAAAAGAAGAAAGTTAGGAGAAATAAGGAGGGTAAAGTTATTTCAGAAAAGAAATAATCATTAACTCAGGATTAGGTAGTTTGCACGGATACCGCCTTAATAATTTGCCCTTAAATATTCTGCGTAAAGCAGTGGGTGGCTACTTCCATCATGCGACTATTAATCTCGTTAGGTGTAATAGGGATTGTGCCTTAAAACGCTTTCCTTCCTTGCGGGGTTGCCTTACTGAGAAGTTGGTGAGAATTATGAATGCTTTGAAAGACTTTATTGGAATAAATATTGAGGTGTTTTATAGGACAGGTTCATACAGTGGTAGATTCAATGGAAAGATTATTTATTATGATCGGATAGGAATTTCTGTTTCCGATGGAGAATTAAATAGGTTTTTTCCTTATGGGTCTATTATATCAATTGATAGGTGATGTATATGGATTTATTGAAAGATCTTATTGGAAAGAAAGTTTACCTTTGTGAGGAGGGTGATACTGATTGGTTCATTTGTGGAATCCTTCTTGGATATAATAAGCATGGGTACTTGCTTAAGGATGCAGAGGATTCAGAAAATAAATATAAACATTATGTTGTTAGGTCAAGAAAGGTTGAAGATGTATACACAGAGCATGATTCAATTGATGAAGATGATGAAGAATGAAGATTCTTAAAAGATTAATTGGAATGAAGGTAGACGTTGATTCAGTTGATATTAGTGGGGAGTCAAGAAGATACATAGGGAAACTATCTGCTTTTGATAAGCAGGGTATCTTCTTTGATACAGTCAAAGTGAAAGGAAAATATGATTCTTATGGTAAACATAAGAATCTCTACATGCCGCTTTCCTCAATCGCAAGCATATGCGAATATGAGGAAGAATCAGAGTGACAAGAAGAACACCCATAGAGGAAGAAAGACCTCAAGAAATGGAGGAGGAAGAGGAATCACCGAGTTATGAATATTCATCATCAAGTTCAGGAGGTTTTTTTAGTGCTTTAGCAAGCTGTTCATTTGGATTAATTATATTGGCTATACTTTGTGCTGTTGGTTCTAAAATACTTGGAGAAGTAAGTAATGTGCAATCAACAGGATATCGATATAATGTGACCGAATCAGGGCAGGAAGCAATATGGAACGTTGCTCAATGGTTCCCAACAATGGGATTAGTTGTTGGGGCAACAATGATTATTGGTATTGTTTTTAGGAGTATGATGGCATTTAGTGAACGTTAAAATAAAAAAGTATTAATTCAAAATGATAATTATGGTAGAAGTAGAAAAACTAAAATGCACTCGGTGCGGATACGAGTGGTGGGCTAAAGACCCTGAAGTTGATCCGAAGGTTTGTGCTAATCCTAAGTGCAAAAGTCCTTATTGGAATAAGGAACGAGTAAGAGATGTTCCTAAAAAATAATAATGGACATCTGCAACTGATATATAGGATTAAGTACATAATTTAATGGAGGGATATAAATGGAAGAAATTGTTCAGATGCCTAAGTGTCATCACATTGTGATGCAATTAGAGTATAGGAATAGGAGATGCCAAGGAAAGTCATGCTATGACAGATGCCTTGATTATGCATGTCCTATTAATGCGGAGGAATTAGATGAAGGCGTTCTCAATTACTAAGGTTGTTTCTAAAGATTTTATTGATGATTTTATCTCATCAGGTCAGAATCTAATTGGAAGGAATCTTACTTATTATGAAAAGATGATTCAAAAAGGCACAGATCAATGTTGGGAAGAGGTAAAAGAAAAGAAGATTAAGCCTGAATGGTTTAGGTTTCAGATTACTCAACTCACTAATGGTGCTGTTGCTGTCATGTTATATGGTGAGAAAAAATGAGAATAGCAACATTTATTTTAGTAATGATTATCTTAACTGGTCTATTTACTGGTCAGCAAGTAAGAGAGAATCATGGTGCAGACTACAACATAACTGAAGCAAAAAATAATTTAACATGGCCAGGGATTAATATTAGTGAGGCAAACACAAGCGTTGGAAGAATTGTATACAAAGCATCTGATGCATTTGGTTTTATTATGTTTGAGCTTGTAAAGGAGAGCATAGGTTTTGGTTTTGAAAATCCCCAATATGATTTTCAATTTATGATTGACCTTTGGATAAAATACATTTGGATCTCAATTGCTATTATGACTTTTCCATTTTGGATCGTGTGTTTTGCAATATTGGTTTTGATTAGTGATATAGTCAAAGAAAGAATTATCAAGCGGAGGTCTAAGCAATGAATACTCACATCTCTAATTTTGAGGAAGGCGAAAAAGAGACTTTGTATCCCCAGGTAGGTTCCATAAGTGTGAGGTGGAACCTACCGCTCATATTGGAGATGAGAACATGAAAGAAGAACTTGAATATGATGGGATGATTGAAGATATTGGTTTAAGATTAATTCGTATGAATTAAATTAAGGAGGAATAAATATGCCAGTTGTAAGAAAAACAGGAAATACACAAAACAAAAAGAAAGAAAGATACACAAAGGAGTTTAACTTTGTGGCTGTGAAACTATATCCTTCACAGGATATTGAAGCAGAAAAAGTATCTGAGAATGTAGGTCTGAATACCTATGAAAAGGTAAGATTTGAGATTGATGAGCAGATCGAAGTTCCTGATCTTCAGAATGAGGGTCAGAAAACAATGATCAATGATGGAATCAATTGTTGGTTCAAGCCTGCAATTAAATATGATGATCTGCCTGCACAAATTATGAACCTTTACACAAAGACTGAAAGCGGTGAAAAGGTTAAGGCAAAGGCTCAATATTACATAAGCTTTAAGCCAGATAAGGAAAACCCTGAAAAGTCAATTGCATTAAAGAGAACAACTCTTGGAGATCTTAAAGAATGGTCAATTGTTGGAGAGGTTTCTGAGCCTAAACCTTCTGAAGAGAAAAAGGTTGAAATGGAAGAGAGCACAATAAAGGGATAATATGGAAACAAAAGAGATGCTTGAAAAGTCCATAGTTGAATATATGGGCAATCAGAGAAATGATTGGCATCAGCCACAGGTTGGGAAGTATCATGCTTCCCAAGTCTGGGGTTGCCTTAGAAAGCAGTATTATGGGTTTAAAGATCCAAAGCCTTTTCCATCTGATGCTAAAGGCAGAATGCGAGTAGGATCTTTGATTCATAATTTCATGCAATGTTATGTCCTCAATGGAAAGATGATTGGATGCGAAGATGAAATACATGTTCCAATTGCAAGAGGCATTGAAATACTTGGAAAGTATGATATGATCGGTAAAGATGAAGAAGGGGAATATGTTGTCGACTTCAAAAGCACATCTTACATTAAAGATGACAAGACAGAGGCAAGTATGCACCATCAAATCCAAATGAACATGTATCTTGAAGGTCTTAATTTGGATAGAGGATATATTATGGAGATTGGTAAGACAGATCTAAAGGCAAAGGTTTTTGAGGTTAGTAGAAATCCTGAACTTATTGAAAAGACTTTTGATAGGATACAAAAGCTCCATGATTGCCTTAAGGAAGATAAACTGCCTGAAAAAGATTCACAAAATAATTGGGAGTGTAGTTACTGTCAATATAAAGAACAATGTGATAAACATTAATGTGATGCTGCCATGAACAAATCACAAGTTATGAGAGCTAACCGATTGAGGGGAAACTCTTATGAGAGACGTCTTCAGACAGATCTCAGAAAGGTTACTGACTTATGTCAACGCTCGGCTGGCTCTCATAGCCCTGTTGATATATGGTGTATAAAAGGAGAAAATCTGTTTCTTATTCAGGCAAAAAGTGGTGTTGCAAGGCCTGAGAAAGAAAGAGAGCTTTTGATAAAATATGCTGATCAAATTGGTGAGATAATTCCAATTGATGCACACACTGAAAATCATAAGAGATCATTTTTGGATCTTAGGAATGGATTCGATTGGAAAGATTATCTATTTAGGAGGGAGATATAATGAGAAATGTTCTTAAGAAAATAGATGAGATTCATTGTCCTTCATGTAAGCACATTACTGAAGAAACAAGACGATGGGCAACAGGTGGAAAAAGAAGATTCCATTGTGGGATGTGTAAATTAGATATTGTTATTGAAGATAAATTATATAAGAAGGAGTATAGGGTGAAAAAATAATGATAGAGTATATAACAGCACTTGTATTTCTTGTCCCTATGGTTTATCAGGATATTAAACTTAGGGCGGTTCATGAGAGTTTCCTAATCGCATTGTATATATGTTCAGTTGGAGTAAGTGCATTACTCTATCCAAATTATCCAATCTTAATAGTTGGTGGAATTGGATTATTTGCAGCATATAAAAAACTAGATCCTAAAGAGGAAACGCTTGGAAGTGCGGATATGATACTCATAATGGGTCTTCTTAATTTATTCTCACTTAAGGTAATTGAAATACTTGCAGTCTCACTTGTGTTTGCATATTTTTACACTGAGATTACAAAAAGAGACGATATACCTTTCTTTGGATGCGTTCTTATTGGTTTAATCTTACATTTGTTGTTTGTTCAGTTCGTTTTGCCAAATATGAGTTTTCCAATTACTACTTTAAAGATATATGAAGGAGATAATATTTATATCAATTAGGTAGGGTATATGATAAAGAAACCAGAAGAAGTTGATGGTTATTCAGATAGCCCCCATGTCTTCAGGAGGTATTAGAATGGGAAGATTAAGAGAGTTTTATGAAAGGAATATTAAGATATATCTGACTTGGCAGAATGCAATGTGGTTCTGTTTATTTGCAGGGATATGGAGCAATTACTGGATGTTTTACGCTGCCTTTGCTGCAATCTTTTGGTGGAATACCTATCAAAACTTTAAGATAATCTACCCAATGGTAATGATGAAATACGGAAAGAAGGATTGATTATTTCCTTCTTGCTAAAAAGGAGATTTTCTTTCCACCTGCTGTGAAAGATACTCTTTTTCTTCTTTTGCCTTCCATTCGATATAATTTCTTGTAATAGTTTGGATCTTCTTTGAGATGATCTAATGCAATTTTCCTAGCAAAGTTTTTGATAGGTGTATGCTCCATCTCAACCTTAGTTCCAAATTCTATTTCACGTTTGCTTACCATATTTTCACCCCCCTAATTTATCTGAAACATAGAAAACTGCTACACCATGTAATTCTGCAATTGCACCTAATGTGTCTCCTGCATCATTCCCATCTCTCATTATTTGAATGTGTATGCACAACTCTCCGTTTGAGATTTCTGAGGCATTTATTTCAAAAGATGCAATTGCCATTCCATTAGCAGTTGCACTTGATGGAAAATAACCTTGGAGTAATGTACCTGCTTGATCGGTATCCTCATCTAAAGAGGTTATGAGGAAAGTTAGTTCCCAATCTGCATTTTGTGAAACTGTTGGACTACTCCAACCAATATTTATTGAAATATTTTCTGTTTGATCTAGATCAGTAGGAAGAGGCAAATTAGCTTGAACATATCTCTCAAGATTATCAGGAAATACCCAAACATAGAATCCATTATCGTTTAATCCTTCTGTTGAGGGAAATAGACCAATACCTCTTATTCCATTTGAAGGTATGAATAATCTTTTAGTAACCCTGGCTTCTCCATGCAAAGTAATTGTTCCATTTTCATCAAAATAAGTATAGTTATCTGGATAGCTTCCAATAATGGCTGTTGTTGTATTTATTTCAGAGGCATTTGTTATATTGAATCCACCCATGTCTAGGGTTCCATTCATAATGTTAGATCCGTTCAGAAATAGAAAGTAATTACCTAATTTCCTAATATCAAATTTATCAACTTCACCCATAAAATTTGGTGTTGTAAATACTATTAACGCTGTTAAGAAGTAGATAACCAATCTTTTTTTTCCATCATCATGAGGCATAATTTATTATACCCCCCTATCTTTTTTAACGTAGTGGTGAATTATGATCAAAATCACGTTTTTTCATGATGCAAACAAGTCGACTATGCTCATTTCTTGTAGCTGATTTTGTCCAATTCCCAAATGTTTTTCCTTTCTTAAGATCTCTCCATATTTTATGAGTTATTGCATGTCCATTAAGAAGCTCTTTGTTGCTTCTTGTATTCATTGGATTAATTGAACCGAATCTTGTTTTTGTCATGGGTCTTTTGCATTTACTTCTTGCCATTTTTCTTCCTCTTCTTTTTCTTTTTGCATGGCTTAATGAAAACACTAATCATGTCCTCATTCTTTGCAACAGTTATTTCCCTGCAAA
>Ga0180438_10001349_pt1 | contig 43742 bp, 43 predicted proteins | sample SS_ome_12_FD_132455 | JGI IMG/M metagenome (GOLD analysis project Ga0180438, IMG submission 132455) | Hypersaline lake sediment archaeal communities from the Salton Sea, California, USA - SS_3_D_2 metaG | ecosystem: Environmental > Aquatic > Non-marine Saline and Alkaline > Hypersaline >...
GGGGAGAAGACCCCACGGGATGGCTGGCAGCCATGGTGTCCATTGCGGCACAGGAAGGTCAAATCGAGGCCGGGTGGTACTTTCTCTACCGCCTGGCGGGCGTGTTGGGGCCCTACCGCAACGCAGCCTGGGCCTCGGCGGTGCTGTCCTGGCGGGCCGCTATCCAGCACACCATCGAGGCCCTGGGGCGCAAACTGTGGCCCCCGCTGGCCCAGGCCCTGGCCGAGGCCGGCGCCGAGCGCGTCGTCCTGGTGCCCCAGGGGGCCTTGTTCCTGCTGCCCCTGCACGCTGCCGCCCCAGAGAGCCTGACCGTCGCCTACGCCCCCAGCGCCAGCGTCTGGGCCCGGCTGCAGGTGCCAGAGACAGCGGAAACACCCTCCCCTCCCCGACCCAGGGAGGGGCCGGGGGAGGGGTCAGCCCTCATCGCCGCCAACCCCACCGGCGACCTGCCCCACACCCCCAGCGAAGCCCAGGCCATCGCCAACCTGTTCCACGGCCAGGCCCAGGTGCTGTGGCGAGAGCAGGTCACCGCAGAGGCACTCCTGGCGGCTGCTGCGGAGGCGGACATCCTGCACTACTCCGGCCACGGAGAGTACAACTGGGCCGACCCGGAGGCCTCCGGCCTGCGGCTGCTCTCCACGGAAAAAGACAAGAGCGTCGTGCTCTCGCTGGCCGAAATTCGGGAGCACCTCAGGCTGGGACAGATCCGGCTGGTGAGCCTCTCGGCCTGCGAGACGGGGCTGACCAGCATCGAGCCCGGCCAGGCCGACGAGTACGTGGGACTGCCGGCCGGCTTTTTGCTGGCTGGCGCGCCAGCGGTGGTGGCCTCCCTGTGGAGCGTGGACGACCTGAGCACAGCCCTGCTGATGGAGCGCTTTTACCGCCTGCACCTGGTGGGCGACCCGGAGGAGCCGGACCCCCAGCCGCTGCCCATCGCCGGGGCCCTGGCCCGGGCCCAGCAGTGGCTGCGGGATCTGGGCAAGGAAGAGGCCATGGCCCAGGTGCGCCGCCTGCAGGAGATGTGGCGGGAGCGACGCGGCCGGAGCCGTCAGGAGTATTACCGCGCCCTGGGACAGTACTGGCAGTTGGAACGGGCGCGCTATCGCATCGAGGAGAGCAAAGAGGACCCACCCTTCGGCCATCCCTTTCATTGGGCGGCCTTCCAGGCGGTGGGTGCTGTGCTATAGTCAAGACCGATATCACTACCCTGCTGGTGGGGAACTGTCAACGGATTCAGAGAGCAGATTGAACGGATTGAAGCCAAAATCAACGATAGAAATCTCGCTTAAAGGGGAATCATCCGTTCAATCCGTTCCAGAAATCCGTTGACAGCGCCCCCCTCACACCGTCCTGACCTACTCGGGATGCTGGCGGGCTTTTCATTGAGCGCTTCAGAGCAGGTGCAGGGTAGCGAGAAGACCGATTAGGAGGGAAAACCATGAAAGGCGAAATGCCCATTCTAGAGTCCTGTGAGATTGCGCAGAAAGGCCAAAAGGCCAAACCCGGCCGCTACACCGTGCACCTGGTGGGCGGCCAGCCGGTGGTACTCGTCACCCCAGAAGGCCACGAGGGGCCGGTGGCGCAGATTTCTTATCCGCTGCCGGAAGCCGCCCGCCAGAGCCTGCCCCTTCGGGCCGCCCACATCTTGATGGACAGACCGGATGTCCTCGGTTTCGTGACCGTGGATGCAGGGGGCAAAGTCCGCGGCGTGGTCCCGGCCGAGAGGCTGCGCCAACTCATTGCCAAGGCCATGGAAAGCACGATCGAGGAAGCTCAAAAGGAAGTGGCCGCAGATCTCGATCTCGACGAAGAGCTGGCGGCTCAAGTGCTCGAGGGGTTTGAGAGCCTGCGCGGCGCTGCTGCTTTTGTCCCCGGCCCGCCCGGCCCGCCCATCCCGGCGGTGACGGTCTATGTCTGCCCGCAGGCAGGCTGTGACACCCTGTTCGTCCCCCAGCAGGAGGGCGTGCCCATCCCCGATTGCCCGGTTCACCAGTGCGCGCTGGTCGAAAAGACATTGGGGGGCTGACCATGTTCGAAGGCCTGTGGAAAGAACTGGGTGAAGGCTTTGGCAAACGGTGGCTGCTGACCGTCTTTGGCCCGGCGCTGCTGTTCTGGGGAGCCTGCCTGTTGGTGTACGTGGACATGACCGGGTGGGTGGAGGCGCTGACTTGGTGGGAATGGCGGGTCCCCTCCGTCCAGACGGCGCTGGTGGCCGGAGCGCTGGCCGTGGTGGCCTTTACCGCCATCCTGCTGGAACAACTGACCACGCCCATCGCGCGCCTGTTCGAGGGCTACTGGCCCTGGCCCTGGCGCTGGCTGGCCCGCTGGCTGAGCAGCCGCCGGGGCCAGGGACTCGTCAAGAAACAACAGCGTTTCAGCCAACTGAAGGCCAAAGAGCTGCGAGCCCAGGCGACCAGCAAGGACCGGGCGGAGGCCCTGCGGCTGGACGCCGAACTGGGCCGTCGCCCTCCCGACCCGGCCCTGGCCATGCCCACCGCCCTGGGGGACGTCCTGCGCGCCGCCGAGGACTATCCGCGCCGGCGCTACGGGCTGGACCCGGTGGTGACCTGGCCCCGGCTGTACCCCAGCCTGGGCGAGGCGTTGAAAGGGGCCCTGGCCGAGGCGCGGAGCAACATGGACGCGCTGCTGCGTGTGACCACCCTGAGCCTGATCTTTGCCATCGGGTGGGGCATCGGGCTGGGCATCGCCCGGCACATTCTGCTGCTGGTGTGGGTGGTCGCCGGGGGGCTGATCGTCGCCCTGTTGAGCTACGTCGGCGCGACCCAGGGCGCAGCGATGTACGGTGACCTGCTGCGGGCGGCCTTTGACCTGCACCGTTTTGACCTGTACCAGGCCCTGCACTGGCCGCTGCCGCCCAGTTGGAAGGCGGAGAAACCGGCGCCAGCGGGCCAGGCCCCCACCTGTGGGCAGGCCCTCAGCCAGTTCCTCTACCGCGGCCTGGGCGTACAGGACGTTGTATATGACCATCCCAAGGACGATGAGGGCTAATTGACCAAACCATCCACCATCGCCATTGACGGGCCAGCGGCGGCGGGCAAGAGCACCATCGCCGGGCTGCTGGCCGAGCAGTTGGGCTACACCTACTTTGACACCGGCGTGATGTACCGGGCCGTGACCTGGGCCGCCCTGGAACGCGGTCTGGACATCGCCGACGAGCAAGCCATCACCGCCCTGGCCGAGAACATCAAAATTGACGTCACCCGGCCTACCGTAGACGACGGTCGCCAGTACACCGTCTACGCCGACGGCAGCGACGTGACGTGGCAGATCCGACGCCCGGAGGTGGACGCCAACGTCTCGCCTGTCTCGGCCTACCCCGGGGTGCGGGCCGCCCTGACCGCCCAGCAGCGGCGCATCGGTCAACGGGGGCGGATCGTCATGGTGGGCAGGGACATCGGCACAGTGGTCCTGCCCGACGCCGACCTGAAAATCTACCTCGATGCCTCGACGGAAGAGAGGGCCCGCCGCCGCTATCTGGAGGTGCGCCACAGGGGACAGCCAGCCGGATACCAGGAGATCCTGGAGGCCATGCGCCGCCGCGACCAGATTGACAGCCAGCGAGAGGCGGCCCCTCTGCGGCCCGCCGACGACGCCGTCATCGTGGACACTGACGGATTGAGCATCGAACAAGTGCTGGCCAAGGTGGAGGAACTGGTAAAGAGAAAGGGCAGATGATTCTTTCACTACGATTGTGGTACAAACGTAACCGTTTCAGGGAGAGGCGAGTCCAGCGCCGGTCGAGTAGGAGCAGAGCGACGTATCGAGACCAAGCAGGTTATTTGTAGAGCCGCTCGCTTGATTTCGATACGCTCTCGCTACTCAATCAGCGCTCGCTCCGGCCCGTGTTGCCATGTTCCAATGGGATGGCTGAACGGTTACGTACAAACAAGGAGGAGAAGAAGGATGTTCACTCGTCGTCTCTTGAACTTGGCCCTCAGGGCAGCATTCAAATTGCTCCTCAACCTCGAGGTAGTGGGGCTGGAGAACGTACCTCCTGAAGGGCCTCTGATTTTGATGATCAATCACACCGACCTGATTGATCCAGCGATCGCCGGCGGGGTGATGCCCCGCGAGATCGTCGCCATGTCCAAGATCGAGAGCTTTCGTGATCCTATTCTGGGCATCATTGTCCGTCTCTACGGCGCTTTTCCAGTACAGAGGGGCGAGGTGGACCTTCGAGCCACGCGGCGTGCCCTGGAGGTGCTGCGCAACGGCGAGGTACTGCTCATGGCCCCGGAGGGCACCCGCAGCAAGGACTGTCGCCTGCAACCCGGCCACGATGGAATGACCTTTGTTGCCCTTCGCGCCAATGCCCCTGTCTTGCCCATGGCCATCACCGGGACGAACCGCTTTGGCTCCAATTTGAAAAGGCGACGCCGCACCGATGTCAAGATCGTCATCGGCAAGCCTTTCCGCTTCCGGTCAAATGAAAGGAAGGTCAAACGGGACGTCCTCCGCCAGATGACCGAAGAAGCTATGTATCAACTGGCGGCCATCCTGCCACCGGAATACCGGGGCGTGTACAGCGACCTGGATTCGGCGACGGAACGGTTCCTGGTTTTCGAGGACGGGGGATGAAGAAACCCGGTTTTTCTCCCAAAAACCGGGTTTCTGAGCCCCGCTTGGGAGATGGGCTGTGGGCAAGAGGGACTATGGGATAATAGCGGCGGTGGCTGAGGGGAGCATCGCTGAGAGGGAAGGCATACGACCGGGCGATCAGATGATCTCGATCAACGGTCACGCCCTGCGCGATGTCATTGACTACCGTTTCTACGGAGCCGAAGAAGAGCTGGAGATCGTCGTCGAACGGGACGGCCAGCAGATAGCCTTGCAGGTCGAACGCAGCTACGACGAGGATCTGGGCATCGAGTTCGCCGCCCCCACCTTCAATGGCATCCGCCGTTGCCACAGCCACTGCGCTTTTTGCTTTATTGCCGGCATGCCCAAGGGGATGCGCCCATCCCTTTACGTCCGAGATGACGACTACCGCTATTCCTTCCTCTTCGGCAACTTTATCACCCTGACCAATCTGACTGAGGCTGATTGGCGAAGATTGGCCGAGCAGCGTTTGAGCCCCCTCTACGTCTCGGTCCACGCCACCGATCTGGCGCTGCGCCGCCGCGTCCTCGGCAACCCGGCCGCCTCCGACGTCATGGACCAACTGCGCCGGCTGGGCCAACTGGGCATCCAGCTCCACACCCAGGTCGTCCTGGTGCCCGGCCTCAACGACGGCCCGGCCCTGGCCCAGACCGTCGCCGACCTGGCCACCCTCCATCCCGCCGTGCAGTCCATCGCCATCGTGCCCGTCGGCCTCACCCGCTACCACCGCTGCGACCTGCGCCCCTACCGGCCCGACGAGGCAGGGCCGGTCCTGGATCAAATCAGCGCCTGGCAAAGAGCGTACCGCAGACAGCACGGCCTCAACCTGGTTTACGCCTCCGACGAGTGGTACCTGCTGGCCGGCCACGAGTTTCCCCCGGCCGACGAGTACGATGGCTTTCCGCAACTGGAGAACGGGGTGGGACTGACCCGGGTTTTCCTGGACGAATGGGAGGAGGCCAGGTTAAGAATTCAAGGTTCAATTTCAGTTAGCTCACCAATTATCCGTGCATACAGAAATTCGGTTAATCCCCAGGATTCGTTGTCATATTCGTCCACGACCGAGCAGTCACCCTATAACATCAAGGCTGGCAAAATCATCCTGGTCTGTGGGACGTTGATCGCTCCCTTGCTGGAACGGATAGGGGCCGAGTTGGGCCAGTTGACCGGACTTGGAGTCGAGGTCATCCCTGTGGTCAACGAATTCTTTGGACCAACGGTGACCGTTTCGGGGCTCCTGACAGGAGGGGACGTGGTCGCCGCGCTGCAACAACGAATTGGGGAAGGACGTGACCTGGGCGACGCCGTCTTTTTGCCGCGGACCCTGTTCGATGCCGCCGGAGAGGTGACATTGGATGACATGACCCCGCTGGAGATCGGGGCGAGGCTGGGGACGAGGGTGGAGGTGGCCGGAGCGATGGGAGAGCTGACAGACCTGCTGGCTTCCATTTCATGAATCTAAAAGTACTCTTTTTGAGGAACAACGATGTCTGACAAGAACCTGATTCTGACCTTGGCCAAGGTGATCATCGCCGCGGCGTGGGCTGACGGTGAGATGACCCTCGAGGAAATCAACAGCTTGAAGGATCTGCTCTTCCGGTTGCCCCGCGCCGGAGGTACGCAAACCACCGGGCGCGAGTGGGCCATGCTGGAGATGTACATCGAGTCGCCGGTGGGCGCAGCAGAGCGAGCCCGCCTGGTGGAACAGTTGCAGGCCGCGCTGCGGACGCCGAAAGAGAGAGCGCTGGCACTCTCGGCGCTGGAGAATCTCATCCAGGCCGATGGGGTCGTGACCGATGAGGAACGGGCGGTCGTGGAAGAGATCAAGGCCGCTATCGAGGCAGTGGATCTGGGGGTCATCGGGCAGTTGGGGCGTTTGATCCGGGGGCCAGTGCAGCGGCGCTCGCAGGCGGTAGCCAACACGCCCAACCGCGAGGAATACTTTGAGGACTTTATCAAGAACAAGGTCTACTACGCAGTGCGCCAGCGCCTGAATTTGGGCGGGGTTGACCTGGACATCCCAGAGGCCGACTTGCGCAAGCTCAGCCTGGCCGGAGGGCTGATGGCGCGGGTGGCCCACGTTGACCGAGAGGTGACAGAGGACGAATTCGACATGATGGTCAACGCCCTGCAAACGGGCTGGGACATCCTCCGAGAAGCGGCCGCCTTTGTCGCCGAAATCGCAGTGTCCAAAGTCGGCGCTGAATTGGACTATTTTCGGCTGACGCGCCAGTTCTCTACCAGCACCACGGAGGACGAGCGTGTCCGCTTCCTGGATGTCCTGTTCGCTGTGGCCGACGCCGACGGTCGCGTTTCCCATGAGGAAATCGAAGAGATCCGCCGCATCGCCCGAAGCCTGAACTTGACGCACAAGCAGTTCATTGGCGCAAAGCTCAAGATCCCCCGCGAGCGACGGGCGAGCTGATCCGTTCCCTCCCGAATAGAGACCCTAAGGGTTTTGGAAACCCTTAGGGTCTGACCGCCTGTGGGAGCCAGCTAATGAGCTATGAAGCTGTTCTGTTTGACATGGACGGTGTCCTGGTGGACACATACCGATCCGTTACCGAGTTCTGGCAAAACCTGGCCAAAGCACACCAGGTGCATCTTGCGCAAGCTGATTTCGACCAGCACGTGTACGGATGTCCAGCAACGCATACGCTGGATGTGCTCTTCTCCCACCTAAGCGCCGGTGAACGCCAATCTGTGCTTGATATGATGGTAGCGTACGAAACCCACTTGACCTATACAGAGGTAAAAGGCGCAGTCGCTTTCTTGCGTACTCTGAAGGAACAAGGCGTTCCCACTGCGTTGGTGACCAGCGGTGAGCAATGGAAAGTCAACGAGGTCACCAACCAGATCGGCATTAACGGCATGTTTACTGCCCAGGTACTGGCAAGCGATATTCGGAGAGGCAAGCCCCATCCCGAATGCTATCTGCTGGCAGCGCACCGTTTGCAGAAACCGCCCGAGCGATGCATCGTGTTCGAAGATTCCATCAGCGGCGTAACGGCCGCCGTCGCTTCTGGAGCGCTATGCATCGGTATACGGCCGTCGAGTATGGCATCCCCCCTACTCCAAGCAGGAGCTCGCTACGTAATGCCGGATTTCACTTCGATCAGTTTGCAAGTGCGACCGACGTGCGAGGATGATGTTCAAACCGCACCGAGCTTGTGGATTGGTGCAAAATACAACTTGCCGTTGAGCCTTAGCCAATAGGCTTTCGTGAAATACTCTCTACTAGACTCAGGAGGTCAAAAATGAACAAAAAGACGCTTAATTCGCTATTCACCTGGGAAAGCCTGGTAAGCCTGCAAGGTGCTACCACGGTGGTCATACTTGTGCCCAACGTGCTGACGTTCCTCATCGGAAAAAGCTTCCAACCGTATGAGAAATGGGTTGCCTTCATCATCGCTTTGCTTTTGTCCTTCCTGGTAGCCTCTCAGGCTTCCGGCAAAGGCGTGACCAAGTGGATACTGGCTGTCCTCAACGGCTTTTTCATCTTTGCATCCGCCGCTGGCTTAACCGAGGCACTGGGTTCTGGTATCAAAGCTGGAATGACCCAGTCTGCCGGGGGACTCTCGTTCTTCCATAGCTGGTATCCATAGAGAACACCAAAAGATCAAGTGCAACTTTCGGGAACTTGTCACGTATAGTATAATGTGAGCAGCTTACGCCAGAGGCTAGCAACCAGCCAGACACTGACCAGCCTGCTGGCCGCGATCTGAAGCCGCTGCGTACAAATGAAGGGGAAGGGATGGAAGAGGAGACAGTCTGGATACAGCAAGCCTTGGCGGGCGACCACCAAGCTTTCACCCGCCTGGTGGAAGCCTATCAAATCCCCGTTTATAACCTGACCTATCGGATGTTGGGTAATGCTAAGGAGGCAGAGGATGCCGCCCAGGAGACCTTTCTGCGAGCATACACCCGCCTGGTCACCTATCAAACCGATAAAAAGTTCTCCTCATGGCTTCTGGCCATCGCTTCCCACTATTGCATTGACCTTCTGCGCCGTAGACGTTTCACCTGGCTTTCGTTAGACGAGTTGCCTTTCCTGGACCAGGCCGCCGCCGAGCGGAACCAACCAGAGGAGGCAGCCATCCGGCAGGAGGAGCGAGACGAGGTACGCCAGATGCTGGCCCAATTGCCTCCCCAATATCGAGCCGCCGTGATCCTACGCTACTGGTACGAGCTCTCCTATCTCGAGATCGCCGAGGCAATGGGGACAACAGAGAGTGCAATCAAGTCGAGGCTCTACCGGGCACGAGAGATGCTGGCCCAGCAGGCAATGGCTTCACAGACAGTAAAGACAGCGCCCAAAACCCAAAAGGGGAAGAGAAACCATCCCCCTGATAGAGGGGGCAAAGGCCCCTCCCCTCTCGTCCCAATCTGTGCCTTAGACGGTGTAGACACAAGGAGAAGTGAGAGACGATGAATTGCCAAGAGATCGGCCAACTCATGTCGCTATCGCTGGACGACGCCCTGACAGCGGACAAAGCCCGGCAACTCCAGATGCATCTGGACGGCTGCCAGAGCTGCCAGGCCAAGTGGATACACATGGAACGCATCTCCCAACTCTTTGCTGATGCGCCGTTGGCGCCTCCGCCAGCAGGCTTTGCGGCCAAGGTCAGTCAACGCCTGGCCCAACGCCAAGCCCGTCGCCGGGGGCTCTTGGGTGGGGTGATCCTATTCATGGGCGCCATCTCCCTGACCATGCTGGCCTTGCCAGCCATCATCAGTGCTCCTCTGGTCCTGGAGCAACTGTTCAGTTGTTCCCCCCTCGCACTCAGCCACGGGCTGCAACTGGTACTCAAGCTCATCTCCGTCGGCAGACCGTTGGTCAAAGCTGGCTGGCTTGTCCTCACGGCTGTTCTCTCCCCTTCCGGCCGACCCGTTCTGGCATCCTACTCCCTGGCCGTCTTTGCTCTGACCGCCCTCTGGGTGCGCCTGGTTAGCGGCCGACAAAAGGGATACCTGGGAGCAAGGTTAGCACACGGCTGATATGGTGCAGAGTCTCAACATACCTTTTCAACTGACATGACACACAATCGTAACTGCTCAGCCTGTCATTCTGAGCGAAGCGAAGAATCTCAACGACCAAGGAGGTAATTGACAATGAAAAAGATACTCACTGCTCTTCTGTTGGCTTTGTTTTTGATCGCTCCGGCCAGTCCTGTTTTGGCCAACGGCGGTGAAGGGGTGGTCATCTTTGGCAAAGACTTTACGCTGGAGCCAGGGGAAGAAGTGGAGGGCGATCTGGCCGTCTTTGGTGGGAACGTCGTCCTGGAAGAGGACAGCTTTGTAGACGGCACGGTGTTCGTTATGGGCGGCAACGCCACGGTGGCTGGTGAGGTAGAGAACGAGCTGGTAGTCTTTGGCGGCAACGTCGAATTGGAATCAACGGCCTCCATCGGCAGCGATGTGGTGGCCTTGGGCGGCCAGGTCGAGCGGGCAGAAGGGGCTGTGGTCGAAGGCAGCGTGTCGGAAGGCGTCACTACGCGCTTTTTCCGAGGCCCCCGGATCGTCCGCGTTGTCCCCGCCCCGGGCATGGTGCCCCTCGAAACCGGAACCAGATTCTTCTTCAACACGATCATGGACATCTTCAAGGCTGTCGTCACCGCCCTGGCGGTAATGGCCCTGGGCCTGCTGGTGGTCCTCTTTTTGCCCAGGCAGACAGAAATGGTGGCGCAGGCTGTGCTCGCTGCCCCTTTGCCGAGCCTGGGAATGGGTTTTCTGACCGCAGTGGTGGCCATTGCTCTGACAACGCTGCTGGCCATCACCATCTGCCTGTTACCCATCGCTTTGTTCGTCGGGTTGGTCACAACAGCCGCTGGCTTTTTCGGCTGGATCGCCGTCGGTCTACTGGTCGGCCAAAAACTCCTGGAGGGGCTCAAAGCTCAAGAACCAGCTCCCTTGTTGGCCGTAGTCATCGGCGTGTTGCTCATCTCCCTGATCTCAGCGCTGCCTTGCCTGGGCTTCCTCGTCTTCCTGGGTGTGGTATCACTGGGCTTGGGAGGCGTCGTCCTGACCCGTTTCGGGACCATGTCCTACCCGGAGAGACCGCCATCACCCTTGTCTCTGGTGCCAACGGAACCCCAGCCACCCGCCCCTGCAACCGAGACCGAAGAGAGCCAATCCGAAACATAGAACTTTCCGTAAGCATCTAAAGGGAGGGCTCAACGCCCTCCCTTTCTTTATGGCCAAAGCTGCCCCCCCCAGCTTTTGACGAAAATCTCCTTTACCAATATAATGGGTGCAAATCTGGGTATTTCCCACATAAGCGTGGGTAAATCCTTGACTTGTCATTGCGAGCCGAAGCCGCGAGCGCAGCGTGGCGGGCAGCGAAGCAATCTCTGTGCTCCAATGGTAGAGATTGCTTCGTCGCTTCGCTCCTCGCAATGACGCCCTACCCACGTCAAGTGGGAAATACTCGCAAATCTTATCCGAGGAGAACCTTGATGTCGCTGACAAAATACCGCCATTTGTTCCCTATCACAGAAGAGTACGCCTACCTGAATCACGCCTCTATTGCTCCCTACTCTGTGCCGGTGGCCAAAGCCATGGATGAATTTATCGCCAATCGCCACCGACGAGGCGGGCTGGATACCCCAAAGTGGGAAGAACGTCTTGAGCAAGTGCGCGGGCTGACAGCCCAATTGATCGCCGCTACCCCAGAGGAGATTGCCTTCATCAGCAACACCTCCCACGGCCTTAACATCGTGGCCAGCGGCATGGACTGGCGGGAGGGAGATAATCTGATCGGGGCCGAGACCGAGTTCCCAGCCAACGTCTACCCCTGGCTCAACCTCCAGCGTCTGGGAGTAAAAGTACGCTTTGCCCCTGCCCGCGACAACCGCATCCTGGTCGAAGATATTGCCGCTCTCATGGATGAACGCACCCGCCTGGTGGCCTTGAGCTTTGTCGAGTTTGCCACCGGGTTCCGCAACGACTTGACAGCCATCGGCCAGCTCTGTCGGGAGCGGGGAATCTACTTCTGCGTGGATGGCATCCAGGGGCTGGGAGCTCTGGATCTGAAAGTCACCCAGAGCCCCATTGACTTTCTGGCCGCTGGAGGCCCCAAGTGGCTCATGGGTCCCATCGGCACGGGCTTTTTCTATTGCCGCCAGGCATTGATCGAGAAACTCGTTCCCGTTAGAGTGGGCTGGTGGGGCGTGGTAGACCGTGACGACTATTTCCGCTATGACTCGCCCCTGCGAGATAACGCCCGACGCTTCGAGGAGGGGTCGCTCAACTTTCTGGGCATCCACGGTCTGGGGGCCAGCCTTGAACTGCTGCTGGAGGTTGGCCTACCTCGAATCGAGGAACGGGTGCTGGGTCTGACCGACTATTTGATCGCAGGCTTGCAAGAACGAGGTTACCATATCATCACACCGATCGCTTCGCCCCACGAACGGTCCGGCATCGTTTGCTTCAACCACCCCCTTCACGCTTCAGAGGACCTGGAACAGCGATTGAGGAAAGCCAGGGTGGTCATTTCCAAACGCGCTCAGGTCATCCGTGTCTCGCCCCATTTCTACAACGACGAAACAGACATTGACCAATTGCTGGATGCCCTGCCGTGAGGAAACGAGATGGGTATCGGCTACTTGCCATTATTGGAAAAAGGTGCTAAAATGAGTTAGAGCAACTTGGGTCATACGGTTCGCTAACAGGTCTAGGTGGCTGCGGGTTTCTCTATCGGAGGCGGAGGTATAGAGGTTGGAGGGGCACCCACGCTCCCCCTGGCGGGGGCTAGGGGTGCTTCTTATTTTCAACTCCCCTACATCCGAAAGGCAGGCGAGTGGAAGAAAACTATATCGAAGAACGAATCCAGCACTTGGAGAGACGGGTAGCCCGTCTGGAGCGAATCATCGAGGTCAGCAGGGTGATCAACTCGACCCTCAATCTCGATCCTCTATTGCACAATATCATCCAGATCGCTACTGACCTGACCGCCACCGAAGCCAGTTCCATTCTTCTGTTGGATAAAAAGACTGGTGAACTCCACTTTGAAGCAGCTACAGGGATCAAAGGCCAGGAGGTCAAACCCATCGTGGTGCCTTTAGACAAAAGCATCGCCGGCTGGGTGGTCAAAGAGGGAAAACCTCTGCTGATCCCCGACGTCCGAAAGGACCCCCGTCACTACCATCAAGTGGATGACACGACCCAATTCTCCACCCGTTCTATCCTGGGCGTTCCCCTCCGGGTCAAAGACAAAGTCATCGGCGTCCTGGAAGTGCTGAATAAGGTGGATGACAAGGAATTCACCCAGGACGATGTCGAAGCCCTGACCATCCTGGCTGCTCAGGCCGCCATTGCTATCGAGAACGCCCGTCTTTTTCAGCAGAGCGACCTCCTCTCGGAAGTAGTACACGAGCTGCGCACGCCCCTGACCTCTATCCGCGGCTACAGCCAAATGCTACTCCTGACTGAGGACACGGGCCAGGGACAAAAGTTGGAATTCGCTGAGACCATCTATCGAGAAGCCACGCGGTTAGGGCAGATTGTCAACGATTTCCTGGATTTGGCCCGCCTGGAATCGGGCCGAACCCACATAGCCCAGGAACCCGTCAATATGGGCGAGGTCATCAGCGAGACACTGGCCATCTTGCAACCTCAGGCCGCAGAGCGCCAAGTATCCATTGCCCTTCAAGTTCCAGAGACTCTACCGATCCTTATCGGTGACCCGGCTCGCTTGAAGCAAGTCATGGTCAACCTGGTCAGCAATGCGGTGAAATACAATCATAAAGGGGGACGGGTTGATATCGAGGTCCAAGTCGGGGAGGACGAATTCAATGTAGCCGTACAGGATACGGGGAGAGGTATCGCTGAGGAAGACCTGCCCCACATCTTTGAGAAATTTTACCGCGTAGACGATCCGGAACAGCAAATCAAAGGCACGGGGCTGGGTCTGTCTATCGCCAAGCACATTGTCGAAGTTCACGGGGGGGCGATGAGCGTCCAAAGCGTATGGGGCCAAGGGAGCACCTTCGCTTTCACCCTGCCGCTGCCGGAAAAAGAAGAGACCGCCGCTTGAGATTGCAAGGCAATTATGCTATACTATAACGAGCTCAGCCGAATCAAATCCATCCCTGGAGGAAAACAGACATGGTAAGCCAAGACCTGCTAGACATTCTGCGCTGCCCGGCCTGCGTCAGCGGGCCCAACCGCCGGGAAGGGCCGGACCCAGGGCGATTGGAATTGGTCAACGGCGTGTGGCTGGTCTGCCAGGAAGAAGGATGCAACCGTAAATACCCTATCCGCGATGACATTCCGATCATGCTCATCGAGGAAGGGGATAAGTATAGAGATGTGCCCGTGGATCAACTGGGCACACCCTGAGACAGCCCCAATAGCTCGCCCGGCCTGGTATCAAAAAAGCACAGGGAGGCCCCTTGCCCGGCGGTCTCCCTGATTTGTTCTCATCAGGTGGGATAACCCTTGCGAAGGTTCGGCAGCAACTCTCAGGCCCAAAGCGTCTTCACCTACCGAGAACCATCTTGCTGCTGGGCCATTCGCAACCTTCGCAAGGGTAGCTGAGGAGGTTATCAAAGAATGACGATCACGAAAAATCGGCTGGCTTTGCTGGCTGTACTGCTTCTGACACTGTTTTCGGCCACCCTTTCATCGGCTCTGGCCCAGGGGGAGACCAACGTCGTCGCCAACGAATACGAAACCGTGTTTGGAGAGACCATCACCTTTCGTGTGATCGCAGAGGGTGAAAGTGAGATTAACAGCATCCGGCTCTACTACAAAGTGGGCGGCTTTCCCACCACCAGCCGTGCCGATCCCGACTTCGAGCCGGGCCGGACCGTCGAGGCAGAATACGAGTGGGACCTGGTGCTCAACTACACCCCTCCCGGCAGCGAGATAGAATACTGGTGGAAGATCCAGGACACGGCCGGCAGCGAACTCGAGACTGAGCCGACAAGTTTTATCTATGAGGACGAGCGTTACGACTGGCGTGAGCTTTCCTCCGACCGGATCATCCTCTACTGGTACAAGGGAAACGACGATTTTGGACAGGCCCTCTTCGATCGGGCCCTGGAAGCCCTGGACCAGTTGAGGGGTGATACAGGTGTGACGGTAGAGAAAGCGGTTAAGATCTTTATCTATGGGAGCCACAGCGATTTGCTGGGGGCTTTGGACCAGGGAGCGAGGGAGTGGACCGGTGGACGGGCCTTCACCGACCAGGGCATCGTGTTGATCGGCGTCTCGACCAGCAACCTGGAGTGGGGGAAGAGAGCCACCGTTCACGAGTTGACCCACGTGGTCATGCATCAGGTGACGGACACCCCTCTGGGTGGCCTGCCTACCTGGCTGGACGAGGGCCTGGCCATGTACGCCGAGGGTGATTTGGAACCGGTGTACAGGGCCGAGCTGAATGAAGCTATCGAGTCCAACACCCTGATCTCGGTGCGCTCCCTTTCCAGCAGCTTCCCGGCCGACTCGGACCAGGCCAGCCTTTCCTACGCCGAGAGCTACAGCCTGGTCGAGTTCATCCTCGACCAATACGGCAAGGGCAAGATGACCCAACGCATTGATATTTTTACCGAGGGTGCCTATTACGACGATGCCCTCCAGGAAGCTCTGGGGGTGAATACGGACGGCCTGGAGGACGCATGGCGGGAATGGCTTGGCGCTCCGCCTCGCCTCACGGCAGCAGAGGTCACGCCGCAGACCAGCCAGCCTTCTGTTCCCACCCCAGTACCACAGGAATCTCCCATCGAGGGGCTGTGCTGTCTGGGCGGCTTGGTGCCGGGAGTGATCCTGCTGGCCCTGTTCTGCCTCTTTAAGCCGAGGGCAACAAGTCGCTCCCTCTAGACTCTGCATCCAAGCCGGAAGAAGGGTAGAGGATATGCAACGGAATCAAGCCGAGTTGCTACAACAGATAATTGGCATAGCATCAATCCTGTTGCTCTTGGTTGGGTGTAGAGCCCCTGCGCCTACGCCCCTTCTACCGACCATTAGCGCGACACCAACCTCCGCCCTAGCGACAGTCGCCCCTGCGCCGCACCTGACCGCAACCCCAACCACCGCGCCCACAGACGAGAGCCGTGCAGAGGATCTGTCGGATGAAGAAGTCGCGACCCTCAGCAGCCTGGAACAGGTGAACGACTATCCACTCTACACCATGCACTATTATGGTTCATACAATCAGGGGGCGTCTTCTACTGAGGGTGTCAAGGGATTGGTGAGTGCGAACCTGCCGGACCCAAACCTGACGGCATGGCCGCCCGCATGGGCCTGTTCGCTTTTTGCGGCTCTCGACGATGAGGACAACATGCTCTATGGCCGCAACTTTGACTGGGAATACAGCCCGGCCATACTCCTGTTCACCGACCCACCGGATGGGTACGCCTCGGTCTCGATGGTAGATATCGCCTACTTGGGGTTTGGGGGAACCAAGGCGGGCACACTGACCGACCTGCCTCTCATCGAGCGTCGAGCGCTTTTAGACGCACCGCGCCTGCCATTCGATGGCATGAATGAGCACGGTCTGGTCGTTGGCATGGCGGCCGTACCGCCAGGACAGATGCGCCCCGACCCAGACAAAGAGACCATTGGCTCGTTGAGGGTGATTCGCAAGATGCTCGATCAGGCTGGCAATATAGACGAGGCCATTGCCATCCTACAAAGCCATAACATCGACTTTCAGGGCGGTCCCCCCATCCACTACTTGATCGCTGCCCCGTCAGGACGCTCAGTCCTGGTAGAGTTTCATCAGGGCGAGATGGTGATTATCCCTAACAAGACACCTTGGCATCTTGCGACTAATTTCTTGCGCGCTTCCAGCCAATCTGCGGAAGGGAGATGTTGGCGATACGACAAGATCAGCCAGAGACTCACGGAAACTGGGGGCCAGATGACCACACAGGACGCCATGGACCTCCTAACCGAAGTGTCCCAAGGGGACAGGCAAGGGGGTACGCAATGGTCAATGGTTTACGAGATGAGCACCGGCGATGTAAACGTGGCCATGGGGCGACAGTATGACCACCTACACACCTTCCATCCGAGTTTCGCAGACCAGTAGGAACCCATCATCGCCTACTTCTTGATGATACGGAACCGGTCGAAATCCCTGGCCACTATCGTGTTGGGGAAAATAGGCTCGGCGTCGGCCAGAACCTCCCGCTCTGAATAGCGACGGGAGATGTGGGTCAACAAGAGTTGCTTGACGCCCGCCCGGTGAGCCAGAGCAGCCGCCTGGGCCGCAGTCAAATGCCCGAACCGTCGAGCCAGATCGGCCTCGACCTCCAGGTAAGTGGCCTCGATGACCAGCGCGTCAGCTCCCCTACACACTTCTAGCAGGTCATCGGTACGACCCGCATCACCCACGTAAACGAGAGCCGCTCCGGGCACTGTCTCTCCTAACACCTGGTCGGGATGTACCACTGTGCCGTCGGCCAGGGTGATGGACTCTCCCCGCACCAGGCGACCGCGCTCCGGCCCGGCCGGCACCCCCAAAGCCTCGGCCTTTTCCACCAGAAAGGGCCGCCTTTCTTTCTCACGAAAGGCATAACCAAAGCAATCCGGTCCCCGGTGGCTGACCGGGAAGGCACTGAGCTCGAAAGTGTCGTCCTCCATGAGCACGCCCGCCTTTACGTCGAAGAACTCGATTTTCATGGGCGGTCTGGCTCCCCGCAGCACCACCCCAAAAATCAAATCTTCCACCCGATCCAGGGCCCACTTGCCGCCGTAGATCTCTAGTTTCTCAATGGTCTCCCAACGGCTAAAAGTGGAAACCAGTCCCCCCAACCCCAGGATGTGATCCAGATGACCGTGGGTCAGCAGAATCTTGTCCAGCCGCTTAAAGCCCAGGCCGCTCTTCAGAAGTTGGCGTTGGGTCCCTTCCCCACAGTCAATGAGGAAACGATACTCTTTATGTAAAACCATGCTGGCCGTCACCCCCCGTCTCACCGAGGGAGCCGAGGCCGAAGTGCCCAGGAAGACGAGTTCAAACATCAGACAACAGCCCCTTCCTCTGGCACCTCAAGGCGACTGAGCCAGAGAATGTCTTGCGATCTGAAAAGAACCCTTTGACTGGGTAACTCTATCGGTTCTCCGCTAACGTCCAATCCTGCTGAACGCTCCCCTTTTCCAGAAGAGTCAGCCTGTGGCGCGGCCCTTGACTTGTAAGTGACTTTTTCCAGGCCAAGCTCTATGGTATCGTCCTCGTCTCCTACCCAGACAAAGTTGCTTAGAGCTCCAGTGTATTCCTCCCCATTGCGCAGCCGTACTGTGAGCCAGACAGGGCCAATCCGGCCCTTAGGTTCCTCAACGAGCACTGTTTGCCACAAAGGCACAGATTGCGATTCCGTGAAGAACTTGGCTACAAAGGGGCCACTATACCAAGCGAGGATCAAACTGCAAAGGAAATACGCGAGCAGACAGAATCCATATCCCACAACTTCGAGAATGGAAAGTGTGGATACTGGTTGCAACAGAGCCTGCATATCGAGAGAGTAACCAAGCAGACGCCGGGAGGCATATACGACAAAACTAGCAACGGGGAAGAGAAGAACATGAATGAGGGTAGTGGCAGTGATAGCAGTGACCAACTGCTCAAAAACCGATTCTTCTTTGTAGTACCGAAGGCTCACCACCGAATACCTGCGAAAGCAGAGAAAACCAGGGGCTATGAAAAGCAAAAGCAGGATCAACCCCTCAAGTTGGAGGTTAAGCGTCATATTCTGGGCCTCCTGACCTTACGGTAGGACTATTCATCCTGCCCGTATCGTTCTCCCTTTTCTCGAAGCAAAGGATTTACGGCGTCTTTGGGCACATCGAAGGTGATGATCTCGCCTCTGAAGACTCTTTCCCTCAACTCCCGCAACTCTTTCTCTTTCTCCTTAGCCTTCTTGAACGCCGCCTTGATGACCTCCCTCAGCCGATGCAAATCGAGGGTTTGCTTCTCCATAAAGTCGAAGGCATGGTATTGGTCAATGGCTTTTCTGGCCAACTCGACACCACCGTAGCCGGTGACGACGACAGCCGGGATATTGGCCTTGGCCAGGTCCCGCAACAATTCCATGCCATCGCGGTTGCTCTCGTCCGCTGGACTGAGCCTTAGGTCAACCAGGGTCAAGTCATACGGATTGCGCCGCAGCTCGGCCAGAGCCTCCCCATAGCTGGGCACTGTGGTGACGTCGTAGCCATCGCGGCGCAGCGTGGCCTGAAGCTGATCTCGCCAGTCCGGCATATCTTCTACAATCAAAATACTCTTGGCTCCCACAAGCTCACCTCCCCGTATCATATTTGCTCCGAGGGGACGACAGTCCCCGGTCGGGTGGCGGAGTGTCCCTTCGACTCCGCTCAGGACAAGCCTCCGCCACGAGCGAACATCACATACCTCGTTTCAGGACGATTCAATTGCTACCCGGGGACCTTCCACAGGCAGCCTGACGGTAAAGGTCGTGCCCTCGCCTACCTCGCTCTCCACATCAATGGTGGCTCTCTGTTGCGAGAGGAACGTCTTGACCCACCACAGCCCAAAGCCCAGGCTGTCTTCCGATGTGGTGAAGAACAAGTCAAAGATTTTCCCTTGGTTTTCGGGGGGAATCCCCTGGCCAGTGTCGGAAAACCAGACTTCTACCCACCCTTCTCCTCCCAGCCTGCTGCCGATTTCCAGTTCACCGCCGTCGGGCATGGCTTTGACGGCGTTGGTGACCAACTCAACGAACACGTCCGCCAGCCGCCTGCTGGCAACCACTCTGGGTAACCCATCCGCATACTTTGTTTTCAGTGCGACGTCCTCTGGCACGTTGGCGGCAGAAATGGACTCTTCCAGAAGTGCGTTCACATCACATTCCTCCGCCGGCAAAGCCTCAAACGGCCTGAACAGCGCGTCTGCCATTCGTAACGTGAACCGCGTGTTCCGTTCGACCCTCTGCAGGTCAGCGTCAATTTCCTGGCGTCGCTCCTCCTCCAGAGCAATGTCCACCAAAAGTTCCTTCAAATCCTGGATAGCTACGGGAATCAATCCAGCCGTGTTGTTGATGCGATGTGCCAGGTTGGCTGCAGCCTTGCCCAAGACGGCCCACCTCTCTGCAGCTAACATCTGCTCTTGAGCCTGTTGAAGTCGCTCATGCTCTTGTCTCAGCTCTTCATAGAGATGAGCGTTTTCGAGGGCGATGGCCGTCTGATTGGCGAAAAGTCGCGCGTTCTCGATAGCGATAGCCGCCGTCTGGGCCATAGAAGACAACAGAGTCACATCCGCCTGGCTGAAATCACCCTCGGCTTTGTTCAATGCTTCGATCACCCCGATCACTTTCCCCTTAACCTCCAGAGGAACGGCCAGGACCGACCTGGTGACGAAACCGGTGGCCTCGTCAACACCAGGGTAGAAGCGGGGGTCCTCCTCGACATTGGGCACCAGCAATGGCCGGCCTTCCTGTGCTGCCCATCCAGCGATGCCCTGTCCCAATGACATTCTGAGACCTCTCATCCCCTCTGAGCGAGGTCCGACCGCAGCCTCAAAGACCAACCCACCGCTCTCTTTGTCGAGCAGCAAAACGGAAGCAACCTCCACCCCGAGCATGAGAGTGGCCTCCTCCATGACCATCGTTAGAATCTGCCCCAGATCCAGGCTGGAAGCCACGGTGCGGCCTACCCGGTTAAGGAAAGTCAACTCTTCCAGCCGGCGCTGAATTTCCTGATACAGCCGCGCATTTTCGATAGCGATGGCCGCCTGATTGGCGATGGTAAACAAAAGGTCCAGGTGCTCATCGTCAAAGGCACCCTCCTCCACGTAGCTGTACACGGCCATCACTCCCACTACCCGTCCAGCAGCAATCATAGGTACCCCCAGCCATGACCGGGCCAACTCACCGGAAGGCTCAATCTCTTTGAGGATCTGCACATTTTCTTTTATCAAAACCGGCTGGCGGGTGCGGATGATATGACCGGTCAAGCCAATCCCAGCCCCCTGTCTCCTCTTGGGAAGACGCTTCCCCCTCTTCACCTCGATCTCGAAACTGACCTCATTTTTCCCCTCGTCGTAGAGGGCGATGTAAAAGTTGGTGGTGTCCATCACCAGGCTCACCTGCTGGTGGATCTTGTCCATCAGTTCGTCAAGCTCCATGACCGAACTGATGATCCGGCCTATGATGGTAAGAATAGCCAACTCTGAAATACGACGTTCTCGCTCTTCGAAGAGTCGAGAGTTCTCAATGGCCACGGAGGCCTGATTGGCAAAGAGCTCCAGGTTCTCGATCGTTCTTCGAGTGGGCACCAGGCCATCCTGAGGATCATCTACAGACAGCAGCCCCAATATGCTCCCGTCCGCGCGTCTGAGAGGCACCAACAACATATCGTTAGGGTGCCACTTCCCTTCACGCCATTCTTGCTCTCCTTCCAAAAACGGCGTGTAAATAGCCAGATCTTTTTCCCAATCCTCCTGACGGTGATGTGGGATGAAAAAGGAGTTGCTGATACGGTACTCGTCGCGCATGACTGTCTCGAGTTTGGCCACAGGCTGGTATACCCGTTGGAGTTGTCTGAAAATGGCAAGGGGTATCCCGGCCGATACGACTCGTCTCAGATAGGGTGGATCTCCTTCTACCCAACTGAGTATGGCTCTGTTGAAACCAACCACGTCAGGGATGGCATGGATGATCCACTCCAGAATGTCTTCAAGGCTCAGGTCCATGCGCAAAGCACCAGAAATCTCAAAAAGGGTAGCCAGTTGTTCCATCCGACGGCTCAGAGCTTCTCCCTGTCTCACCTGATCCTCGTAACGCTGGGTGTTGCCGATGGCGATCGCTGCCTGATCCGCCAGAATCTCAAGGAAGCGGATGCTATCCGAGTTGAAGGCAGCCCGTTCTGGGCTTTCAAGGTGAATGACGCCCGCTATCTCTCCGGCGTAGCAGATGGGCACGGCCAACTCGGAGCGAGTTTCCGGCGCCAGATGGTCGTAATCGGGATCCTGGCTTACGTCGGAGAGCGAGGCCACCTGGCCTGTTTCGAGCACCTGGCGGATGATGTCTCGCACCGACCAGGACTCGGGGTTCTCCTCCATATCTGCCACTTGCTCAGGGCCATAGCCGCGCCAGGTTCGCAAGCGCAACCGCCCGGCACCCTGGTCAATGAGTTGAATGCTGGCATGCGTAGCTGGTGTAGCTCCGACAGCCTCCTCCAAGACTGCCTCCAGGATCTGTCCCAAATCGAGGGTCGAGGTGAGCTTTTGGCCAATGCGCTGCAAAGCCCCAAGTTCTGCCAGCAACTGTTGCTCATGAACGGCTGTCATTGGCCCTTTTTGGTCCACCCTATTCTGTTCCAGTGTCAGAGCTCCCTTATGCGCCATAATGCCCTTGGACCCTCTGTCGCGTGCTTTCCAAAATCCCTTCCAGCTTGGCCATCAACTCATCAAAGCCAAAGGTCTCATGACAGCGACTCGGCCACCCTTAAAGCCTCCTCCACCGAAATCGCCCCCGCAATGGAAACACTCACCCCATTCTCAGCCCAGGCCAGGAAAATACCCCCCTGAGCCTCGTCGGTGATAAGGGTGGCATCGGTGCCGCGCAGGGTGATTTTCTGCGCGATGCCCGTCTGCGGCACCTGGGCGATGGCTTCGCTACGACTCTGAACAATGGTAAAGGGGATAAAGCCATCGTAGTAAAGGGCAATGGCTTCGCCCAATTGGAAAACACGGGTCAGGGTGACCCCCTGAGGAAGATAGGCCGGCACCAAAAGAGGGAATCCGGCCCGTGCCCTGGCCTCGTCTAAAGTGAGGGCCTGGGACTTGGCCCCGCCAGCCTGCGTGACCTGAACATCGGCAGGCACTTCGAACAAGAAGATGCTGTCAGACAGGTCAGTGTTCAACTCCAGACTGCGAGCCGTGAGAGTACCCTTGCCCAAAGCCTGGCTGGTATACTCGACCCTGAGCGGCACCCAGTATTCTTTGCTGATCCAGAGCAGGGCTTGGCCGCCGTCAGGATGGAGCATTTCCAGCTTGTAGGTCTCGCCAGCGCTGATCTTCTCCATCCCCAGCAGTTTCACCTGTCCGGCATCGGCTGCGTGGATCAACCTGTCTATGGATTCTATCACATCCTGAACCAAAGGTAGCTTGACGACCTCGGGCTCTCCGGCTGCCACCTGCCGGCGGCTGGGATTGTAGAGCCAAGCCTGCACGCCATCGCTGACGAGCGTCATCCCTCTGAACTCAACGCTGGCAGCCTCCAGCACTTCGGCCCGCAACTTGTCGGGCTGTTTCCGCCACACTTCCACCACCAACTGATCCTGTATCACCCCCATGTCCAGGCTCAACTCCCAGGTGGCGTGAACGTCAACCGCACCCTCCCAGTTCTCCCTCACTCTGCCCATGATCTCATCAGCGGTGATGGACTCCTCGGGACCACATCCCAGTAGCAGAAATAATATGACAAGAAAGCTCAGCACGTTCAAGGAAAAAGTTCTTCTCACTTAACGGTTCTCTTTCACGACATTACCATCTCGCATATACGACATTGGGCAGGAGTAATGTCATCCATCACACGGACGCCTCGGGCCAGCTCAGCCCGTGCACTCGCTCATCACCCAACTGCCAGTATTCAATACGAGTCGGGCTAACCCGCGCTACTTTGCCCATACGTACTGCCTTGGTGCGAAATTCAGGTAGCCGCAGCAGACGACGCAACAGCCTTGGCAATTTGTACTGCTCATTGTTGCGCAGGGGAAAGCAAAGTATGCAATACCTGGTATCTCGTAGCCCCGCATCCCAGAATCCCATGTCTATCGTCACAAAAGTGGGTTGACGCAACTGCCGCAACAGCACTGGCACACGGTCGTCTTTGATAACCTCGCCTGGGCGTAAGTCGCGCAGTCGCTGGACGGTGATCCAGCGTGCCAGAGGGATCAGCACTTCCAGGTCAAAGAGTTGATCGTCCAGGATAATCTGGCTCATGTGTTCACCATCCGGCCAAGCTCATAGCAAAGTCTCGACAGGCACTTCACGCTGTGCAGCATAACGTACCTGTAACGACTGAGAGGCCAGGAAGATCGCCTCTTCCAGTGCTGGTCTGGTCAGCTCAGGCCAACTTCGCAGCAATTGATCCACCGAGTAGCCTTTGGCGAGAAAAGTCAACACTGTGTCTACCGGTACGCGCGTACCCTTAAATGTCATTTGGCCATGACAAATCTCCGGGTCAATGACTAGGTAATTACCGATTTCAACTTTTGACATCGCTTCTCTCCTTTACCAAATATCCCCTTCACCCCTGCAACCGATGCTCCAGTGCCACCCGCACCGCCTCATGATCGCTCCACGGGTACTCTGTGGTGCCGAAACACATGGACTGCTCGTGGCCCTTGCCGGTGACAATGACCAAGTCGCCTGGCTGGGCCATTTGTATGGCAAACTCGATAGCCTCGCCTCGGTCGCCGATGCGCCAATAATGCTCTCCCTCGCGCTTTCCCACTTTCTCGCAGCCGAGGGCAATGCGGGCCATGATCTCGTCAAGGCTCTCGGTGCGGGGGTCCTCGGCGGTGATGACCACGCGATCGGCCAACCTTCCGGCGATTTCGCCCATCATGGGCCGTTTGGCTGCATCCCGCAGGCCAGCACAGCCAAAGACGACAATGACCTCACCCTGGGTCAGCCCCCGCGCTGTCTCCAGCGCCCGCTTCAAAGAATTGGGCGTGTGGGCAAAGTCAACAATGACCGCAAAGTCCTGGCCCAGATCAATGCGCTCCAAGCGCCCCACCACACCCGTCACAGACGCTACCCCCTCCTGCATGGCCTCGAAAGGGATGTCCTGCGAGATGCCAACGGCTATGGCGGCCAGGATATTGTCCACATTGAAAGGTCCAACCAGAGACGAGTGTACCTTGAAATCCCCTCTGGGGGTCCGGGCAGTGAAGCGGGTCGCCTTCGGCGAAAAGACGATATCCCTGGCAGTCACATCGGCCGGGCTGGTCAGGCCATAAGTCAGATGACGGTCAGCGGGGATGGCCCGCAGATAGTCAAAAGAAGAATCGTCAGCGTTCAGGATGGACACCTTGGGAGTACCAGGCTTGCGGAAAGAAGTGGCGAGGTCACGGAAGAGGCGTGCTTTGGCTGCCCGGTATTCTTCATAAGTGCCGTGATAATCCAGATGCTCGTGGGTGATGTTGGTCACCACAGCCACGTCGTACTCACAGGCCGTAACGCGATGTTGAGCCAGACCGTGAGAGGTGCTCTCCAGGACAGCGTATTCGGTGCCTGCAGCTACCATCTGAGCCAGATACTTCTGGATATCGAGGGCATCGGGGGTGGTGACGTGCAGGCCCGTGTCGTAGTACTCATCGCCGATGAGGGCATTGACGCTGCTGATCATGCCCGTCTTGCGGCCGGCAGCCGCCAGGATGGCCCGAATGAGGTTGACGGTGGTCGTCTTGCCATCGGTGCCCGTCACGCCGATGACCTCGAGTTGACGGGCCGGATAGCCTTGGAAGGCGGCAGCCAGGTAGGCAAGAGCCTGACGGGAATTAGGGACATGGATAAAAGGAAATGAAAGATCTGAAGGGGCTGAGGAGAGCTCCAGACCCCTCAGTTCCCTCAGTCCCCTTTCCCCCATCACCGCTATCGCCCCACGTTCGAGGGCCTGGGGGATGAAATCATGTCCATCCGCAGTCAGCCCTTTAATGGCCACAAAGAGATCACCAGGTTTCACCTGACGGGAGTCATAGGCCAGGCCGGTGACTTCCACTTCCAGATTGCCCCGAACATCTTTTTGAGCCAGAGCTGTCAAGAGTTGAAAAAGCTGCATGATACGTGATGCGTAATGCGTATCGCGTGTGGCTTGCTCCAAACCGCAGGACTGCCTCTCACCCCCTTCCACAGAGAGGGTAGCTAAAAAATGCTGCCCAGGCTGAAGCGGGTCCAGTCCGTACCGGTGACGGTGGAGAAAGCCAAGATGAGAAAGATGATCAGGATGATCATCCCACAGCCGCAACCTGTACAGGAGCAACCGCGTCCAAAGCCGAAACGCTCCTCCAGCCAATCGAAGGCGGCGGTCAACAAAAAGAGCTTGAAAAGTCCTTCTAAACAGCCTTGACGGTCTCTCACGATTCCCCCCTTTTATTCCAAACGCCTGGCCAAGACACCACCTACTGACAACTATAGCTTGTAGTGGTGAACACAACAGACAAGCGTTGCTTTGCTCTTACAGTACGTATTGTACTCGATAACGCGCAATCGCGCAAGAGAGGGACATCATGACCAAACCACTGACCAATCACCAGGACCCAACACCGACCCAAACCAGATTGACCGCCAGGGACGTGTTCAACATCTGGCTGGCCAACCAAAACGAATTGACCCCAATAAAGAAAGCCCCTTCACCTCTTTGTGAAGGGGCACGAGGGCTTTCCTGCATACATGGAGACTATTTTTTGAGCGTCAGGATCAGCCCCACGATAGTCACAATTGCTCCCACGACGGCACCCACTATCTGGTAGGGCCCAAAACCGGCCGAGCCTCCAATCCCGATAGAATCGGCTGCCAGCGACAGGACCAAAATGACTATCCCGACCACGAGCAAAACGATGCCCGCTGTCTTGCCTCCCATTTGTCTCACCTCCTCACTTCTTTACTGGACCTAGCAAATACCATAATCCTTTCTGCTATTTATTGTAGCACATCCAAGTTAGCCTGAGGTTAGAAAACGGTTAGATTTTCGTTAGAACTTATAGAAAAACGTCAAGGAGGTTCCTTGACGTTTCAACGATTCTCCGAGACGACAAATTGATGTCACCTCTATTGCGGTGCAGGCATGAACCAGTGAGCAAACGCAACCGTAAACCTATTCGACTAGCAGGAAACCGCCACCAGCGAGGGGAAACAGGAATCAGCGCTGTTGGCTAGACCAAGCTCTCCCGCAATGCCTCCAGCCTGCCGCCCACGCTGCCGTCAATGACCTTGTCGCCGATCCTGACGACCAGCCCGCCCAGGACAGCCGGATCTACCTTGAACTCGATCGCTGGCACCTGGCCCATTTGTTCAGCCAGACCGCTGGACACTACCTTTCGCTCCTCCTCGGTCAAAGGGAGCGCACTGGTGACGGTAGCCACTACTTCGCCAGCTTTTGCTTGCTCGAGCTCTTGCTCTTCCAGCACGACTACGCGACCGGCCTTGATCCCGCTGAAGAACTCGTCAATCAGGCGACGTTGCCGCTGCTCGTCCAGAGCCTCGCCGATGAGCTTGTTAGCGGCAGCAATGGACAGCGCCGCTATTTGACCTCGCAAATCGGCCAGCATCCGTTGACGCTCCCGCTCAACGGCTTCCTTTCCTTCAGCAACAACCCGCTCAGCCTGTGCTCTCGCCTGAGCCAGCGCTTCGGCCCTGGCCTGTTCACCCTCCCCTGCTGCCCTGGCCAGAATCGCCTCACGCTCCTGTTCGGCCTGCTTGATACGTTCCTCGTATTCAGCCTGAGCCCGCTCTCTGTCCTTACGAGCCTGTTCCGCATCTCCCAGTCCCTGAGCGATGCGTTGCTTGCGCTCATTGAGCATCTTCAGCATCGGCTTCCAGAGCAAGAAATAGAGAGCCCCGAAGAGGATCAGGAAATTAACGATCTGGGACAGAAGGAACGGCCCGTTGATCCCCAGAGTTCCTAATGCTTCCAAAGGCTGACTCCTTTCAATGGGCTAGGGCTGCAACAGGCACAAACTTGATGGCCAGGGCAACGACCAGGGCATAGATGGCGATAGCCTCGGCGAAGGCGATGGCCAGGATCATGTTGGTCAAGATGTCACCGCTGGCTTCGGGGTTGCGCCCGATGGCCTCCATGGCTTTGCTGCCCATCCAACCGATAGAGAAAGCTGGTAACGCAGCCCCCAAAGCGATGGTAATAGCCGCCGCCGCTTGGGTGACAGCTTCGTAACTTTCAGGCCACATAGAATCCTCCTTTTGTGTAATGAATTATACATTGCTCATCCAGTTGATGGAATCACACGCTTGTAAACAACTGGTGTAATGCACCTCAATCGTGATGGGCCGTAGCCATCATAAAGAAGACCAGACTCAACATGGAGAAAATAAGCGCCTGGACAAGGCCGACAAATAGCTCCAGAGCCATGAAAGGCAGTGAGGCCAAGAAGGCACACAGAAAGGCGACCACGATGAGCAGGACTTCACCGGCAAAGATGTTGCCGAAAAGTCGAAAGGAGAAGGACATAATCTTGATGAACTCGCTGATAAACTCCAGGATGCCAACAAAGGCGTTCGATCCCTTCTCCATGATTGCGGCCACCTTGCCGATTACCGCCGCAAAGCCGGTGGCGGCCGGCTTTTCCTTCTCCACAGGAGCGCTTTTGAAAAAGAAGGGGAAATACCTCCGCAAGAAAGGCCGGCCCACCAGTTTGAGACCGAAATACTGGGTGGCGCTTACAGAGACAATGGCCAGCGCAACGGTGGTGCTCAGGTGGGCGTTGGCCGAGCGGAGGAAGGGGACCAGGACAGTCTCCCCGTGATGTTCGGCCCATAAGCCGACAGATCCAAAGCCAGGGAAGATACCCATCCAGTTGGAAATCAAGATAAAGAAGAAGAAAGTGGCCACCAAGGGAAAAAAGACCGGAGCCTGGTGGGCTCCAGCCACACCCTCGATGAAGCGATAGAACATCTCCACGATGGCCTCGACGGCGTTCTGCAAACCGGACGGCACCTCTTTCATACTTCGCGTGGCAAAGAAAGAGACGGCAATGAGCAGAAGCATAGTCAGCCAAGTGGCCGGCAGTGTGTTGGGTACGCTATGCCCAAAGAACGGTAGCTCAAAAGGCAGCGGGATTTCCTCAGCCGCCAGGCTGATCTCTGGCATGTGATAGTTCTCATTCACGATGCCGCCCAACATCAACCCACCCACGAATAAGGCTATCAAGACAACCACCAGACCCAAACACCCCAGGCAGCCCTTGGGGGTGCGGAGCGTTGCCATAATGTTGTCCATCAGGACTCCTCCTGGTCCTTTTCCTTTTCAAGTCGCCGCTGTACAGACGAGATGACCCAACGATAGGTGATAATGGGTCCAATGGCCGCACCGATGAGCGTCAAAAACAAGGTAAACCAGGGCAAAGTGCCAAGGCGAGTGTCTGCCCAATAGCCTACCGCCAACCCAATGAGGACCGGCAGAGCAATGGACAGCCCGCCCTGACTGGCCACGGCCAGCACCCAGACGACATCCTTAAAACTCCTACCATACCTTTTCGACACGGCTGCTACTCCCGAGGGGAACCCTTGTGAAGGTTGGGCAGCAGCTTTCGCCACTATTGCGGCACAGGCAGGCCAAAAGCGTCTCTGCTCACCGAGAACCGTCCCGTCGCCAGGGCTATTCACAACCTTCGCAAGGGTGGTTGGCAAAACACAGATAAGATACCATAACTTGTCTCTACTGTCAAGTTGGTCTATGACGGCAACAGTGGCGCCTACGCCGCAACAGTCAATCAGATGCCCAGCAGCCCGACTGAGAATTGGGCCAACTGTAGGAAGGGTTGGGCGTAGAGGCCGATGACCAAAGTCAGGCCACAGGTCACGGCCAGAGCGGCCATGAGTGCTGGCGACAGCTCAAGGGTCGGCGCGCCTTCAGAAGCGGGCTGGAAGAACATGTAACGCAACACATTCAGGTAATAGAAGGCAGCGATGACGCTATTCACGATAGCTACGACAGCCAGGGCATAGAACTGAACCTGGATGGCCGCCCCGAAGACAAAGAGTTTGCCAATGAACCCCCCGGTGCCAGGGATGCCGGTCAAAGAAAACAGGAAGATGAGCATCGTCCCAGCCAGAGCCGGTGAGCGTTGCATCAGGCCAGCATAGTCCTCGATTTGGTTGGAACCGGTGGCCTGCTCGAAGGCAATGACCACAGCGAAAGCGCCTAGATTGGTGAAGAGATAGGCCAGCAAATAGATGAGCACGCCGTTGATACCATTGAAGGCGCTCTCAGACTGCCAGAGGTCCCACGAGACCAGGCCAATGAGAATATAGCCAGCATGGGCAATGCTGGAATAGGCCAGCATGCGCTTGATGTTCCGCTGACTGATGGCTACCAGGTTGCCCAGGGTCATGGTTATCATGGAGATGGCTGACAACAGGGCTACCCAATCGGCCCGGAATTCAGGCAAGGCGGTGAGAACTAGCCTCACCAGCACGGCAAAGCCAGCCGCTTTGGGCCCCACCGAGAGGAAAGCGGTGACTGGGGTCGGCGCTCCCTCGTAGGCATCGGGCGACCATTGGTGGAAGGGCACGGCGGCGATCTTGAAGCCGAATCCCACCATGAGAAGAACCATGGTCGGGAAGACCAGCCAGCGCAGGGAGGCATCAGCTCCCAGCAGGGTGCCAGCGATGGCACTCAGGTTTGTCGAGGCGGTGGCTCCATAGAGGAGGGACATACCATAGAGCATGGCTGCCGAGGCCATGGCCCCATAGAGGAAGTATTTGATAGCTGCTTCGTTGGACTTGAGATCCTCGCGCAGGTAACCCGTCAACACATACGAGGTGATACTCAGGAGCTCAAAGGCCACATAGATCATGATCAAATCGGCTGCGGCCGCCACGAGAGTGATGGACAGAGAGGCGAGGAGGAGCAGGCCGTAGAACTCGGCACGGTAGGGTGTGCGCTCCTGCATGTAACCGAGGGAGGAGATGATGACCAGGGCGGCAACCAGAGTGGCGACGATCTGGAAAAAGAAGGCAAAGGAGTCGAGGGCCACCGTCCCACCCAGCATTGGTTCAGTCGGCAATTCAACGGCTACGATGAGATAGATAGTCACCCCCAGGGCCACGATGGTCCCTCCGAGAGCCACATAGGGCAGCCACCTCTTCTCATCACGCCCCACCAAGTCAAGGCCAAAGACGACCAGCGCTGCCAGGAAGAGGATGAGCTGAGGCAGGAGTAAGATTAAGGTTTGCACTGTCAGAGCCTCCCTCGTTGTTCGCTTTTACAACTTGCCTAATAGCGCGGTCGTAGCACCATTGAGCAGGGCCACGACGACGGTGGGGTAAAAGCCCACCAGCACCATGACGATGACCAGGGGCCACATGGTGACCTTCTCAAACAGTTCCATGTCGGTCAGCTTGGCGTGGTGCGTGGCCTCGTCCCACTTGGCCTGGTCGAACTCTCCCAGGAACACATACTGCACAATCTTCCACAGAATATAAGCCGCGGTAAAGACCACGCCAGCGACGCCGATGCAGGCAAAGACGGGGATAATGGCGAAAGCGCCTCGGAAGACAAAGAACTCGCTCCAGAAACCGGCCAGCCCCGGCAGGCCCAGCGAAGCGAAACCGGTGACCATCATGATACCGTAGTAGTAGGGCACCTTGGCCCCCAGACCGCCGAAGGCCTTGAGGTCACGGGTATGAGCCCGCTCGTAGATGATGCCCACCAGGAAGAACAATCCGCCAGTGATGATGCCGTGGGTAAACATCTGCAGAGCAGCCCCGTTGAGGCCAATGGCCGCGCTAGTCATGAGCCCCTCGCCGTGGCCGTGGCCACCACTCAGAGCCAGGCTGGCCGCGGCGGCGCTGATGCCCAGGGTGACATATCCCATGTGGCTGACCGAGGAGTAGGCGATAAGTCGCTTGAGGTCCCACTGAGCCATGCAGACCAACGCCCCGTAGACGATGCTGATCACCGCCAGGACGGGGATGACGGGCACATCGTAAGAATAGTAGCTAAAGACCTGGGGAAAGAGGGGCAAGACAATACGGATCAAACCATAGGCTCCCAGCTTTAGCAGGACGCCGGCCAGGATGACGCTGCCACAGGTAGGTGCTTCGGTATGCGCATCCGGCAACCAGGTATGGAAGGGGAAGCAGGGCACTTTGATAGCGAAAGCGATGAAGAAAGCCCAGAAAGCCGCCGCTGCCAGGACAAAGTTCCCAGCGAAGGGGTGAGCCGCTGCCGCCTCCAAAATGTTGAACGTGCCCGTGTTCAGGTAAATGCCGATAATGGCCAGCAACATAGCCACGCTACCCGCCAAAGTGTAGAGGAAGAACTTGATGGCGGCGTAGATGCGGCGCTCCCCGCCCCACACTCCGATGAGGAGATACATGGGCACCAGGCCGATCTCCCAGAAGACGTAGAAGAAGATAAAGTCCAGGGAAACGAAAACGCCGCTCATCCCCATTTGCAGCAGAAGGAAGAGGAAGTAGTACTCTTTGACCCGCCTCTTGATAGTATAATTGGAATAGAAATAAGAAAGGGTAGAGAGGAGTGCGGTCAAGAGCACCATAACCGCACTGATGCCGTCCACCCCCATCCGGTAGTAGACGCTGACGGTGGGGATCCAGGAGTACTCCTCCATGAACCACATCTGACCCGGATCGGCCCGAACGGCAGCATAGACAATGAACGACAGGATCAGGGGGACCAGGCTGATGATGGTAGACACCCACCGGATCCAGTCTTCCTTGTCTTTCGGGATAAAGAAGACAATCAGAGCCCCCAACAAGGGGGTGAAGGTGATAGCGCTCAAAATTGGAAAGTTCATCTATTTTCCCTCCTCAATTACAGATATGCCAGATACAGCCCCAAAAGGGCAAGCACAGTGATCAAAGCCACCAGCAAATAGTTCTGGGCCCTGCCTGTCTGAATGGGACGCAAAACACGAGCCCCAATCCATCCGGTCACCCGACCGGTACCATTGACAGCTATATCGTCCACGACCACATTGTCCACCCACCCACTGAGGGCGGAGAGAGAAGCCCCGGTCCGTCCAGCCAGATCCACCAGGCCGTCAATGACCCTCAAGTCAAAGATGCCCAGGATGTCGGAGAGGAGCCGACCAACACGACCCACCAAGTTGACGATGGGGTCCACCACCCAACGGTTGTCGAAGTAGAAAAAGATGTCGGCCAACTTGATGACCCCACGGATGACAGTGGCGTGATACAACTCGTCGAAGTAGAACTTGTGGCGCATGGCCTCGTAGAGCCAACCCAGCCCTATCTTCTGCATGGCCCGCTCCAGGGGGTCCATCTCCCCGTGGGCCAATGGCTTGCGTCCGTAGACCAGCCAGCCCAGGCCCAACCCGCCCACGGCCAGCGCCGCAGAAAGCAACATGACCAGCAGGCTGAGAGGTGTGGCCGGATACTCGTGCCCCACAAAGCCATGGAACCAATTGTTGCCGTGACCTACGATCTCCTCAGGCATCCCGGCAAAGCCCAGCGTCACGGCAAAGACGGCCAGGAGCATCAGGGGTACGGTCATGCTATTAGGCGTCTCGTGAGCGTGCTCGGCGTGATGGCCACGGGGCTTCCCCAGGAAGGTGAGGCTGATCTGCCGCCCGGTGTAGAAAGCAGTCAGGAAAGCAGCCAGGGTCAACAGCAGCCAAACGAAGAAAGGCCAGGAGACCATCCCTTCGTGCAGGAACTCGTCCCAGGCGTGGGCCAAGATCTCGTCCTTACTCCAGAAGCCGGCCGTAATAATGGGAAAGCCCGAGAGGGCAAAGCCACCGGCTACAAAGGTCCAGAAAGTGCGGGGCATCTTGTCCTTGAGACCGCCCATTTCCATCATGTCCTGCTCGTGGTGGCAACCGATGATGACCGAGCCGGAGCCCAGGAAGAGCAGGGCCTTGAAGAAAGCGTGAGTGATGAGGTGGAAAGCCCCGGCCACAAAAGCGCCGATACCCAGCGCGGCGATCATATAGCCCAACTGGCTGATGGTTGAATAGGCCAGGACCCGCTTGATGTCGTTCTGGGCCACGGCAATGACAGAGGCAAAGAGAGCGGTGAAAGCGCCGATGAAAGCGATGAGCCCCATGGCCGGGTTGTGGTGCTCCACTTCGACCACGATGTGGAGCAGGGGGAAAATACGGGCCACCAGATACACGCCAGCCGAGACCATGGTCGCCGCGTGGATGAGGGCGCTGACCGGAGTGGGGCCCTCCATGGCGTCAGGCAGCCAGACGTGCAGCGGGAACTGGGCCGATTTGCCTACCGCCCCGCCGAACATGAGCGCCCCAATCACCGAGGCCACCGACCACCCGCCAAGGATAGGGAACGCCGGAGTCTCGGCCAGGTGATGTAGAAACTCCTCGTTGAAGAGAGTGTCAGCATAGCTCAATGACCCTGCCTGACCGTAGAGGTAAAGGAGACCCAGGAACAAGAAAGCATCACCCACTTTGGTGGTCAGAAAAGCCTTGAGGCCCGCCTGTCGGGGGGTGATCTGCTTGGGGTCGGGGTAATTCTTCTCGAACCAGAAGCCGATCAAGAGGTACGAGCACAGCCCCATGATCTCCCACGAGATGAAGAGGGTGAGCAGGTTCTCCGAAACCACCAGCCCCAGCATCCCCGCCGCAAAGAGGGCGATGTAAGCGAAGAAACGGGAATAGTGGGGGTCCACCTCATGGGTGTCGTAGCCCATGTAGCCCACCGAGTAGATGAAAATCATCAGGCAGACAAAGGGCACCATAAAGAGGGTCACAGCCATCAGGGGATCAACCCACACTCCGATGTTGAAAACAGTGGAGCCAGTGGGGAACCAAGGGGCGGTTATGTGGATCGGATGCTCGCCCAGATGAGGGGTGGTAAAGGCGCTGAAGGCCACTCCCCAGCCGACGATCCACGACAGCCCAATGGCCCCGATGGCGATGATATGGCTGAGCTTGTGATGCTTTTTGGTGTCCTCGTTGGTGAACAAGATGATGACAAAGAAGGCCAACAGGGGGAAAAGCGGGATCAGCCAGGTCAGGTTAAAGAAGAATTCTCGCATCGGTTACCTCTCTCATATCTCAAATCCCAAATCTCCAATTAGGATTTAGGCGTTCTCTACCCTCTCAACAGATCAATGTCCTCGATGATAACCGTATCGCGGCTGCGGTAGATAGCGATGATCAGCGCCAGCCCCACAGCGGCCTCAGCCGCAGCCACTGCAAAGGCAAAAAGGGCAAAGGCCTGGCCAGTAGACACCGCCGGCGTCAAGTAACGCCAAAAGGCCACCAGATTGATGTTGACGGCATTGAGCATCAATTCAATGCCCATCAAGATGCCGATGGCGTTACGGCGAGACAACACCCCGTACAGGCCAATGCAAAAAAGTGCGGCTGCGACGATCAAGTACCAATGCAAAGGAACGGCCATGACAAGCTCCTCCAAGAACTTTTTGCTAATGGAGTAGCAGAACGGTTCGGCTGAACTCACCGGAGCCTTGTTCTGCGCTAGTCAAACGCGAAACGAGTCTTGCCCTGAGCGCAGACGAAGGGTTCGCTACTCCGGAAGCACCAGTTACTCCCTCTCCCGTGCAATGATGATCGAGCCCACCAGGGCTACCAAAAGCAGCACCGAGGCTACTTCGAAAGGCACCAGATACGTGCCCATCAGGTCCTGGCCCAGGATGCTGATGGTCTCCTCCGGGACGGCGGCCTCCACCACGGGCCAATTCACCTGAAGCAGAATCAGGCCCAAGGCCACGAAGAAAAGCACGGCCCCCAGGGCCGACCAGCCCCATTGGGTGTTACGTTGCACCAGGTCCTTGGCCATCAGACGGCGGGTGAGCATAATGGCAAAGACGATGAGGACAGCAATCGCTCCCACGTAGACCAGAATCTGCACAGCGGCCAGGAACGGCGCTTCCAGGAGCACATAGAGAGCGGCAACGCCTACAAAAGACAAGACCAGGAAAAGAGCACTATGGAAGAGATTCTTGCTGGTCACAACGGCCAGGGCCGCGCCCAGGGTTATGAGACTACAGATGACAAAGACAACTATTTGTACCATGTTGACTCCCAATTATGAATCTACCACGCTTTCCCTGTCTCGTGAACGCCGTACTGATCACCCAGGGCCAGCAGCTTCTCCAGGTCCCAGACCATGTCCCTGGAATAGGTGGACAACTCGTACTCCTGGCTCAGCTCGATGGCGTTGAAATTACAAGACTCTACGCACAGGCGGCAGAAGATGCAGCGGGCCAGGTCATAGCGATAGGCGGTGACCTTGCGCTCTTTGCCCTTGCCCTCACCTTCTACCTCGATACACTGCTGCGGGCAGGCGCGTACACACAGGTTACAGGCTGTGCAATTGGGCTCGCCAGTCTCTGGGTCCCGCAGGTGCATCAAGGCCCCCCGGAAGCGGGGGAACATGGGCAGCTTTTCCTCAGGATACTGCACTGTGAAAAAACCCCCCAACGTAGGATCAGGCCGCTGCCCATCGCGGATACCTGTATGCCCCAGGTAACTCTGAACAAAGTGTTTCAGGGTAACCGATAAACCTTTAACCATGCCTCGAATGAACATAGACACCTCGAGCTAATTACTTTGCCTACCTTGGTCGCGCGGTGATGCGCTGCAATCTCTTGGAGCGCGTCTTGTGACCAACCAGACTCAGGATGGCGAGGACGATCACCACTTCGACGATGTTAGCCACCAGCAGAACAACGCCGGTGAGCAGTGCGCCCTCCACCAGCTTGTCCACCAAGCCGACGATCATCAGGTTGACCAGGGCCAAGGGGACGAGAAACTTCCAGGCCAGGGCCAGCAGATGGTCAATGCGGATGCGCGGGAAGGTGCCCCGCACCCACCAGAAGAGAAAGATCATGGCCCCACATTTGGCGAAGAAAATGAATGGACTCAACAGAGGCAAGAGGCGCTCCACCCCCAGGAACCGCCAGCCGCCCAGGAACAGCGTAGTGATAATGGCCGACATAGCCATGAGGTTGATATATTCGGCCATGAAGAACATCACGAACTTCATCCCACTGTACTCGGTGAAATAACCCGCCACCAGTTCCGAGTCGGCCTCGATCATATCGAAAGGAGCGCGGTACAACTCGGCGAAAGCCGACACCAGATAGACCAGGAAAACCATCGGCATGGCGACGATGTAAGGCACGGTCTGACTCTCAACAATCTTGACCATGGACATGGAGCCACTGAGCAACACAACGGCGACAATACTCAGCACCATCGGGATCTCGTAGCTGATGAGCTGGGCCACCACACGGAAGGCACCCAACAGGGCGTACTTGTTGTTAGACGACCAGCCAGCCATCAGGATGGCAACAGTACCGATGGAGCCCAGGGCTACAATGTAGAGAATGCCGATGTTGAGGTCAGTGCCCCGCACCCCCGCACCGAAAGGCAACACGGCGTAAATGAGCAAGGCCGGGACTATGATGATGATCGGGGCCAGGAGATGCATCCAATAGTCAGCCCCACGGGGGACAATGTCCTCCTTGGTGAGCATCTTGATGCCATCGGCAACCGGTTGGAAGATACCAAAGGGCCCCCAGCGGTTAGGGCCAGGGCGGTCCTGGATGCGCCCGATGACCTTGCGCTCACCCAAAGTGAGGACGAGCACCGAGCTCAATCCAATGACGACCAGGATGATGACGCCTATCAGTCCCATGATCAATGTCACAGCCCAAGCAGGCAGAAACCCTCCTAACCAGCCGGAGAACCAGGCGCCGATATTGACGAACAGGTCTCTCACAAATTCCATACCATTCTCCCTACGAATAGCGAAAAGCGAATTACGATTGCCAATGGCGAATCGCTAACGATCCAGGTCAGCCATGGTCAGGTTGACGCTGCCCAGAATGATGACAATGTCCTGGATTTTATGGCCCTGGCACATCTCTTTCAGGGCACTGAGGTTGATCATGGAGGGTGGACGGATACGCAGGCGGTAAGGGTTGCCCGAGCCATCGCTGACGACGTAAAAAGACAGCTCCCCTTTAGGTGACTCGATGCGTCCATAGGCTTCGCCTTCCGGTGGTCGGCGGGTGGCCTTGGCCGCGGCCTTGTTCATCACCTCACCCTGAGGGATGCCATCCAGGGCCTGATCAATGATGCGTACACTCTGATACATCTCCAGGATGTGCTGGTAATAGCGGTCCCAGACGTCGCCGTGCTCGCAGGTGGGCACCTCGAAATCGAAGCGATCGTAGATGGAATAATGATCCACCTTGCGGATGTCATAAAGCACACCGGAGGCGCGCAGCATGGGACCAGTAATAGAAGCATTGATGGCTACGTCGGCGGGCAACACCCCCACATTCACTGCTCGTGAGAGGAAAATCTCATTCTCACTGAGCAGGCGGTCAAGCTCATCAACAAAAGTCTTCAGATGATCGTTGAGCTTTTTCGCCTGGGGAATGAACCCTTCGGGCAGGTCAACCGATACCCCCCCAGGCCGCATATAGTTGCACATCATGCGCGAGCCGCAGGTCATCTCAAAAAGGTCGAGGACGCGCTCCCGCTCACGGAAACAGTAGACAACCGGGGTAAAATAAGCTCCCAACTCGTTCCACAGGAAACCCACGGCCATCAGGTGGTTGATGATGCGAGTGAACTCGGCCATGATGACGCGGATGTACTCGGCCCGTTCCGGCACCTCGATGCCGGCCATTTTCTCCACGGCTATCGCATAGGCCTGGTTGTTGGTCATAGAGCAGACGTAGTCAAGGCGGTCGGTGAGGGGCACTACCTGGACGTAGGTGCGCTCCTCACTCAGCTTCTCGATACCACGGTGAAGATAGCCCATCACCGGTTCCAGGTCTCGCACCGCCTCACCATCCAATTGCAGTTTGAGGCGAAAGACCCCGTGGGTGGAGGGGTGCTGAGGCCCCAAGTTGAGAGTTATCGTTTCAGTCTTGAGCATTCGCTGCCCTCACAATTTCGTAGTGACGACTAAAGTCGTCCTGGCACACGTGCGACCAAAGTCGCTACTACAAGTCAAATTCGTGATCTACTACGATTTGCTACCAATCCGGCGGTTTGGGCCGTGTCGGCTCCAGTTCCTTGAAGGTGAACGTCCGATTCTCAAAATCTTTGCGCAAGGGATGCCCTGGGAAACCCTCCCAAAGCAAGATACGCTTGAGGTTGGGATGGCCTTCAAAGGCGATACCCATCAAGTCATAGACCTCGCGCTCTTGGAAATTAGCCCCTCGCCAGATGGGCGTGACTGAAGCCACCTTAGGGTTACCCTTGTCCTCCAAGTAAACCTTTAACACGAAAGGACCTGGCGTCTGGTTCTTGACGGAATACAAGTGATAGACCACCTCGAACCGCTCCGGCCTGTCCACAGCCGTTACATCCGCCAGGTAGTCCAGCCTGCACTCGTCGTGCAGAAAAGTAGCTACCTCCGTGAGCGCCTCCGACTTGACGACCACAGTGAAATCAATCAGTTCTGGTGTGTCCACTACAACTTTAGGGTATTTCTCCCTCAATTTGGCAAGAATCTCGTCGTTGGTCACCTTACTTCTCCTGATATGCTCCAGTGCCTCCTGGATGCCAGTCTCACGATCTACTTCTTCTTAACTACCGTGCAGGCTCCTTCTGATACCACGGCACCGTCTTGATGGACTGTTTCATCAACTTGTCGTGCAGTTTCATAAAGCCCTCTATAAGGGCCTCGGGGCGAGGGGGGCAGCCGGGCACGTAGACATCCACTGGCAATAGCTCATCTATCCCCTGTAGCACGGCATAGCTGGGGAAGGGACCACCAGCCGTGGCACAGGAGCCCATGGCCAGCACGTACTTGGGCTCTGCCATCTGGTGGTAGAGGCGCAGCACCTGGGGGGCCATCTTGTGGGTGATGGTGCCGGCCACAATCATCAAATCAGCCTGCCGAGGGGAGGGACGCATGATCTCCATCCCGAAACGGGAGAAATCATAGCGGGCCGCCGCGGCAGCGATCATCTCGATAGCACAGCAAGCCAGACCGAACGCCATCGGCCACACGGAGCACTTGCGACCCCAGTTGTAGACGGCGTCAACAGTGGTCAGAAAGATATTGCGTTTGAGCTGCTCTTCAACCAATTGTTCTTCAGACATAAATTTCCTCGATTCAGGATACAAGGCACACGATCAGGACACAAGATGCGCGATACACGATCCAGATCATAGATGCAGGATCGCATCTTGCATCACAGATCATGCAACGACTATACCCACTCCAGAGCGCCTTTGCGCCAGGCGTAGATCAACCCGCCGACCAGGATAGCCAGAAAGATGAACATCTCCACCAGGGCAAAGAGACCCAGCTTGTTGTAAGCCACCGCCCAGGGATAAAGAAAAACGGTCTCGACGTCAAAAACGACGAAAACGAGGGCATAGATGTAGTACTGAACTCTGAACTGCACCCACGTTTCGCCGATGGTTTCGAGACCGCATTCATAGGTGGAGGATTTCACCGCATCGGGCTTCTTGGGTCGGATGAGGAAAGCCAAAGCCAGGGCAATGATGGGAAAGGCAATAGCTACGACAACAAATATGCCGATGAAGGTGTAATCTGACAGCAATGTCAAGCCCCCCCGTTCAGTTTATCACAAACATTGGCCATTATACCACAATCTCCCCAAAAAGAAAAGTACTTCCGACTGGTGTAACCTTAAAATTTTGCGGATACTCTGCTGCCAGGCTGGGGAGTTAAACCGCTGCGCTGGCACACGCCCCGCCCCGGGGAACCCACTGGGGAAATCCGCCTACGATTCGGATTGGTTGAGATTAGGGGTAGGGGGTAGGGCAAATTATTGTGTATTCTATCACAATTTCGCTAATCAAGCAAATTCCACTGCCTCCTTTGTCAAGTCTGATGTGTAGAGGGACAGAGCTTTCCCCAAGCACGTTTTGCCAGCGATCTGTCATTCTAAGCGAAGAATCCCGTACGACTGTGGAGCCAGCGGCTTATCTTTCGCAGATCATGTGCAAAATCCTACACATCAGTTATCATAAATTAAATTTAAATTTTTAATGAAACTCTGGACAAAAGGGCTAAATTGTGATAAAATAGTGTTATTCAACAAAGGTTGGTCCCTTAGATCCTCAGCGCCGAGGGCTCGTGACAAAGAAGTCTCCACGAGGAGGTCCAAATGACGGCCCCCAACCGTAGCCACACGGACTTGATGGCCCAAGTGATGGCCACCCCCGGCGGCGAGCGGGTGGGCACTTGCTACCAGTGTGGCACCTGCTCCGGCTCCTGCCCCACCGCTACGGCCATGGACTATACCCCCCGCACCCTCTTGCACATGATCCGGTTGGGCATGGGAGAGCGCGTGTTGCATAGCCGCGCCATCTGGCTCTGCACCACCTGCTATTCCTGCACCACCCGCTGCCCCAGGGAAATCAAGATCACCGACGCTATGGTCAGCCTGAGGAGCCTGGCCATCGCCGGGGGGGTGCCGGTGCCGGAGAACTTGGTGAGGCTGAAGGACACCGTATCCACCCACTACAACATCTCCGGTGACGACAACGCCACCCGCCTGATCTGGAGCCAGAACCTGGACGAGGAGGCGCTGGTCTTTCAGCAGAAGCGGGAGGCCCGGGTCCTCTTTTTCGTCGGCTGCGTGGCCGCCTTCTATCCGATGGTCTATGGCATCCCGCAGGCCCTGGCCCAGGTCATGCTGGCTGCCGACGTGGATTTTGCTACCCTGGGCGGGGGGGAGTGGTGTTGTGGCTACCCCCTCTTCAGCGCCGGGATGGAAGAGCAGGTCATCCCCCTGATGCAACACAACATCGAACGGGTAAAGGCCATGGGAGCCAAGACGGTGGTCACTACCTGTCCTTCCTGCTACCACACCTGGGAACACATCTATCCCCGTCTGGCCTCGTCCCCCCCGGGCTTGGAGGTGCTACACGCCAGCCAGTTCCTGGCCCGGTTGATGGAGGGCAGAAAGCTGAAACTAAAGGGGGTCGAGGATACAGCCACCTACCACGACCCCTGCGACCTGGGGCGCAAGAGCGGGGTCTACGATGCGCCCCGCCAGGTCATCGAAGGCATCCCCGGCCTGGAGTTCATCGAGTTCGAGAGCAGCGGCGAGCACGCCCTGTGCTGTGGCGGCGGCGGGGATGTGCAAATTGTGGACGAGGGGGTGACCGCGACGGTGGCCGCCCGGCGGGTGCAGCAGGCTCAGAGGACGGGCGCTCGCATCCTCCTTTCTGCCTGCCAGCAATGCAAGCGCACCCTGATGGCCGCCGCTCGCAAGGAGAAGGTCAGGGTGAGGGTGATGGACATCGCCGAGTTGGTCTGGCAGGCTATGGGAGGTTGAAATGAAAATCGGTGTCTATATCTGCTACTGCGGTTCCAATATTGCCGGCACGGTGGACGTGGAGGAAGTAGCCGAATACGCGCGCCAGTTGGACGGCGTGGTCGCGGCCCGCACCTACAAGTACACCTGCTCCGACCCCGGCCAGGAGATGATCCGCCAGGACATCGCCGAGCTGGGCGTGGACCGGGTGGTGGTCGGGGCCTGCTCGCCGCGCATGCACGAGCGCACCTTCCGCGCCACCCTCAAGAGCGCGGGGCTGAATCCCTTCTACCTGGAGGTGGCCAACCTGCGGGAGCATTGCTCGTGGGTGCATCCCAAGGAGCCCGCCACCACCGAAAAGGCCAAAGACCTGGTCGGCGCGGCGGTGCAGCGGGTGTGGGACCACGAGCCCCTCTACCCACGCCAGGTGCCCGTCACCCAGGCGGCGCTGGTGGTGGGCGGGGGCATCGCCGGCATCCAGGCCGCCCTGGACATCGCCAATGCCGGCTTTCCCGTCTACCTGGTGGAGCGCCAGCCCTCCATCGGCGGGCACATGGCCCAATTGGACAAGACCTTCCCCACCCTGGACTGCTCGGCCTGCATCCTGACGCCCAAGATGGTGGACGTGTCCGCCCATCCCAACATCCACCTCATGGCCTACAGCGAGGTGGCCGACGTCAAGGGCTACGTGGGCAACTTTCAGGTGACGGTGCGCCACAAGCCGCGCTACGTGGATCTGGAAAAGTGCACCGGCTGCGGCTCCTGCGCTGAGGAGTGCCCCCGCGCGGTGCCCAACGAGTTCAACCTGGGGCTGTCGGATCGCAAGGTCATCTACCGTCCCTTCCCCCAAGCCGTGCCCAACGCTTTCGTGATAGACAAAGTGGGCATCGCCCCCTGCCAGGACGGCTGCCCCGCTGGCCAGCACGCTCAGGGCTATATTTCCTTCATCCGCGATGGCCGTTTTGAGGACGCCATTCGGTTGATCCGCGAGAACAATCCCTTCCCCAGCGTGTGCGGCCGCTCCTGTCACCATCCCTGCGAGGGGCGCTGCAACCGGCGTCTGGTGGACGAGCCCCTTGCTATCATGGCCTTGAAGCGCTTTGTGACCGATTACGTTTACACCCACGGCATGCTGCGGTACACCGAACCCGTACCAGAGCCCCGGCCGCAAAAGGTCGCCATCGTCGGTTCGGGGCCGGCGGGCCTGACCGCTGCCCATGACCTGGCCAGGCTGGGCTACAGGGTGACCGTCTTTGAGGCCCTGCCGGTGGCCGGGGGGATGATGCGCGTCGGCATCCCCGAACACCGCCTGCCCAAGGGCATCTTGCAGCGGGACATTGACTATATCCTGGGCATGGGGGTAGAGCTACGTCTGAACAGCCCCATCAGTGACCCGACCAAGCTCCTGGATGAGGGCTACGACGCCGTTTTTCTGGCCACGGGCGTCACCCGCCAGACGCGGCTGGGCATCGAGGGAGAAAACCTGGAGGCGGTTCTGTCGGGCATTGCCTTCCTGCGGGCGGTCAACCTGGGCCGGCCACCCCGCATCGGCAAGAGGGTGGCCGTGGTGGGTGGCGGGATCACCTCCGTGGACGCGGCCACCACTGCCCTGCGCCTGGGAGCAGAGGAGGTCTACCTGCTCTACCGGCGCTCCCGGGGCGAGATACCGGCCTACCCATGGGAACTGGAAGAAGCCGAAGCCGAAGGCGTCCAGTTGGTCTCTGACACGGTGGCCACCCGCATCCTGGGGGAGAACGGCCAGGTGGTGGGGTTGGAGTGCGCCCGCTCGCGGCAACTGAGCCGCATTGACATGAGTGGCAAGCGAATGGTAGCGCCCGAGCCGGGCACCGAGTTCACCATGGAAGTGGACACCGTCATCCGGGCCATCGGCCAGTTCTCCGACCTGTCATACCTCAGACAAGCCTACGAGGGACTGATCGGCGACGAGGAGACCCTGGCCACCATGTATCCGGGCATTTTTGCCGGGCGGGGCGTCATCCCCGGCGCGGGGTTTGTCATCAACGCCGTGGCCCAGGGCCACGAGGCGGCCACATCCATTGACCGCTACTTGCAGGGCGAGCCGCTGGAGCAGCCAGAGTCGTCCAAACCCCCAGTGGAAAAGTGGACCAGGGACGAAGCCCAGACCAAGGTCCGCCTGGGGGCCATCACCCCGCAGCCCCGCATCGA